>RKMI01000039.1_pt1 | contig 309683 bp, 252 predicted proteins | sample 2174191 | NCBI WGS metagenome assembly RKMI01 (sample SAMN10236717, study PRJNA505201) | synthetic metagenome | isolation source: mock community containing 12 organisms: Thioclava sp. ES.032, Psychrobacter... | place: USA: Walnut Creek | collected 2015-10-01
CTCTCAACTATCATAATTTTTGGCGTAGGCTGTGGCTTTAGCCCAGCGTTTTTGGCAAATGGTTACGATTGACTGGGCTAAAAGCGCCAGCCTACGATAGCCCCTATTAAGTTGAGAGTCGCGTATATTGATTAAAATTTAACTTAAAAACGATGATTAAATGATTATTAAACCGGCAAACAACAGTGCTTTTAATCCTATGCACTAAAATCAAGGCCGATATCAAGCGCGGTGGTACTATGAGTCAGATAACCCATGGCGATAAAATCAACGCCCGTTTTTGCCACAGCTTGCACTGTTTCTGGGGTAATACCGCCTGATGCTTCGGTTTTTGCTCGTCCTTGACACATAGCTACCGCCTGCTGCAAAATTTCGGGCGACATATTGTCTAATAATACTAAGCTCACGCCCGCCTGTAATGCCAACTCTAATTGCACCAAGTTATCAACTTCGACCTCAATCGGAATCAAATGCCCGGCAAAATCTTGTGCTTGTTGAATAGCAGTAGTAATGTCACCTGCTATCGCAATATGATTGTCCTTGATTAAAATCGCATCATCCAATCCTAGTCGATGATTGCGTCCACCACCGCAGCGTACCGCATACTTTTGCGCGATTCGCAGTCCTGGGATAGTCTTACGAGTACAAGTAATCTGCGCTGGATAATCTGCTACGCTATCGACAATTTGCCGGGTAGCGGTAGCAATACCGCTCAGATGAGTCATAAAATTCAGTGCAGTTCGTTCTGCTGTTAGTAGATGACGGGCATTACCGCGAACGGTAGCCAATACCGTATCAGCCGCAACCCTCTCACCATCTACAACCTTTGCTACAAACTCAATATGGGTATCAAGCAATGCAAAAGATAAGCGCGCCAAGTCCATCCCGCAAATCACGCCGGCTTGCCGTGCTTTTATCTGTAATTGCGCTTGCATATCTGCCGGAATAGTTGCTTGCGAAGTCACATCACCGCGCCGCCCCAAATCTTCCGTCAATGCCGCCTCTACCAATGGCTTGAGTAACACTTCATCTAGCGCTGGCTCTGGTTTGGTTGTCATCTTTGCCCCTTATTTTGCTTTTTATTAATATCAGTATAGTTAATCCAATTTAGAAACGGCGCATTGCTACAAATGACTCTCTTTTATTTTTAATCGACTATACCACTTATCAAAATCTAACTATTTAAACTCAAAGTGAGCATAAATATAGCGTAAAGCAAGCGCGCTCGCAAGATAAAACAAGTCTGGTCGCAAGATAGAGCAGCACTTTTTAAAAATAACGAAACAGACTATTGTTAGTATAGTTAATCTAATTTAAAAACGACACAGTGCTACTGGTGTGAATTTTTTGCAGCCTCTGTCCCGCTTGCGAACCGCACGCCAGAAAAATTTATACCAGTAGCACGTCGTATAAACGACTCTTTTTTATTTTGAACTGACTATATTATGACGACGCTAGGTACTACATTAGCAGACTTGAGGAGTTTGACCATGTTAGTTTATTTTTTGGGCTGGCTATGTTTGGACTGGCTATGTTTTGAACAGCTATAAAAGCTATTTACGTTTGGGCAACTTGCTATCCATCAATAAGCTTTGTAATTCAATATCATGACGGAAGCGGAATAGCTTCGCTGGGCGACCACGCTGAGCATTACTGCTCTCTCCGGTCGGCATGACTAAATTTTGCGAATCCAGTAGACGGCGAAAGTTTTGCTTGTGCAAACGCATCCCTGATAAAGCTTCAATACTTTGTTGTAGCTGCGATAAGGTGAAGACATCAGGCATCAAGCCAAAGATAAGGGGCCGATACTCAATCTTTGCTCGTAGCCTTGAGATGGCAGTGGCAATCACGCGGCGATGGTCGTAGTACATCGGCACGCCTATCATTTGTGACCAATCCGCTGGCAATTTATTAGGCTGATCATTGGATAAGTAAGTAGGCGGATAAGTGGGCGCTTCCGGAATCAGACCGGCTTCGTATAGCATCTCATAACGCAGCAACACATGCTCTGCAACCCATTCATACTCATAGTTACTACCTGCGGACTCACTACTTGCGTACTCGTTTCTATCATATTCATGATTGTCGCTTAATTCAGGATGACCTTCTTTATTTTTATCTTTATCTTCATCGTCTTGCAAAAACTCCGTACCCACACCCCAACATAAGCGGATGCGCTGACGGCGGCGATGCTGGGCAGTCGTATCTACTGCAGCATCTGCCCAAGTCAATAATGCAGGCACAATAAAGCGCGTAATGATAGCAGGCGCGCCAGCCAAATGATTTTCCCATGGAAAATAATCATACCAATCGCGCCATAACGCTTGGCTTTGTAAATTAGCCGTTTGGGTCTCTTGTACTAAGCCTAAATAGCTGACGTAGACCAGCGCATGACCATCGATATTGCGGCGATTGGTATCGACAAAGGTATATAACTGCTCTAAATAACCCAGCGGTTGCTGCGTCTGCTCTTCAACCCACTGACGCACGCCCGCTTGCAACGAGCGATGTAAGGGCATTAAAGGGCCATTGGGTAGCAGCTTACCTTGGTCTACCGTTAGGACACGTGCTGTATGGTCAGTGATAGCGACAAGCACGGCGACCACTTCGGTGGTGCCATTACCCTGCTGGTGCGCATGCGAATAAGACAACGTCATAGTGTTTATTGATTACCCTTTATTTTTAATAATGTAGTGATGCTTTAATAAAGCAAGATGCTGATAGCAAAACTCAGTATAGCGTGAATAGGGTCCTAAATTCTGTCTTATCACTACAGATAGCTATCATTACCATGCTGAATCGTTACCGTGCTAAATAATAGCTTTAAAAAGTAAATGCTACAAAAATAACTTGCACTTATGCTCAAAATGAGCATAATTAAAGTATCGTAATTCAACTGCTAGGGTAATTCGCCTGGTTTTAATCACTTCTAGCCGTTTATTTATTATTGTTATCGCACCAGAGGCACGCATTTATGAAAACTTATCCTTATGACGCTCCCCTATTAAGTACTGACAACCGCAGTGCTATTAAGCTTAATATCGAATATGCCAAGGCCAAAATGCCAGCTGATTTGCCGCGCGCTGAGCGTTTGGTAGTTGAGGACAATATTAAACAGCTGTTAAAAGACAATAACGCGGTGCTGGTCGCACATTACTATGTCGACCCTTTTATTCAAGATTTGGCATTGGCAACCGGTGGCTGTGTGGGTGACTCGTTAGAAATGGCTCGCTTTGGACAAGCTCATAGCGCGCAGACCTTAGTAGTCGCTGGGGTTCGCTTTATGGGCGAATCGGCTAAAATCTTGAGTATGGAAAAAACCGTCCTAATGCCAGACTTAGAGGCGGAATGCTCTCTCGATTTGGGCTGCCCTGCCGATGAATTTTCTTCCTTTTGTGATGCCCATCCTGAGCGTACTGTGGTGGTCTATGCCAATACTAGCGCAGCGGTTAAGGCGCGCGCTGATTGGGTGGTGACCTCATCGGTGGGCATTGATATCATCCGTCATTTGCATGAGCAAGGTGAAGCGATTATTTGGGGTCCTGATAGACATCTAGGTAAGTATATTGCGCAGGAAACGGGCGCTGATATGCTGTTATGGCAAGGTTCTTGTATGGTGCATAATGAGTTTAAAGCCACAGAGCTTGAGCAGTTAAAAGCAGAACATCCAGCAGCAAAAGTGTTGGTACATCCTGAATCTCCTGATAGCGTCGTGCAATTGGCCGATGTGGTCGGCTCGACCAGTAAGCTGCTTAAATCAACTTATGAGATGGATGCCGATACCTTTATTGTCGCCACTGACTTAGGTATCTTGCACGAAATGCAAAAGCGCTCACCGCATAAACGCTTCTTAGCGGCACCTACAGCGGGTGAAAGTGCCAGCTGTAAAAGCTGTGCTTTTTGTCCATGGATGGCGATGAATGGCTTACAAGGTATCGAGCAGTGTTTAACTCAGCACAGCGGCGAGGTCACTCTAACGCCTGAACTAGCAACAGCGGCTAGAAAGCCACTACAGCGGATGCTTGATTTTGCCGCCGCAGAAAAACAACGCGTGACTGCCAGTGGCGATATTATTAAAGACCGTCCGCTGTTTGCTAATGTCGGAGCTGCCTGATATGAGCGCAATAGTAAGCACTGAGAGTAAAGGCGTTGACGAGACTGGTTTTGAAAAGCTTAACGTAAAAAAACCTAATGTTAATAAAACAATGACTGCTGAACCTCAGTCTTCTATCAAAACAGACGTTCTTATCATCGGTGCCGGACTCGCAGGACTAAGTACGGCGCTGGCCTTGCCAAAATCGCTAAGTGTTACTATTTTAAGTAAAGCAGCGCTAGAAACTTGCTCAAGTCATTATGCCCAAGGCGGTATCGCGGCAAGCTTAGACAAAAATGACTCCATCGCTGATCATGTGGCGGACACACTTATCGCTGGCGCAGGACTATGTGCTACCGATAATACCACCCGTATATTAAGTGCGGGACAACAAGCCGTACAATGGCTATGTGCCCAAGGCGTGCCATTTACCCAAGTTTCTCACATTAACGATACTCAGAAAAATAACGTTCAAGTCAACATTAAAAACAATATTCTGAATGGAAAAGCAGTTAAGGCGACTACTGACGCTCTGGCTGAATTACAAACAGCCAATTTGCATTTGACCAAAGAAGGCGGCCATGGCTGCAGACGAGTCGCTCACGCTGACGATGCCACCGGTCGACATATTATGCAAACGCTATCGGCACAAGCACAAGCTGCTACTAATATCACTATTTTGCCTTATCATGAGGCGCTGACGTTATTAACAGAAGCGTCAAATGAGTCATTAAACGGCACCAGTTTGACTGTGCAAGCAGCAGCCTCAAACCCACACCAACACTGCCAAGGTGCAATTGTCTTTGACCACAATACTCAGCGCCAATTGACCGTTTATGGTCGTGCGGTAGTACTGGCAAGTGGCGGTTTAGGGCAACTGTTTCAACGTGCCAGCGCTCCCAACGTCTGTGTGGGCGATGGGTTGATGATGGCATGGCAAGCGGGCTGTCGATTGGCAAACTTAGAATTTATTCAATTTCACCCGACGGGTTTGGCATTAGGGAACAGTAATTTTCTGGTTTCAGAAGCTTTGCGCGGCGAAGGTGGCCATCTATATTGTCCACAAACAGGCAAACGCTTTATGTTGGACCTTGATCCGCGCGCTGAGCTGGCACCGCGAGATATCGTTGCGCGTGCAATTGCTGAGCAAATTAATAATAACGGTTTTGGCTATGTCCATCTTGACGTCAGTCACCTGCCAGCGGAGTTTTTGCAGCAGCATTTTCCGCAAATTCATCAGACGCTATTAGACCTTGGCATCGATATCACTACTGACCCCATTCCGGTAGCCCCGACCGCCCATTATAGTTGCGGCGGTGTGGTCACTTGCGCCAATGGCTTGACCGACGTACAAGGATTATATGCTGCTGGTGAAGTCGCTTATACGGGTTTGCATGGTGCTAACCGGTTGGCGAGTAACTCTTTATTAGAATGTGTGGTGGTTGGACGCAATATTGCCGCTCATCTACCTCGCTATTTAGAAGCAATGTCTGAGTCCTCTAAAAAAACTAACCCCAGTACCAAATCAGCATTTTCCACTTCAACTTTCACTTCAACTTTCACTTCAACTTTCACTTCTAATATTTGGACACCGCTGCAAATAGCTGATACTCAGACTATCGCCCTGCCCTCATTCGGCTCAATAGCTGAACATAAAGAGGCTCTTAATATCAACGGCAGTATTCATGTTGATAGCAATGCCAACATTAACGACATCACCGCGAAGTTAAAAGCCTTGATGAGCAGCCATATGGGTATCATGCGTAGCGCGGTGCAATTAGAACAAGCACTGGCACAAATACAACAGTGGCAACAGGAGTGTCAATGTTTTGGCTTAGAGGCTTCTACTACATTCAAGAGCCTTCCCCATTTTCAGCTAACACGACAATTGCAATTAGCGACCCTTATTATCCAATCCGCTTATCAGCGCTGTGAAAGTCGCGGTGGACATTCTAGAAAAGATTATCCGCTTTTAGCAAGCCAGCCTTTAATAAGTATCATTGAGCCTTTCTTAGCAAGCAAAACAGATAGCATAGATAACGCAATGGATTGGTTGAACAAGCCTAGGGTAAATGACGTAGATGCCAAACATTTACAGGCGGTTGCTACTGTTTAATAATTTTTGAGCTAAATGTCATAACGGTTACTATTCTTGCGTGCCATTTATTTTTGAAGGCCTAGTTTATAAAACCATACTTCAGTAATGAATTTTGCAGGCTCAAGTCAGCTTTAATCGCCTAATATGCTACAATCACCGGTTTGTTAAAAATGTTACGAGCCTGCCACCATGCAAAGCCTAATCACCCTTGTTTTAGTCTTAATGCCATTGTTCATTGGCTTTGTTATTCCTACCAGCCCGAAGGTGACGAGGTTTGCTGACAAGAGCTTATCTTATTTAGTATTTATTATCTTAACGCTTATCGGTATTGAGCTGTCAAAAGTGGAAGAGCTGGGCAGCCAACTGGGTGAGATTGCGCTGTATGTAACCGTGCTATCGATACTGACCGTCGGCACCGGATTATTTGCACTCATGTTGTTTGATCGGCTGCGCCCATGGCATGCCAAAAAGCCAACCGCAAAAAGTCAGCAACATCGGGTCAGTATCCGTGGCAGCTTAGTACAGGTCATTTGCGTAGCGATTGGTTTTGTCATTGGATACTTTTTACCAGAATCTTATATGCCCCCTGAAAACTCTATGACAGTCATGCTTATGCTGCTGATATTGCTAGTTGGCATTGGTCTTAAAGGCTCAGGTATTACCCTGAAAGAAGTGATACTGAATAAGCGCGGCGTTGAGATGAGTATCATTTTTACACTGTCGGTGCTGGTTGGCGGTCTAGGTTTTGCGCTATTATTTTCAGAGGTGTCTTGGACTAAAGGGCTGGCACTGGCGTCAGGCTTTGGCTGGTATTCACTATCGGCCATTGTGATGACCGACGCTTATGGAGCGATTTGGGGCAGTGTGGCGCTGTTTAATGACTTAATACGTGAGTTCTTTGCGCTGTTGTTTATCCCGGTATTTATGCGCAAGTATCCATCATCGGCGGTAGGGCTTGGCGGCGCGACCAGTATGGACTTTACCTTACCGATTATTCAGCAATCAGGCGGCCTTAAAGTCGTACCGCTTGCCATCAGCTTTGGTTTTATTATCAATATTGTCTCGCCGGTGCTGATGGTGGTGTTTTCGGCGTTTGGGTAGATATAAATATTTATCCTGTGCTCTAATATTAGCCTGCTATCAGATACATTTTAGCGTTTACCCCAACTAGAATTAGGACAAATAACCTTTAGCATATGCTGCATGATACAAAAATAAAAAAATGGTCGATGATTTACAAGCAATGTCCATTTTTCATCTAATTTGATAGGAGCTGATTGTTCAAGAATATTAGCATTCCATAGTCGACTATGATGAGCGCTGACATTACGAATAAAGTTCAAACTACGTAACCATTTAGACTGTTAAGTTGCTGTTGAAATGAAAACCAAGATTTACTCATTTAACCTACTCTGCTTTGCGCTATTAAGTGTCATAGACATAAACCCCTACACCCCACTCGCTTGCTTAGCAAAAAGTCGCATCAACGGTTTGATTTTACTGACCCGAGACATACCTTCATTACGCAATTGTTGGATAGGTCGCAGTTGCGCAAACTCGCCGGCAAACAGCCAATTAAGCGCAGAAAAGCTGTGCATCATCAGACTGTTATGCGGACGACGCAGGCGCTCATAGGTGCGCAGTGTTTGAGTGGCTCCCCATAATTTGCCACCACTACGGGCAAAATCATGCTCTAGTTGATTGCTTAATGCTTGTACATCGAGCATGCCAAGATTCAATCCTTGGCCAGCTAGCGGATGCACGCCATGCGCAGCGTCACCGATTAATACTAGATTGTCAGCAACATAACTGCGTGCTTGCTGCGCCGTTAACGGAAAGCTCGCAATCGATTCAATTTGACTGATAGCGCCAAGCTCATAAGTACTAGCAGCCGCTAATTTATCAGCGATAACACGTGGCTCTTGGGTTTCAAGCTCCAGCGCCTGATTGCGTGGTAATGTCCAGACCACTGACTGCCAATGCTGCGGATTGGCTTTATCTTCTGCGGTGATATCTGCTAATGGTAATAATGCAAGCGTACCGGTCGGCAGCATCGCTTGGCGAGCGGTCGCTTGATGGGGCTTAACCGTTTGAATCGCGCAGCAAATCGCTGTTTGATTATAATCTAAAGTATCCAGCTCAATCCCTGCTTGCCGACGGACAAACGAGCCACGACCGTCAGAACCAATTAACAGACCCGCATCAATCGCCGTGCCATCGTCTAATGTGACCCGGTAGCCTTGTTGCCCACCCCGCCAGTCCATTTGTATGACCTTTTGCCCTGCAATGACCGTCAGATAATCCTTAACATCATCTTCCTGCAAGCGCTGCCAAAGGGCATACTCAATGACCGTCGGCTCTACCATACTACCGAGTAGCTTAGGAGCTGCATTTTTTTTATCACAGCTGTCTTGATCACCGAACTTTAACTCGCCAATACCGTTGAGCTGCCATACCTGCATTTGCGAATAGTCGGCTTTACGACTTGAGGCAGCAATTTTTTGCCAGGTACCGATATCTTTTAGCAACTCGATACTGGCAAGGCTGAGCGCATAGACCCGCGCATCTCGGTGGCTGAGTTTGTCTTGCCAATCTGCATCATTGCGTTTGGGTCGTGCATCAATCAAAGTAACCCGTCGTTTGGCTTGGGCTAATTTTAGCGCCAGACTGGCACCGACGATACCGCCGCCAATAATAAGCGTATGGTTGTTTTTCATAAAGTATCCTTCAGTATAAAACTATCAGTATAAATACCTTCAATATAAAGCTTATGACTTCAAACCCATTGCATAATTAGCAATTAACGGTTTAATATTGGGCAACTTATCAAAGGCAACCAAGGCCATATTACGCGCCAGCTTAATAGCAGGATTGGGATGGGTAAAGCCGTGTACTACCGCATCACAAAAACGAATGACTCGCTTTTGATCGGTTTGCCGTGATTTCTCATAGCGTTTTAGCAATTGCGGATCACCAATATCGGCACCCTTTAGCACTTGCGCACTCATCATCTGCGCGAGCACGTGTGCATCACGCATACAGAGGTTAAAGCCCTGACCCGCTACTGGATGCAAGGTGTGAGCCGCATTACCCATGATGACGCAGCGGCCATCAACTTGTGCATCTGCCAGCACACGCGTTAATGGATAAGCGCCGCGACGACCAGCCGTGGTAAACGTGCCAGCGCGCTGGCCAAAGGCTTGCTGCAAAGTCTGCAAGAAATGTTCATCATCTTCCAAATATTGAGTCTCTTCGCCGGTTGGACAGACCCAAACCACCGAACGTCGATAACCCGTCTGATAGTCATCATTGCCATCACCCTCGGGATCAGTCAATGGCAATACCGCCAGTGGCCCTGCTGGACTAAAGCGCTCAATAGCGACATGCTCATGCGGCTGATCGGTCTGTACCACGCCCACGATAGCCGTTTGTCCGTAATCATAAGTCGTCGTGCCAATATCTAAGAGCTGGCGCACAGTAGAATCGCGACCATCACAAGCCACTAATACACTACCCTGTAATTGCTGCTCGTGCTCATCGCTATCATAATAGGTAAAGCTAAGCGTGACCCCAGCTGTTGATTGTGAGCCTGTCTGCTGCTCAACAGCCGTGACATTAGCCTTGTCTATTAGAGTAATCAGAGCCTCCTGTTGCGCGGCCAATAATAGCTTACGACCCAGCCAAGCGTTTTCCATCACTTGCCCAAATGATTCTACCTTCTCATCAGCCTTATTCAGCTGCGCATGCCCAAAGCTGCCTTGCTCGCTAATCTGCACCGCATCAATACGGCAGGCATGGCTTTGTAACTCTGACCATAAGCCAATTTCTTGATAAATCTGTACCGTCCGACGCGACAACGCGGTATTACGGCTGTCTAAATAATGGCTACGCTTGCTGTCATCGTTTGGACTAATAGTCGGATAGCTGTTTTTCTCTAACAAAGTACTGGCAATGCCATGATGTGCTAACAATAACGCAAAGGACAAACCGACATGACCACCACCGGCAATAAGCACTTGCTGCTCGGTCAGCTTTGATGAGTTTGCTTGTTTGTGAGCTTGTAGCGTTTCTTTATGATCAGTAGTATCGAGTTGCTTAGCGTTTGACTCTTTTAAATCATTATTATCCATCATTATTATTCCTATTAAGGTGTTACCATCATTACAGTCATCTTTGTTATATAGTTGATTCAAAATAAAATAGAGTCGCTTTAAAACAGATACAGGATAGCTGGGAGAAATTTTCGAAGCCTCTGGAGTGACGCAGTCACACAGCAAGCTAGAAAAATTTTTGCCAGTTATACCAAACCAGGTGTGTATCCATTTTATTTAGTTCTGACTATGTAAGTTTTTCTGGCGTGCTGTTCGCAGGCTTGTTTCGAATATCTCTTTTAATGTTATTTTCTCATGTAAATACAGTTTTAATTACCCCTAACAGATAATGACCAAACAATTATTAGAGGCTAATAGATTACCATAAATTACCCAAATTTCGGTGAGCTTCACTGTATCTAAGCACTAGTGTGACTGCTTTTAAGCGTGCTCTACCCGTGCGTTAAAGGTTAAATGACCGCTAAATGAGAATAAATCTATATCGATAGCTGAAACAAATAATAGCGGTATGTTAGGTGATTGCAATCGATATATAGTCAGTACACTTTAAAACAGAGACAGTGTGGCTGGTAGAAATTTTTGCAGCCTCTGTCTGGCGAAGCGCACAGCACGCTAGAAAATTTTTACCAGCTGCGCGCCTTCATCTACGTATCGCTTTTATTTAGCATTTAATATACAAAACAGTTTGGTCTAGCGCGGCGCAGTGCTTGAAATTTAGAAACTTTCAACCATAATGACAGTAGTCCCTTTACTTTCATTCCTATTAATTTTTTTAGCAGCCTTGTTGACCGTCACTTTAAAAAACAGCCTTTAAGATATAATCTGTAAAAAATAGTATTTTGAATCTCATAACCTTTTTTAGCACTTTATATATTAGCCTATCAATGATGTGGTGTTATAACCACGATGTTATAACACCACATCATTGGGGCAACCAATACAAGGATAATCGCTTGACTGACTCCATGAGCCGCCGTATAAAATTCGAATCATTGACCCCAGCCCAGCTCAAAACTGTGCTTGGTGAATATAATAGTCACATGAAATATATCCAAAATCGCCTCAATATCAAAATTAGCCAGCGCCAAGGTGATTTCTGCCTAAGTGGCGAGTTGATAGACGTTGAGCGCGGTGAACGTATCTTATATAAGCTAGTTGATGAAACCCAAAACACTAAAGACATTAGCCCAGAAGAGCTCCATCTCATTATCCAATCGAGTATTTCACGCGACCAAGATATAGAAGACGATGAGCAGACCGCAGCTAGCGAGGATAAAAATGATTTAGATTCGCCTAGCGACTTTACGCCTGTCAGCCTGCGTACTCGTAATGGCAAAATCGTGCCGCGTGGTGGCAATCAGCAGCGCTACGTTAGGGATATTCTATCTTCTGATGTGTCATTTGGTATTGGCCCTGCAGGTACCGGCAAAACTTATCTGGCAGTAGCCTGTGCGGTTGATATGTTAGAGCGCAATGAGATTGAACGTATCTTGCTGGTGCGTCCAGCAGTTGAGGCCGGTGAAAAGTTGGGTTTCTTACCTGGCGACTTAACCCAAAAAATCGACCCTTATTTGCGCCCATTATATGACGCGCTGTATGAGATGATAGGTTTTGAAAAAGTTGGCAAAATGCTTGAGCGCCAAGAGATTGAGGTTGCGCCATTGGCTTATATGCGTGGTCGTACACTGAACAATTCATTTGTGATCTTAGATGAGGCGCAAAATACCACCCCTGAGCAGATGAAAATGTTTTTAACGCGCTTAGGTTTTGGTTCACGTGCGGTTATTACTGGTGACATCACACAAGTCGATTTGCCGCGTGGTAGTAAGTCAGGGCTGGCACAAGCAATGGAAATCTTAAGCGACATTGAAGAGATTCATATCACCAAATTTGATTCAAAAGACGTGGTACGCCATCAGTTGGTACAAAAAATTGTTGAAGCGTATGATGTGTTTGATGAGAAGGAAGAAAGGCTCAGAGAGAAGCGCAAGCAAGAGCGTATGGCTGAGCAAGATCGCCGAGAGGCCATTGCTCATGCGGCGGCTAAGTTATAGTTCATACTAATGAACTTATGGTTTATTAAAATAAAAAACCGGATATTTTTGTCCGGTTTTTTATGGTTTAATCTTAATAAGATAAAGGCAATAGACAAAGGATATAATAATGAGCCAATCTCATCACGAAGACCTTAATGTGAATGATACCGATATGCATAACCCAGATACAAACAACAAGCATGCCAATAACCCAAATCAGCCTGAGCTAAACATTAGCGCCGCAGATAGCTTTGACATAGACGGTGTTGATGCCGAGCTGTTAGATACTTTTTATACAGAACAGGCGTTACAACCAGTGTTGATAGCGACCTTGGACTATATTGATCAGCGGCTTCAAAGTGGTCTTAATTTGCCTTACTTTGCCGATATTGATGATGAGTTATGGCAACAAAAGCCCAAAGCGCTGGATATTTATATTACTGATGGCATTGAAGGACGCGAGCTGAACTTAGAAGCGCGCGGTAAGGATCATCCGACCAACATTTTATCCTATCCAAGCGAGATGCCGGCCAACATTATTGAGCTGATGCCGACATTGCTATTGGGTGAGCTGATTATTTGTCACGAAGTGGTGGTGCGTGAAGCCGCTGAGCAAGATAAAACCGTGGCGCAACACATCAGCCATTTATTGATACATGGCGTGCTGCATTTGTTTGGCTTCGATCATATGACTGGGCAAGCTGAGCAAGACGAGATGGAAAGTTTTGAGATTGATATTTTAAAACGCTTAGCACTGCCCAACCCTTATCTTTAACCGCTTTAGTCTTTATTTATTGGTAGCTTTTGCGATTGATCCATATTATTGACCAACATATCCAAGCCTTTAACATGCACACTGCGCTGCGGAAATGGGATATCAATTTTATTATCGTCAAGCGCGTATTTAAGTTGCTCAAGTAAATCGCACTGCATGTCCCACCAATCCGCATTAGTGGTCCAAACATTCAAAGTCAAATCAACCGAATTATCACCCAAATTGGTGACTCGCACGATAGGCGCAGGATCACTAAAAGCAATAGGATTGTTTTTGGCCAAACTCAGCATGATATCTTTTGCTGTTTTGATGTCTGCATCATAGCCAATACCTATGGTGATATCCACGCGGCGATTGGGCAGCGAAGTATAATTGGTGGTGGCTGAGGTAGTGATTTCGCTATTTGGGACAATAATATCGTGATTGTTAATCGTCGTCAGATGAGTATTAATTAAGGTAATCTCAGTAACCGTACCGGTAAAACCATTGATCTGTATATAGTCGCCACGCACAAACGGACGAAAGGTCACAATCATGATACCAGCGGCAAAGTTTGACAGCTGATCCTTTAGTGAGAGACCAATTGCAATGGCTGCACCACCTAATATAGCGACAACCGAAGTCGTCTGTACACCAACTTTACTGAGCGCCGCTAGGGCGACTATCACCAATAAAACGCCGTATAGCAAGCGGCTCAAAAAACTGGCTACCGTATCATCTAAACGGCTCCGCACCATAATGCGTTTAGCAACGCCGATGGCTTTTTTGGCCAGCCAGCGTCCCACTACAAATATCAGTAGCGCTAAGATGACTTTAAATAGCAACGTTAAAGCACTGTCGGTCAGCGCGGCGATATCCAGCGTAAATCCTAAAAATTCCATACTTACTCTTCTTTATTCTATGGCTTTATTTTTATAAAAATTGAACTTAAAATCAAATTTTAACTGTGGTCTTAAACTATAGTCTTAATAAGTCACTTCCACCGTATCACTATAACGATAGGTACGAATCAAGCGCAGCTCGACAATATCGCTCATGTCTTTGGTAAATTTACCAAAGGGCGCGGCTTGTCGTACTGACTGTTTAGCCGCTTCGTCCAAGATTGTTGAGTCTGAGCTTTCAAGCAGGCGAATGGCTTTGATATTACCATCATCGCTGATAATGACCATCAGACGTACTTCGCCGGTGATGCCTTGCGCTCGTGCTTGTACGGGGTAATGAAGGTTGCCCACACGCTCGACATGCTCACGGAAAGTATCAATATAATCAGCTGCCGCGCCGCGTGTGGTTGAATTACTATCCACGGTCACCACTTTCGACTTGGTCGCATACAGCTGCTGACGCTGAGACAGTTGCGCTTCTAAAGTAGCGATTTGCTTACGTAGCCGCTCTTCTTGCGCGGCCAGATCATCTTGCGCTTGCTTGCTGTCGTTATCTGACTCTACACTGGCCTGACGCCAGCTCAATGTTGTCCGTAGATAGCTTTCTTGATAACGCTGCTGGCGGACTTGCCGCTGCAAATCGATCACATCTTGGGTCTCGTTTATCTGCTCGGCAGATAATGGACTGGTCTGTGCGCTCTCCTGCCTTAAATGCTGTTGCACCTTACCGCCGCCCTCTTGTGAGGCATTAGCTATAAAATGAGCGTCTTCGTTCGGCTGCATATTTTCGGTCATCGCTTTAGCGACATCTTGAATTAATGCGGCTGGGTCTTGGCCCATAGAAAAACTAACGCCAAAGATAAGCAGCGCATGTGCTGCCATCGAAACAACAATAGCCATCGGCAAGCTAAAATTACGCGCGGGTACTTGCGCTGAAAAGTGATAGCTTTGCGAGTCTTTGATATGGGCCACAGTGGGTCTCAGCTTATAGAGGTAAACGTAGCGATAGCCGCCTTTGTACAGCCAACCGCTGTTATTTTAACTACCAGCATGCAAACGTCGGTAATATCCAGCCATTATCACCTTGAGATCGGCGCTATCATAACATGAGCGTTGGCTAATGGTTAAGCTGACACATCACTACTCTGACGCCTTATCACACACATAGACTGGCATAAAAAAAGAACCCTTTGGTTAAAGGATTCGGGATACACGATTTTATAACATTTCATGTATTAAATTATATTATGTACGATACGATAAAGATAAAAAAACTATCCACTAAATGGCTGGTAGAAAAAAGTTTATTTACGGCATAAAGACAAATATTGTAAAATAATATATATATATATGCTACCGTAGATCTATAAGATCTTAAACTTTTTAAAGAAAGAGGAGGATGTATTATGACAGAACGTTTTAAAAACAAAACAGTCATTGTCACAGGTGGAGCAAGTGGAATTGGTGAGTCAACAGTAATTGAGTTTGCCAAGGAAGGCGCGAATGTTGTGATCTCAGATATATCGACTACTGGAGAAAAATTATCCAAGAAGTTAAATGCTGATGGATATGAAACCGTTTTTATTAAAGCAGATGTATCAAACGAGGATGAAGTTGAACACTTAGTTGACTCTACTGTCGAAAAATACGGTCAACTTGATGTATTCTTTGCTAATGCTGGAATTGCAATTTTTTCTCTAATACATGAAACAGACTACTCTGATTGGAAAAAAATAATTGATATCAATTTAAATGGTGTGTTCTTATGTAATAAATATGCGATCACTCAAATGCTGAAACAGGAAAACGGTGGAGCAATTGTTAATGCCGACTCCATTCACGGATTTGTCGGTAGAAAAACACTCGGAGCTTACGGTGCAACAAAAGGCGGCGTAAAACTATTGACACAAACAGCTAGTGCTGAATATTCTTCTAGAGGTATCCGAATTAATAACGTTAACCCTGGATACATTGAAACACCTTTGCTTAAAGATCTATCAACTGAAGAGAAGCAAGAACTTGTTGCCCTTCATCCAATTGGTCGATTAGGTAGACCAGAAGAAGTAGCTAAAACAGTACTTTTCTTAGCAAGCGATGATGCATCATTTATTACAGGAGCAAGTCTTCTCGTTGATGGTGGTTACACAGCCGTTTGACTTCCTCCCCTCCCTAAACGGAGGGGATTCCTACTGCTAGACGCTCAAGCCCGAGCGCGAGAATGTTCTTTGCCGCATTAATATCGCGGTCATAAGTGACACCGCACTCGCAAGTCCATTCTCTTATTCGCAAATCAGCTCTACCTTTCGGACTGTTTTGGCGTGAGCCGCAACACGAGCAAGTTTGGGTGGTGTCGCTTTCATTCACCTCGTCATAATGGCAACCTGCGTTCGCGCATTTATAATCAACTGGGGCATAGCCCTACGCCTTGCACTCGGGCAAAGCAGTGCTTTGCTTTATCCTCGCTCATGCCGCTTAATTTCAAACCAACCAGCGTCATAGACGGATTTGGCTAGATTGCTTGAAGTGAATGATTTAGAGTGAAGTTTACCGACCACAATTAGGTTATTGGTCTTTATTAACCCAGTAGTGAATTTATGAATCAAATCTTGGCGGGTGTTTTTAATCTTAGCGTGAATAGAGCGCACACGCTTTTTATTCTTAGCGCGTTGAGCCGTCGCTAATTTCTCAGCATACTTATGAGTAATCTTAGCGGTAAGCGTTTGACCCTCACTGGTGGTTGCGGACTCTTTACAACCCAAGTCAATACCAACGTCATTAGCGCCGCACTCAATCTTTGGGAAGTCTTTAACGGTAATACAGGCGTACCAGCGACCGCGACTGTCTTGCACCCGCTCACAAGTGTTGATGGTATATAGGGCTAAGTGGTAGCTGTCCCATAGGTCGATGACTAACTTTTTACCTGTCGTTAGGCTAAATTGAATGGTTGATTTCAATGACTTCTTACCAGTCTGCCTAGTCGCTAGAGGCTTGATGGCAGATTTCTTAAACGGTATCCAGCCTAGATTCTTGCGACTTGCTTTAGGGTTATTAGTGCGCCAATTAAGCTTGGCTTTTTTAAATGGCTTACGAGCCTTAGCATGAGTCTCACTAATAGCCTGAATCGTTTGGCTGTGCAGGTTTAGATACTCACCACTGCCTTTGGTGTAGGCGCTTAAATCATAGGCTGAAAAGAACTTACCGGTACGCTGTAAATGCTTGAAGCTCAAGTCGTTAACGTAATTCCAGACAAAGTTAACCGACCCAGCTAAGATATTTAGCTGAACCGTGTGCTTGTCTTTGATACGTAACTTGAGCGTTTTCATGGTTTAACTTATAATGGTTTCTTACTATTCTACATTTGGTCTAACAATATTTAAAACGGTTTCAGACTTGGCAGACACGTAGTTTCAAGATTGCATGTGCATTTGGTCTTTGTCACTAAATATAGAGGCAAGGTATTCACTAAAGAGGTGCTTGATGACCTACGAGTAATACTTGATGAGGTGTGTGTTAAGTTTGACGCTCGGCTTGTTGAGTTTGATGGTGAGGCCGATCAGGTTCACCTTTTGGTTAATTATTCGCCAAAGGTTAGGGTATCGGTCTTGGTTAATAGCTTAAAAGGCGTATCAAGTCGCATGATTCGTAAGAAGCAGTACCCATCTATCGGAATTAATACTAATCCCAATAATTAAAGTTGCGCCCAAGTCCGAGTAGTCAATGACTGAATTCTCTCTGGCTGCTCAAGCAACTTATTCCAAGCCATACAGGCAGCGCTGACAATGGATTCGTAGCTCTCATAACAGCGATTAGACAACTCGTTTTGCTTAAGATACTGCCAGACGTTTTCAGAAGGGTTTAACTCAGGTGAATAAGGCGGCAGTTTAAGCATCGTTACATTAGACTGATTCAAGCTTGGTTGATGCCACAATGCTCCATCCATAACCACAACCGCATGACGATCCTTTGGAACCGCTTTACTAATCTCTTGCATATGCAAGAGCATGGTATGTTTATTAACCCAAGGTAATATCAGTCCCACACTGTTGCCTGTTTTAGGACAAAAGGCACCAAAGATATAGGTTGATAAGAACTGCTGCTGTCTGATAAGCCGAGGTCTTTGCCCGCGGTAATGCCAGACTCGAGTCAGTGATCCTTGTTGTCCTATGCGAGTTTCATCTTGAAACCAGATATCGACTTGTTGACAGTCAATACCTTCAGGTAATACCTCTTTGACACGGGTTATAAAGTTTTTTTAAAAGTTTCTTGTACTTCTTCATCTGCTTTTGGGTGTTGACTACGAGCACTTATCCAGCTCATACCGATACGCTTTAACATCTCGTAAATACCGTTAACGGTATAGTGAGCGTTATAGTGTTCTTTGGCTATCTGTTGGATGTCTTGACCGGTTAGACGACCGCCAGCTCGCTTTTCTTGCTCAGATACGATCATGGCTTTGAAGGCATCTATGTCGGATTCCGCCAGTTTGCTGTGTCGACCTCGGCGGGGACGGTCATAGATACTGTCAAGTCCCCGTTGAAGATAACGTTTCTTGGTGCGTCTGGCAGTTTCAGGGTGAATGTAGAGGTCTTTGGCAATATCGTTAGTGGCTTTGCCTATGCTATATTGATATAGCATAAGGAGACGTTGGCGAGCTCTGGGGTTACTCTCGGTCTTCGAGAGTTTGCCAAAGTCATGATCTTTTAGGGTGTCTGTTGGTATAGTCATAGCTGAATTATACTATATATTTTGGGTTTGGTATAAGTTGTGGGGCGATGCGCTATGGTCGCCCAGCTACTTTGCAGGCAGTTGCGGAGGTGCGCCACTCGACGTTATACGTCAATACATAGAGCAACAAAAAACACCTGACTGATACGCCTGATAGCCTCGCCCTGAATGGCGAGGTGTTACGGCGCTAGTTGATAAATAACCATACCAGAATCAGTCATAAGGATAATAAGTTTGAGTAAATTTGATGATTTTGATCATACTGATAATTTAGATGATTTCGATGATTTTTCTGACAATATTGGCTACGGTTTTGACGAGTCATTTAGCGATGGTTGGGACAGCCTGACCCAAGCCATCAGAAAACTATATAACAAAACCACTGACAAGCTTGATGACGAGATAGCGCTGCCGGTTGCGCAACAATATATTAATGATGCGCTGCAAAAGTTCGTGACTGACAATGTAAAAGCTATCTTAGAGCTGCGTGTTGAGCTACATGATGACTGGTTCCGCCTCTACTGCACGGTCAATGCCGCCGGTATCTATGCTGAAGTTGCCAGTAACTTCAGATTGGTTCACGTCCAGCTTGATCGCAATGTTCAGCGCTTCGTCTTTGGACAGCAGACCTATACCGATGTACTTAACTTACGCTGTGAATCCTTTGTGAAGCGCCAAGGTATTAAACTTGCTATCTGGTTTTATCATAGCGTCCTCAAAAAAGATCCTTTAGGCGTCATCTTGGCTTATATCAATATTGCTCGCGCCAAAGAAAATATCATTTATCTTGATATTAATCGTTGGCTCAAAAAGAACAAAAAAATTATGAGCACCTTACATAAAGTGCAAGTGAATTATGGTGAGGTGGAAGAAGAACAGCTTATTTTAAAAACTCAAATTAATTATCGCGACTTATTAGGTTCAAGCAACGGTGAAGATATCATTGGCGATGATGATGAACCTGAGCTGATGCAAGGCTCTGTTAACCCATTGAGCGATGCCACTGAGCCAAGCCAAGAATAATTACTACAGCTTTTAGATGCAGCTACTTTTAAATTAAAACGCCGCGACCTTAACATCAATAAGAGCGCGGCGTTTTTATGTCAATTGATCTATCAATTCACTAATTTAGTATAGTTGAGCTACTTTAAAACGAATACAGTATGGCTGGGAGAAATTTTCGAAGCCTCTGGAGTGACGCAGTCGCACAGCAAGCTAGAAAAATTTTTACCCGCTATACGAAACCATATTATTTGGTACTGACTGTAGTGATTCACTAACACCAGCTCTCTACCAATAATTCTCGACCGCAATATTGCCTTCACCGCGGCGATTCATAACCAGTCCCAAGGTTTTAAGTGCTTCTTTAGTATCGTTTACCATATCTGGATTACCACATAACATAACATGCGTGCTATCCACATCCAACGCAACTCCGGCTTGCTCCTGCAGCGTGCCCTCTAATAGTAGCTTGGGTAGTCGCTCGGTTAGTGCCCCTTCAACATGCTCGCGGGTCACAATCGGAATAAAAATTAATCGAGCCGGATTATCGACCAGCGAGCCAATGTCTTCTTGCAAGCTTTCAATCTTCTCGACATACGCTAGCTCCTCGGACGTACGCGCACTATATACCAGCACAATGTGCTCGTAATCCTGCCAGGTTTGCAGATCTTGTAGCATCGATAAGAACGGCGCCAGCCCCGTTCCGGTAGCCAGTAACCATAAGTCTTTTGAGTGTGGCTTTTGATAACGCGCTAAGGTCAAGAACCCAAACGGAGTGGTATCAAGCAATAACTCATCGCCTACTTCTAGGTATTGCAACTGTGAGGTAAATGCGCCATCTGGAATAACAATAGAGAAAAACTCCAATACTTCATCAAATGGTGAGGAAACAATGGAATAAGCGCGAAAGGTGTCATCATTTAGGGCCACGTCAGATGCCTGCTCTGCGGTGTCATCTTGGCTTTGTCCTGAGCCTTGCTGCTGTTCCGTACTTTGTTGCTGATAGTGTTGCAGATGACTAGGGTTAACGCCCAAACGCACAAATTGTCCAGCAGTAAATTTAAAGCTATCGGGGCGGGCAACGGTAAAACTAAATAAACTGGGTGTCCAGGTGGTTTTACTAAGCACTTTCACGGTTTGAATATTGTCACTCATAAAAATTATTCGCTTATATCATTATTATGTATTTCGTCGTCAGTCTACGTCTTTGATAAAAAGGTATTAAATCTTATGCAAAAAAGCAATAAAAAAGAGGCACCAAGCTTAGCATAAACGTGGCGCCTCTTGGTTTTCTATCAGTAACAGCCGATAAGTAATAGGCAATAGCTAAAAGAACAATATTGCTGCGATTCACTATGTTGTTACAAAGTTTACCCTACCAAATACGCGCTAGACTTGACCATTCAATCAGGCTATTGGGCAATATCCCAAAGAAGACAATAATCGCTGTCACAGCAATCACCATAATACCGCCCATCCGAATACCCCACTGCCCCGCAACGTCAAATTCGATAAACTCTTTTGGACGCTTAAATAACGTTAGCATCACGCGCAGATAATAGAACAAGCCGATTGAGCTACCCAAGACTATCATCGCCGCTAAGAACCAATGGGTCCCTTGTACAGCAGCAAGAATAGCAAATAGCTTGGTAATAAAGCCTGCCGTCAACGGAATACCGGCTAACGACAGCATCATAATAGTCATGACTGCTGTCAGTACCGGACGTCGCCAAAACAGACCCTGATAATGAATTAATTCATCTGCTTCACCCGATAAACGATAAGGACTCGACATCAAGGTCACAACCCCAAAGGCACCGATAGAAGTGAAGGCATAAACCGCCATATACATGCTAGAGATACTGTCAGCGGCTGACCCGATACTAACAATAACGATCAGCACATAACCCATATGGGCAATAGATGAATAACCCAGCAGACGTTTGAGGTTGGTTTGACGTACGGCTAATAAGTTACCTACAAGTATTGATAAGGTCGCCATTACCATAAGAAGCATTTGCACGGATGGCAATGCCAGTAATGCAGTATCGATTAAGAACCGGACGGCAAGCGCCATCATCGCCACTTTAGTAACTGAGGCTAGATAAGTGGCGATAGGTGCGGGCGCGCCTTCATAAACATCTGGCGTCCAAGTATGAAAGGGAGCAGCGGATAGTTTAAAGCCGATACCGAACATCATCATCGCCGCGCCTAGTATCAAGAGGGGCGACTCAAAGAAATCACCTAACATAAGACTAATAGGCTTAAAGGCCAAAGAACCTACTTCTGCATAAATAAACGCCATACCCATCAATAAGGTAGCAGACGCGGTAGCCGACAGCACTAAATACTTAAGCCCTGACTCAAGCGATTTATTACGCATAAAGGTATAAGACAGCAGACCATATAAGGGTACTGATAGCAGCTCTAGACTCATAAAGAACGATGCCATATGCTGAGCACAGACCATCAGCAGCGCGCCAATAGTCGATAGCAACATGAGCAAATATAGCTCATCTTTATTGTCTTTTAGATTGGCCAAATAGGCATACGATAGTGTACAACACGCCAGCGCACAGATAAGAATCACCACCATATTGAACTGGGCAAAATTATCAACAACGAACAGCTGCTCAGCATCTGGTAGCACCGATCCGCTCTCGATCAATCCTGCCATTTGTCCAAGTAAAGTGAACAGCGCAATATTAAGACCGGCTACCGTCAGGGTACCAGTGACGAAATGTGAGCGTTTAATGGTAATAGCAATCATCACTATCAGTGCCGTAGTCACTACCGCAATGATTGGCGCATAAGGCATCAGCCCCATCAAATCATTCATCGTAAATTCATTCATGACTTAACGTGCCTCCATTGCATCAAGTAACTGCGACGCATCTACTTGTGTCACTTGATTGTAAATATACGCATTATTAATCCATTGCATGGCGTGGCTCGAGGTATCCAAAAACGGTTGTGGATACAGTCCGAGCCATACCAAGCCAACGGCTAAAATCAATAGTAGAGACAACTCACGCCTACCCAAGTCTTTTAATGGACGCTCAGGCAAGCCATGTGATTTGGTCTCGCGCATGGCCAATTCTTTGACATTATTGGCCCCAAATAACGCCCGATGGATCAAGATTAGTGAGTATAGACCCGCCAATACTAAGCTAAAGGTCGCGAACACCACAAACACTGGATACTGGGCAAATGAACCCAGCAAAATCATAAATTCACCAATGAAGTTACCCGTACCCGGAATACCAAGGAGCGCTGCACAGAAGAACATGAGTATCGGGGCATAGTAGCGAAATTGTCCCCACATACCGCCCATTAATGTTAGGTCGCGAGTGTGAAGGCGCTCATACAACTGTCCTGCCATGATAAACAGCGCTGCTGAGCTTAAGCCATGCGCCAGCATCTGAATCATTAATCCTTGTAAACTTAGCAAGGTACCGGCATAAATCGCCAGTACCACAAAGCCCATATGCGAGATACTGGTATAAGCGAGCAAACGCTTCATATCGGTCTGCATAAAGGCCAGCCATGCGCCGTAGAAGATACCAATGGTACCTAAAGTCATAGCAATCGGCGCAAAATCTTGTGACGCTGCTGGGAATAAAGGCAATACAAAGCGAATCAAACCATAAGCCGCAGTCTTGATTAGAATCCCTGCCAAATCCACCGAACCGGCCGTTGGTGCTTGCGCATGTGCGTCCGGCAACCAACCATGAAAGGGAACCATCGGCAGCTTAACCGCAAAGCCAATAAAGAAGCACAGCATTATAGGATATTCCCAGCCGCCAAGTGGCGTACCGAGCAAATCGTTATAATTAAAACTAACCACACCGCTAGAAGCATAGCTAATAATAACTAACATCAAGATACCGATGAGCATGATAAGCCCAGACGCTTGGGTATAGATAAAGAACTTAGTAGCGGCGTATTCTTTGGTCTTACCACCGACCACATCATGACCCCAAATAGCGATCAAGAAGTAGATAGGAACCAGCATCATCTCCCAAAAGAAGAAGAACAAGAACATATCAATGGCTAAAAAGACCCCGATAACACCGCCTAAGCTCCATAATAAGTTCAAATGGAAAAAACCAACACGGCGTTGAATCTCATTCCACGAACAAGCAACAGCGGCAACACCCAATAGGCCAGTCAAGGCAACCATCATTAGCGACAAACCATCCATCGCTAAATGGAAGCTAATACCAAAGCTAGGTATCCATGGCACACTAAATTCAGCAACCCAAGGCACTGCAGAGTCAGGTGCAATCACCTGCTTACTCATACCGCCGAAGTCGCCATACTGCCATAACACTAGCGACAGCACAAAGGTCAACGTCATACCAATCAAGGCAATCCAGCGCGGCAGACGCTTATTAAACCGCTCAACCAGCCAGCATAACAATCCTGCAATAAAGGGTATTGCAATTAATGCTGGTAGCATCCACGTTTGTTGTAACTCTATCATCTTATACCACCGTCATCATTACCAGCACCAACAGCACAGCCATACCCAAGCCAAAGCTTGCAGCATAACCTCGAAGTGACCCAGTTTGGGTCGCGGACAACATTTTATTGCCCACTGACGCTAGCTTTGGTAACACCAGCCAGGTCTTATCAACAGGATCGGCTTTGAATAAGTGGCCGATGAGTAAAAAGGGTTTTACAAAAACTAAATCGTACAGCGCATCGAAGCCCATACCGTGATAGCACCAATAATATAGCGCCCCGCCAATGCGTGATTGTTTGAATCTCGCTAGCATACGGCCTTTATCTACCACATATAACAATACGGCTAATATTAGACCTGCGAGCATCGCACCCATGGCGATAAACTCAGCGGTATGTTTATCATGCGCTTGATTGGCCACTTCTAATAAATGGCCAACGCTTTCTGGTAACACGCCTTGTAATGGCGGGGTAATCAACGCACCAACGGCGGTTGATAGTATCAACAATACGCTAAGGGGTAACCAATACGACACGCCAGATAGCTTGTGTGCTTTGGTCTTTTCTTCGCCGAAGAACACAATCCAAATCATACGGAAGGTATATAGCGCGGTTAAGAAAGCACCGAACACGCCCATATAAAATAGAACTTGATGGCCGGTAGCATAGGTTTCCCAAAGGATGGCTTCTTTTGAATAAAAACCAACGGTCACCCAAGGTATCGCGGCAAGCGCACCACCACCGACAATATAACACCAAAATACTAATGGTATCTTCTTACGCAATCCGCCCATCTTGAAGATGTTTTGCTCATGGTGAACGGAGAGAATCACCGCACCTGAGGATAAGAATAATAAGGCTTTAAAGAAGGCATGTGCCATCAGATGAAAAATCGCCCCTTGCCATGCGCCGACACCTAGTGCTAAGAACATATAGCCAATTTGGCTCATAGTCGAATAGGCTAGAATTCGTTTTATATCAGTTTGTGCCAGCGCACATAATCCGGCAACTACTAAGGTCAACGCACCCACACCCCCAACCCAATACAGCAATACGCCAGGGGTCAGTAAAAACAACGGATGCATACGGGCGATTAAATAAACCCCAGCCGTTACCATGGTTGCGGCATGAATCAGTGCTGATACTGGCGTTGGGCCTGCCATCGCATCAGCCAACCAAGTATGTAGTGGCAGTTGTGCTGACTTGCCCATCGCCCCACCAACCAACATCATGGTGGTCAAAATCATGGTTGGATTATTAACATCAAACACCTCAGGGGCGCGAGTAATAATCTCTTGAATATTGAGTGTGCCAAATTCGCGGAATAATAAAAACAGCCCAAAAGCTAAGAACACATCACCAATACGGGTGACGATAAAGGCCTTCATAGCAGCGCGACCATTGGCACGGTCTTGGAAATAAAAACCAATCAGCAAGTAAGAACAAATACCCACCCCTTCCCAGCCGAGATATAGCAGTAGTAAATTATCGCCCAATACCAGTAATATCATACTGGCGACAAACAAATTCATATAGCTAAAGAAGCGCGCAAAGCCGGGGTCACCTTTCATATACCAAGCGGCAAACAGATGAATCAAAAAGCCAACGCCAGTAATCACACCCATCATGGTTAGTGCTAAGCCATCAAAGCTTAAGCCAAAGCTTGGCGCAAAGTCACCCACTTGAAACCACGTCCATAGCGGTATTTCTATTACGGTACCCGCCGGATACGTCGTCAAAAAGACAAAACTAGCTACCAGCGTACATAATGCCGATAGTAACATGCTCCCCACACCGACAAACGCGGCAGCCTGTTCAGTTAACCGATCGCGCATAAAGGCTAAGATCAAAAAGCCAATGAGCGGGAATATAAAGGTTAATGGTAATAAACTCATGACATCATCCTTTCATCTCATTGGCGCTGTCGACATCGAGATGCCCACGCTTATGATAAAACTGCAATAATATTGCCAGACCTATTGCTGCTTCAGCCGCTGCTAAAGTCAAAATAAGGATAAACATAACTTGTCCATCTGGATCGACCCAGCGACTGCCGGCCACTATAAATGCCAATGCGGCAGCATTCATCATGATCTCAAGACTCATCAGCATAAACAAGAAGTTGCGTCGTACCATCACGCCGCACAGACCAATAGCGAATAAAATACCTACCAATATTAGTCCATGACTCATGGGTATCACACCCCATACATTCTGCCCCTCAGTAACCGGCTGTACTAAGCCTGCTACTTCGTGGGCAAACGGCACGTTTGACACCTCTTGTGCCACGCTTACTGCTAGTACCATCAGTCTGACTCCTTGCGCGTGACTTTCTGCATGCCCACCTGCATACCTACGTAATCATGTGGGTCTACTGCTTCATATACATAAGGCTTAGCCATCTCAACCGCATCGTGACTATTGTGGCTCTTGCCATCATTATTGTCGTACTCTTTAATGCTACCAACACTTGGGCTAAAGGCTTGACTGTCATTACCGATAATCTCGTCATCTATGGACTCTTTACCCAAGTGATAAGCCGCAACTAAGGCTGCAAGTAGCAATAGTGCCGCCACTTCAACCAGCATAATATACTTACTAAATAACGCGGTACCGACCGCTTTAGCGGGAACACTGACCCCACCGATAACGGCAGCTTCGTCATGATTGAGCCCAATCATCGCATACAGCACAACTGCAATAATAAGTGTCAGCCCCGTAGGTACTGCCCATGTTCTCGCATCAAGCCAGCGCTCTTCTCGCGCGTCATTCTCCATACCTAAATTGAGCATCATAATCACAAAGACAAACAATATCAAAATCGCACCGGCATAGACTATAATCTCAAGCGCACCAGCAAATGGCGCACCCAAAATGAACATGATGCCTGCCACAGCCAACAGCGACACAATCATTGATAAAATAGCATGCACTGGATTGGCATGAATAACGACGCGCAGACTGGCAAATATAGCCACCGCCGCTAACGCATAAAACCCTACCAAATCAGGGTGGTTCAAAAAATCCATCATGGCAGCAAGCTCCTTAGATCAATAGGTGCCGCTTCGTTTTGCGCCGCGCCTTTTGGTTTATCTGTCAACGCCATACCGGATACGCGATAATAGTTATAATCAGGATATTTACCCGGCCCTGAGATGAGCAAATGCTCTTTTTCATAGACTAAATCTTGACGCACATATTCACCCATTTCAAAATCAGGGGTCATTTGAATGGCTGTGGTTGGACAAGCTTCTTCGCACAGTCCGCAAAAGATGCAGCGCGAGAAGTTGATACGGAAAAACTCTGGATACCAGCGCCCATCTTCGCGCTCGGCCTTTTGTAGAGAAATACAGCCAACTGGACAGGCCACTGCACATAAGTTACAAGCGACGCAGCGCTCATCGCCGTCAGGATCACGGGACAATATGATACGTCCACGAAACCGCGGCGGCACTGGTACTGGCACTTCAGGATACAAGATGGTATCGCGTGGCCGTATCGCGTGGCTATTGACCATCCACATGCTGCGAACAATGGTAAACATACCAATGACAGTCTCTTTTATGGCCGTAAAAAAAGGTGCTAACATGGAACTTTCCTTTGCATATTTGCAATGCTAAATGACTGGGTTTATCCCAAATACTAGGTTTATCCCAAGTAGGGATAAAGTTGCTCACCAATACGGGCAATCGCCTCATTTCTATCCGCAAAACTTGCGGTTGTCTCTACAATAAATAAGCTAACAAAATAAGGTATTCTTCTTTCATTCCAAACTACCGCGATGATTTTGCATGGACCTTTCGAGCTTGCACTCGTTCTATCTGCACTCTGCCAGTTGCCCAGTAACCAGTTGTTCGGTAAATAGTTACGCAATAAATCTATGATTAAATATTTAATCCATCATCAGTAAAATAACTGCAGCGGTAACCAGCAGATTAATCAAAGTCACTGGTAGGCAAACTTTCCAACCAAAATTCATTACCTGGTCGTAGCGCGGACGCATCAATGAGCCCCGTGCCAAAATAAATAGGGTCATAAAGAATAATGTCTTAATCATGAACCAAAAAGTGGGTGGAACAAACGGAATATCTAAGTTAAAAGGCGCAAGCCAACCACCAAAGAACAAACAAGTCATCAAGGCAGATATCAGCACTACGTTAACGTATTCACCAATAAAGAACATACCAAACTTCATGCCAGAATATTCGACATGATAACCCTCAGCTAGTTCTTGTTCTGCTTCTGGCTGATCAAAAGGATGTCTGTGCGTGACTGCCACCCCTGCCACTACAAAGGTTAAAAAACCAAAAAACTGCGGAATGATATACCAGCCATCAATTTGTGACTCGACAATCTCGCGTAGGTTAAATGAGCCGGTCAACGCGACCACGCCCATTAATGACAATCCTAAAAACACCTCGTAACTGATGGTTTGCGCCGCAGAACGGAGTCCACCAAGTAGCGAGAACTTATTCGCTGATGCCCAGCCGCCAAACATTACCGCATAAACAGCAATACCAGCCATAGCAAAGAAGAATAATATACCAATATCCCAGTCAGCCACACCAAGCGTTGGCGATACCGGAATAATGATAAAAGAAGCCAGCGCGGTAAACATTGCCATTGCCGGCGCCAGGGTAAAAATAAACTTATCCGTAAACTTCGGGGTCCAGTCTTCTTTAAAGAAGATTTTGAGCATATCGGCAACTAATTGCAGAGAGCCAAAAGGTCCTACACGGTTAGGGCCATAGCGATCTTGCCAAAGCGCAAGCATCCGGCGCTCATAAATAATCATCATAGCAGCCACAATAACGACCACCAAAAAGATAACTATCGATTGCACCACCATAAATAGAATCGACCAAGTATCTAAAGTCATACTACCGGCCAAAAAGCTCGGCACATCAGGAATAATACGGGTCACTTGCATATTACACCTCCTGAGTTGTGGTCGGCGCTGCTGTTATATGCGTCGCGCGATCAACATTAGAATTAGCATCAGCAGTATCGTTTGCCATGGCACCGGTCATAGTAACAACATCTACAGGCTCATCAACTTTACGTACCGAAGCTGGCAGGGAAGGGTGGATAATATCTACCTGCCCGACCGGATAACCAATACACCCTTCGGCTAAATAATGTACCAGTTGCACAGGTAAAGTGACTTGCTGGTTGTCAATTTCGATGGCTAAATAATCACCATCCGCAATTTCCCAATCTTGAGCATCTTCAATACCAATACGCCAAGCGGCAATCGGTAATTGTCCAGCGACGATTGGGCTACGTGATGCCATCATCGAGCTGGCATAAATATTATAAACAGGCACTAGCTTGGCTTGCCCTTGCTGAATATTCGTAGTGGTCAGAGACGTTGCTTGCGGCGCAATATATTGACGGATCGCTAAGCGCTGTAGCTGATCAAATAAGCGCACACCAGGATCACCGTTCTTCAGACTGCCACCGACTTTATCTTGATATTTATTCCACGCTTGTGGTGAGTTCCAGCCAGGTGATTGGGCAAAAGGAATCATCGAGCTTGGCGTCTGATTACCGCTATAGCCTTCCATTGAAAAGGTCAAACCAGTATCCAAATCTTTGGGCTGCATAGGCTCATGCACTGACATTTGCGCACGCATCGAGGTACGACCTGAATAGCGGCGCGGCTCACGGGCAATCTTTAGACCGGTAATGCGATAATCAGCATCCGGAGCCGCGTCCTTAATACCGGCAAGCTTTGGATGGGTCGCTATCAAAGCATTTATCACATCATCAAGCTGGGTCCAATCAACAGGCTTACCTATTAAACTGCTATGAACCGCGTGCAACCAGCGCCAGCCTTCTTTAATACTACTAAGCGGATGATAATAGTTGTTGTCATAAACTTGGAAGAATCGCTGAGCACGGCCTTCAGCGGATACCAATGTTCCATCCGCTTCGGCAAAGCTTGCCGCTGGTAGTACAATATCGACATCTTTATGCCAATCTAATAGCTGATGATCGAGTGCAATAACAGTTTTATCTGCTAGTAGCTGCGTGAGTTTCTGTGCATCAATTGCATCGGTTAGCTGATTTTCAGCGACCACGACCACATCAAAGTCCGTCGCCAATAGCTCTTCTACTGACCGTCCACCCAGTAGACATACGCCCATGCTATTAGCATCAATCACGGTCAGATAAATACCTGCTTGCGCACGATAGTTGGTATTTTTTTCTCTAAGCTCAAGCTCAGTAGCTGGCTCACGCTCAATATCGTCTTGTTCCTCTTTATCGGCACCGGTTTCAAGCTTAGCAGGTTTGGCAGCCAGTTCCTTATCTTCGGTAGGCTGAGCAGTTTCAGCAATTGCTTCAGCCGCTTGAACCTTCTCATTACGAACCTTGGCATTGTGAGTTTCAACTTGCTCATGTTCAGTCGCTTTGATAGCCGCACGCTTTTGGCTGAGCGCCTGAGTGATTTGTGCCGCAGCTTCAATCAACGCAACAGAGGACAAACCAGTACCTGAGATAACCAGCGGTTGATCTGCTCGTACTAAGTCATAAGCAATTTGCTGTGCCAGCGCTTGCATAGGATCAGACTCTTCTACTTGATCTTGCTCTAATGCTTGAGTAGGCGAAGATTCAGACACTTGCGGATCTGTTATTTGTGATAAGTCATCTGCTAGTAGGTTAATCTCATCAGCAACTTTAAAGCCCAGCTTAGTAATATCTTCAGGAGTCGCTACCACGCTGACTTTGCTAATATCATCGAGTTTAGTTTGGGTGACGTCGATAATATAAACCGGACTGAGCGCGCCTTGAGCGATACGTTCTACCGGTTCTGCTAGCCATTCTTGGGTTTTGGCAGCGGCGGCCATTTTGACGGCTTCATTTTTTGCGGCTTGCCGTACTGATAATGCCACCCGTGCTGAAGTCTGAGTGATATCTTCACCCAAAATTAGCACTGCATCATGGCTTTCAATGTCAGTCATGCCTGGATTATAAATACCTTCAGTACTTAACACCTCAATGCATTTATTCACTAAGGCCTGTTGTTGATGATTGAGACCAGTTGAGAAGTTATCAAAACCTACTAGATTCTTTAGCGCAAAGTTAGTTTCTAAACTGGTGCGCGGTGAGCCAATACCAATCACTTTTTTGTCTTTGAGGCGTTTGATGGTTTCATCGAGGGCGTAGTCAATATTGATTTTGACATGTTTGTCATTGATACGTTCAAGCGCTTGGGTTGGGCGATCGTCACGATTGACGTAACCATAACCAAAGCGGCCACGGTCGCATAAGAAGTAACGATTCACTTCCCCATTATAGCGGTTTTCAATACGGCGCAACTCACCATAACGTTCACCGGCTGAGATATTACAGCCCGCCGAGCAGCCATGACAAATGCTAGGGGCATATTGCATATCCCATTTACGGTTATAGCGCTCAGAATGGGTTTTATCCGTGAATACACCGGTTGGACAGACTTCGGTCAAGTTACCCGAAAATTCACTTTCAAATTGACCATCAGTATCACGGCCGAAATAGACCCGGTTGCTCGAGGAAAAAACACCCAAATCTTCGCCGCCGGCATAGTCGTTATAAAAGCGCACACAACGATAGCAGGCGATACAGCGGTTCATTTCATGGCCAATAAATGGCCCAAGCTCTTGGTTATGATGGGTGCGTTTGGTAAAGCGATAGCGGCGACGGTGATGACCTGACATATAAGTCATATCTTGCAAATGACAGTGACCACCCTCTTCACAAGTTGGGCAATCATGAGGATGGTTGGTCATTAAGAACTCAACAATCGACTGCCGAAAGGCTTTTGCTTCTTCGTCATCGACTGAGATGTACATATCTTCAGTGGGCGCGACCATACATGACATTACTAATTTACCGCGTCCAGCTTCTAAGTCTTCTTTGTCTTTATACTGCTTAACCGCGCACTGACGGCACGAACCTACCGAACCTAAAGCAGGATGATAACAAAAATACGGCACATCAATGCCGAGTGACAAGCATGCTTGGAGCAAATTGTCTGCGCTATCTACTTCGACAGTGGTTCCATCAATATGTATGACTGCCATGCCGCTCTCCTTATTTCACTACTGGCTGTTGACTGGCTGCAGCCTCAATGACATCTACACCAACCGCCTGTGCAATTTTTTGATCGAACTCAGGACGGAAATATTTAATCGCACTCATGAGGGGTTCCATCGCACCGGGGGCGTGCGCGCAGAACGTTTTCCCAAGCCACAAGTCACGGGTTAGGCCTTCAAGCTTCTCTACATCGCCTATCTGCCCTTCGCCATCATTAATAGCAGTGAGCAATTTAACACCCCACGGCAAACCATCACGGCACGGTGTACACCAACCGCATGATTCACGCTGAAAGAAAAGCTCAAGGTTACGCAGTAGCGGCACCATATCTTGTTGTTCATCGACTACCATAATTAGCCCTGTACCCATTCGGCTACCAGCTTTTTGAATAGTATCAAAATCTACTACCACATCTAAATGATCAGCTGTCAAAAAGTCGGTTGACGCACCGCCCGGTAACCAGGCTTTAAGCGTGCGTCCCTCTTGCATACCGCCAGCGAAGTCTTCAATAACCTCCCGCGCGGTATAACCAAAAGGCAGTTCCCAAAGACCCGGATCATTAACCAGTCCGGAACAACCAAACAGCTTAGTGCCTGGGGTTTCGACCACGCCTTTAGCCTTTGGCAAATCTTGATACCATGCGCTGCCATGCAAAATAATGGCGGGCACATTATGAAGGGTTTCAACGTTGTTAACTACCGTTGGTCGACCCCATGCCCCTGACACTTGCGGAAATGGTGGCTTGGTACGTGGAATGGCACGGCGACCTTCTAAACAACTGAGTAGCGCCGTCTCTTCACCGCAGATATAGCGACCTACGCCGGTATGCACATGTAGATCAAAGTTAAAGCCCGAGCCTAAGATATCGTCGCCAAGGATATTATTGGCCTTTAACTCTTCAATAGCAGCCGTTAAACGCTCAGCAGCCAGAATGTATTCACCGCGAATAAAGATATAACCAGCCGTTACGCGAAGGGCATAAGCAGATATAATCATGCCTTCGATAAGCTGTAATGGTAAACGCTCCATTAACAAGCGATCTTTAAAAGTACCCGGCTCCATCTCATCAGCATTACAAACTAAGTAGCGCGGCCCGCCATCGGGTGGCGCCATTAGTGACCACTTAATACCCGCTGGGAAACCTGCACCGCCACGACCTTTGACCACTGCTTCTTTAACCGTATTTAGGGTGGCATCTGGCGATTGATTCAAAGCCATTTTAAGCGCTTCAAACCCGCGCAGTGATTCGTAAGTAGCAAGGTCTAATATCGCATCGTGATGCGCTAAACGCCATGTCAGCGGTTTGGTTTCACTAGTAGCGGTCGCTTTATCACCATAAACAGCGATGCGCTGCTCATTAAGTTGGCTTGGCGCTTTACCTTGGCTGCGAAGAGCAATCTGCTCTGAAACGGTTAATCTCATGCGTATAGCTCCAATAACTGGGCGACTTCATCAGGCTGAACAGGGCCATAAGTATCTTCATCAATCAACACCGCAGGGCCTTTATCACAGTTGCCCAAACAGCAAATCGGTAATATTGTAAAACGGCCATCGCTAGTGGTCTGACCATACTCGATACCCAGTTGAGATCTTAGCTCAGTGGACAACGCTTCGTAACCCGTCAAGAAGCACGCTACTGAATCGCAAATTAAGATTACATGACGACCAACAGGCTGGCGATAGATTCGATTGAAGAAGGTTGCAACCCCATCGATATCCGTTACTGGAATATCTAATATATTGGCAATGGCATTGACCTGTGCATCATCAACCCAGCCATTACGCTTTTGCACAATTTTTAGCGCATCTAGCGAAGCGGAACGAGCTTGCGGATAATGGTGCATAAACTCGTGAATAGCCTCAATTTCTTGAGCGGTTAGAATACTTGCCACATTCACTGTTGGCGCTTTATCGGAAACAATTTTCATATCTTGTCTTTATCCTCACTCATCACGCTGTGTCAGATTGCGACTGTCGCCACAGTTGAAATGCTACAGCGTTTTGGTGTGCCTATTGGCGATAACATATTGATTAGATTATTTATTACAGCTACAGCAATTAACTTTTAAACACTAACTTTTGAGCATTGTATTTTCAATTTAGTAACCGCTAACGGTCACAATCTGCCATCACAATATCGATGGAGGCCAGATACATGATAGCGTCAGATACCAATGAGCCATTAATAACCGATGGCATCTGCTGTAAATGCGCAAATGTCGGTGTGCGAATACGCGTACGATAGCTCATGGTGGCGTGATCGGAGGTAATATAATAGCTATTAAGACCTTTGGTGGCTTCGACCATCGTCGAGCACTCACCGGCTGGCATCACAGGACCCCAAGAGACTGAGAGAAAATGGTTAATCAAAGTTTCAATATCATTTAAGGTACGGTCTTTCGGTGGTGGTACCGTTAAAGGATGATCCGCTTTATAAGGGCCTTGGGGCATATTATCCATACACTGTTTGATAATACGCATTGATTGGCGGATCTCTTCGATTTTGATCATACAGCGATCATAGGCATCACCGTTATGACCAAGCGGCACTTCAAAATCGAAGTTTTCATAACCCATATACGGACGCGCTTTACGCAAATCAAAATCGACACCCGTTGCACGTAGACCTGCACCCGTCACACCCCAAGCCAATGCTTGCTTGGCATCATACTGAGCGACGCCTTGGGTACGACCTTTAAGCACGCTATTCATCATCGCTACTTTGACATATTCATCCAAACGCTTGGGCATCCAGTCCAAGAACTCGCGAACCAAACGCTGCCAACCACGCGGTAAATCCATCGCTGTACCGCCAATACGGAACCATGCCGGATGCATCCGATAACCGGTAACCGCTTCAATCACGTCATACGCTTTTTGGCGATCGGTAAATGCATAGAAGACGGGCGTCATACCACCCGCATCTTGAATAAACGTACCGACAAACAATAAATTGTTGGTAATTCGGAAAAACTCACTCATCATCACGCGAATGGTTTCAGCGCGAGCTGGAATAGTGATGCCTGCCAGCTTTTCGACCGACATGATATAAGGCAGCTCATTCATCACGCCGCCGAGATAATCAATCCGGTCGGTATAAGGAATATAAGAATGCCACGTTTGGCGCTCAGCCATTTTTTCTGCGCCGCGATGGTGATAGCCAATATCTGGAATACAGTCAATGACCTCTTCGCCATCAAGCTGCAACACCAATCTAAAGGCACCGTGAGCTGAGGGATGGTTAGGACCAATGTTCAAGAACATAAAGTCTTCATCACGCCCTGAACGCTTCATGCCCCATTCTTCAGGGACGAAGCGCAGGTTTTCTTGCTCATACTGCTGCTTGGCGTTATTAAGGAAATACGGGGTAAATTCAGTCGCACGCGCATGATATTCTTTACGTAGCGGATGTCCTTCCCAGTACTTAGGTAATAAGATACGGGTTAAATGCGGATGGCCGCTAAAAACAATCCCGAACATATCCCATACTTCGCGCTCATACCAATTGGCATTGGGCCAAATCTTGGTAGCACTGGGTATATTTAAGTCATCTTCACTGAGCGCCACTTTGATACGTACATCACTATTACGCTCAAGCGACATCAAGTGATAAAACACCGTAAAGTCACTAGCTGGCAGTCCCTGACGATGCTGACGCAGGCGCTCATCTATCGCCGATAAGTCAAACAACATGACATACGGCTTAGGCAGCTTGCGTAAGTACATTAATATGTCTAATACATCAGCGCGCGCCACCCACACCGTTGGAATTTCATCAACGGTCTGCTGCACGACAAACTTACCGGCATATTCATGTTCCAGCTCTTTGATGACCGCTGGTACAAGTTTAATCTTAGGATCTGTATTTTCAACTACCGTGACCATGAATGATGTCTTCCTTCATTAATCATAACTAATTAATTGTAACTAAACTGTTTATAACTAGAGTGTGATGAGCGCATAAATATTAACGATTAACTTTTGAGCTTGCCGACTACTAACGACTACTAATCATTAAGCAAAAACCATTAGACGAAAATCGTTAAACAAAAATCAGTAAGCTAAATGCTGTCCGGACTCCGCAAGTTCTTCACCGCGATACGATCCGCTTGCTTACGATCACGCTCAGGGGTCATTTGCGGTTGATAGACGCCTTGATTTTCGACATGAATACCCAGTGGACGGCGCTCTTTGGCAATAGACTCTTGAAGTAACATTAACCCTTGAATCAGAGCTTCTGGACGTGGCGGGCAGCCAGGTACATAGACATCAACCGGAATAATTTTGTCCACGCCTTGTACCACAGAATAGATGTCATACATACCGCCAGAGTTAGCACAGGCACCCATAGAGATAACCCATTTAGGCTCTAGCATTTGCTCATAAAGGCGCTGAATAACCGGTGCCATTTTAATAAAGCAAGTTCCTGCCACGATCATTACGTCTGCCTGACGCGGCGAGGCACGAATAACTTCTGCCCCAAAGCGCGATAAATCATGAACCGACGTCAAAGTAGTGGCATATTCCACGTAGCAACAGGAAGTACCGAAGTTAAATGGCCATAACGAGTTTTTGCGTCCCCAGTTGGCCGTCGTATGTACTAGATCTTCTAGACGACCCATAAAGACGTTTTTATTGACTTCATCTTCAACAGGATCGTTGACAGTTTGACGAGTCTCTGCAGGATAATTATCTGCATCTGGGTCGGCTTTTGTTAATGTGTATTTCATAACATACAACCTTTAAATTAAGCGCAGCGTGGCAATAACATTGCTTAGATATATTGTCGTAACTGGCATGTCGTAACTGGCATACTATTAATTTAATAGAATATAATAGAAGGTTAGCTACATAATATCTGCTAGCGATTGGGCTCAACATTGGTATTCTGAGCAGACGCCGCAAAATCTACAGAAGTAATATTACCTGTGGTATTGATATGATCGATATTTTGTAGGTGGTGACGATTGGCTTCAATATTATTTGAAACGTTGATTTGCCCTGATGACTGCGCCGGAATCTTACCAGTAGGATCCACCATTAGCTCATCAACGCCATCAAACTTAGTGATGGTTGCTAGATTGAAACCGGCGGGTGCCGCATAAAGACGCGCTTTTTTGCGCAGCTTATCAGCAGGTGCCCAGTTTAGTGCCCCTAGACTTAAGGCATAGATCAGACCAATCAGCAAGTCGATAATAAAAGTCGCAGCAGCAATAAATCCCGCCCAACCAGTTTCACGAATTGAAACTGCGTAGGCGTATAAATACAGGGCTTCCAAATCAAAAATAACAAAAAAGATCGCGACCAAATAGAATTTCGCTGACAAGCGAATGTGGGCGTTGCCAGATCCGACAACACCTGCCTCAAATACTTCTTCTTTTTGTAAGCCGTGAGAACGTCCGCCAAGCAAGCGCGGAACGACCAGCATAAACACAACTAGGCCGATAGCGGCTAAAACAAAAGCAACTGCTGACCAATTAAAGGCAAACATGATAATACGTGCTCCTCACCCAATCGAGTGTCATAAATACCGCACGCCATCACTAATTGCAACTTAGCATTAATAGCAAAATGATGACATGACAACGTACCTGACGCAGACGAAAACACAAAGTAACTGTTTATTATTAAGTTAAGTCATTTCTTTAAACAACGGTAAGTGACTTCTTTGAGTCACTGTAAATAACTAATAGGTCACTTTGCTGGTAATGACCAATTATCAAGCTTATTAATGACAGTGTAGAACAATACCAACCGTAAAATACTTAAGTATAAATCTTAGGTAAGGGCTGGTCGTCAAACGCATCTTTTAGCAACGTTGGATAAACTTATTAAATCAATATCTTAGTTATTTAAATAGTAACTTTTTAAATAGTGACTTTTTTAATTGATTTAATAACTCATTACACGTAGTCAACAATGACGTGATAACTGGCATAAACTGTTTACTTACTATACGCATATCAAGGCTCAAAAGCCAGTTTATAACTGTATTGGGTGGTCACTTTATATGCTACTAAATATGTATTTAGAGCAAAAAATTATGTTATAGACTATGGCTTATACTTGCTTTACCAAACATAAAAATCAGCCTAAAAACCTACCCAAATAAGCGTAACAACAAGATTACACCTTACGGCTAAAAATTAAAAAAATGCCTGATCACAATTCTAGACATTCAACTAAGCAGCTCAAGTCAATAAGCTTAATGATATACGTTATAAGTAGACAGATATTGTAAACCTATTAGTCCTAATTGCAACCTGTCCTTGCTCTACTTTGAACAAATATTAATAGAAGATATAGGTACTTATCTTTGATTATTTAGCGATTTACTCTTAGTTACTCAATAAAAAAAGGACCAGCCGAATTACGGCTGATCCTTTTCTCTGTGACTTACTTATATTTATCTCATAATAGGCTTAATTACAGATTACTGGTTGATCACATCCACACCTTTTGGTGGCGTGAATTTAAACTGGCTGCTGCTAATACTTGGGTTGAGCTTGATACCATTAAATTTAATTGACGTAGTTTGTCCCAAAGTATCGTTAAGTACCATCATTACCGGTTTGCCACCACTAAAACTTACGGATAAGTTTTTAAAGCTGGCGTCACTTGACTTAGGGTAGAGTACGTAATAGTTCTTGGTAGCATAAGGCTGAGTAATTTTAAAGTTTTTATCGATTTTACTTGGGTCACCTGATAGTAGCAGTGCGGGGGTATTACCTACTTGGCTGTCTACCGCTTGCTGGGTAGCTTGCTCTAAATCTTTATCATAAACCCACATCGAGCTGCTATTGGCCACAATCAGCTGTTCTGATGGTGACTTGGTTTCCCAGCGAAAGTTATTTGGGCGCTGAACGCTCATTGAGCCCTTAAAGGTGCCGCTGCTTGCCCCTTTGGTCGTTTGAGTAAAGTTAGCAGTCATACTCTTAGTATTGGTTAATAGCTTGTTTAAGCGCTGAGCTGCGACTAGATTACTTGCTGGAGCCGCGTTCGCTGATTGGCTCAATGCCACCATAGGCGCAGCAACGCCAAATGTAGTCATCAATACTCCGGCCAAAGCACCACTCATCCATTTCTGTTTTGCAGTCGTTGTTGGTTTAGAGTCTTGCTTAGTTAATAAAGTCATCGTTTTTCCTCTCGTAATAAAAATAAAACATCAATTATTCTCTAAAAATCGTTCTTTAATTATTGGTCTTTCACAATTAGTTTGCTAGTTATCGAATCAGCCGTGTATTTATTGTGGTCAAATATGTTGCGTGTTAGTTATTAGCTTTAACAGTTATTAGCTTTAATAAATAAATAAGAACCAACCATCATTAGTTATCACGGCACTATTGACCAAGAGCATTCAATCAAGGACAACAGTGTGGCAGCTTTTTTATTACGCGCCTAGACCTGAATTGCAATCAATACTACGCCTGCCATACACGCTTGTAACCAAGAAATTTACACTATTTCACCCTTGTGTTTATACCGTTTCTATACCTCTGGCAATATTGATATATTAAGTAAAATTAATAAGTAAAGAACAAAACAAGAATAAGATATAAACATAAAAAAGTCCCTATCACCGGCTGGTAATAAGGACTTTTTTATTCACTATAGGAACTTATCTAAACACAATAAGTTAATAGCACAGCGACAATTATGCGCCTTCAACCATCACATAGCGACGGTTGAATTTACCTTTGGTCGCGAACTTTACCACACCGTCATTCAATGCAAATAAAGTATGGTCACGACCCATGCCAACGCCTTCGCCAGCGTGGAACTCTGTACCACGTTGACGAACGATGATGTTACCAGCAACGATGGTTTGGCCACCGAAGATTTTTACGCCGAGCATTTTTGGGTTTGAATCACGACCGTTACGGGTCGAACCGGCAGCTTTTTTATGTGCCATGAGAAAATCTCCTTGTTAATATGATTATCGCGTGTGCGATACATCTTAAGCTTTTAGTGCGCTGTTAAGCTTTAATAAGTAAGCTGGTAACTAAGCATTAATCGCTTTGATTTTTAACAAGGTATACCATTGGCGGTGACCTTGCTCTTTGTGATAATGCTTACGACGGTTATGCTTGATAATACGGATTTTGTCACCGCGACCATGCTTAACCACTTCTACTTCTACGCTTGCACCATCAACGACTGGCTGACCGATTTTGACGTTATCGCCGTCAACAACCATCATCACGTCTTCAAATTTGATCGTTTCGCCAGCTTCTACTTTTAGTAGTTCAACTTTAAGCAATTCATCGACGACGACACGGTGCTGTTTACCACCACTTTTGATTACTGCGTACATTGTATAACTCCGTTTAACCCGTGTGCCGTGGCTAGTATGATACTAACGCTTCGTCAACGAACACGACAGGGAAAAATTAAAAGCAAGATTTTACGGCTTTTTGCTAATAAAAGCAAGCCGCTCGTCTTGTTTTTGTGAGGTGGTAATACCAATAATCCTTGTTCATATCAAGATTGAGGTCATTAATTATCTAAGCCATTTGATATGGCACTCGACACCAAGACATCAATAGTAGGAACAACGACTACTGATCTACATTTAACGGGGGTTATTATAACTTATATAATCAGTGACTTACAACGCTTTATCTATTTGTCTTTATTGTTGATCACTATTAGTTATTTTTAGAGGCGATCTTAGCTATTTTTGAGTAAGGTTCATAATGAATTTTGAATGATAAGCATTGAGTGATAAATATAATGAAGCTTTGTACCTGAGCTCATTTTATGTCACATTTTAGTCTCCGATTTGAGCATACAGCTATGCTATTATGAGCGGGTCGATAGCATTGGTAGGTCTTGCTATCAAAATTTTCTCTTTATTCTAATTGATATGACTATCCTTATGACCAGTACTTCTTTATCTAATGACTCATTTAATGAATCTGCCCCCTTGTTGTTATCCACACCAAGCTATGCCGATATCCAAAGCATCGTTGCTGATGATTTTGATATTATGGATAAGCAAGTTTTTGGTAGTCTTAACTCCAAAGTCCAACTAGTGATGAGCGTCTCACAACATGTGATTAACGCGGGTGGCAAACGGATGCGCCCGCTGATTACTTTGTTATGTGCACGAATGTTTCATGATGCCCCGTCACAGCAGGCGATGCATTTGGCGGCCATTACTGAAATGTTGCATACCGCAACTTTGGTACATGATGACGTGATTGACGAATCAGGACAGCGCCGCGGCAAGCCTACTGCTAATGCCACATGGGACAATGCCACGGCGGTGCTAGTCGGTGATTATCTGATCGCCCGGGCGTTTAATTTATTGGTCGGCTTTCAAAGCTTACCCTTATTGCAATTGTTCTCAGATGGTACTTGCGATATTGCCGAAGGTGAAGTATTGCAGCTTCAGCATCAACATAACCCTACCGCGCTTGAGGCTGACTATCTGCGTATCATTGATGGCAAAACCTCACGGTTATTTATGATGGCTACCCAAGGGGCCGCTATCTTACAAGATCAAACCCAGCACCTTCAAGCATTAGCAGATTTTGGTCAGCACTTTGGTAACGCGTTTCAGATTGTCGATGATGTGCTTGATTACAGTGGCGACAGTGAGGTGATGGGCAAGAACCTAGGCGATGATTTAGCAGAAGGCAAGCCTACTCTGCCAACGATTAAGGCACTTGAGTTATTAAAAGACACGGATCAAGACGGCTATGAGCAATTGCGAATTGCCGTACAGACTGGTAAAACGCCGAACGCGGAACAATTGATTGAGCTAGTGCGCGGTTCGGGCTCATTAGATTACTGTAAACAGCGTGCTTTGGAAGAGACCAAACTCGCTCAGCAAGCACTCGCCACTCTACCCGATAACCGCCATCGTCAAGGATTATACCAGTTGACTGAGCTTGCCAGCGCACGTTTGTCGTAAGGTTACAGCTGTTCTGGCATAATGCTATTGCTTTTATCACTCGTTTATACGGTGGATTTAAAGTGACCGTTCATGCCTAGCTATTTTAGCGTTCACATTTAAGTATTGCTAAACCCTTTGTTTTCTGGACAGCTCATATTCTTACTTGATTTATACCTTATTAATTGATTGATTTTATTCAAATTCATTTATACAACAAAACTTAACAATCTTCTGACTCAGAGGTTATTATAAAGTTTCTTAACCATTTTTTCGTGTAACGCTTGTGTTGTCGGTGTTTTTTGCACTTAGTAAAAACTAAGAGATGGTTTTATGGGGCAAAGCTGGTTTTAAATCGCTTGACTGCGGGGTACACCCTATAGTTTATAATAGTCGATTAAATTAAATATGCCTATCCGTTTCTTATGCGTCTACTGCTTATCTTTATGTGTTTAGCAACTGATAGATATTAGCAGCGTTGAATGCATATTCTTTATCACATCTATCACGTTAAAATTTATCACTACATTTTTATACTGTATCTATTTTAGATTATTGCCGAGGACATTGATGAAGCACTCTTATCTTGCGCTTGTAATAGCATCTGTACTTTCTGGAGCTGTACTGGTTGGCTGTGACAAAAATGAGGACGCCGCAGGTGAAGCTACGCAGCAGATGCCGCCTGCCGTCGTCAACGTCCAGACCGTGACTTTTGACAGCGTACCCCAAGTACAGACTTTTTCTGGACGTACTACTGCTTATCAAATAGCAGACGTCCGTCCACAAGTAAACGGTATCATTGACGAAGTGCTGTTCCGTGAGGGCAGCACCGTCAAAAAGGGCCAGCCCCTATATCGTATCAATACCGATAACTACGCAACCTCTATTACTAGTGGTAAGGCTGCGGTAGCACAGGCGGAAGCCAACTACCAGACAGCCTTGGCTAATAATGCCAATGCGAAAGCTGAACGGGTCAGTCGCCAAGCGTCACTAGCCCAAGCGCAAAATGACCTACAGCGTCTGCAAGGGTTAGTCAGTATTGACGCCATCTCCAAGCAACAGTATGAGCAGGCTCAAACACAAGTGCGTACCGCGCAAGCGGCCGTCCAAAGTGCAAATGCCGCTATTGGGCAAACGCGAGCCGGTATCGAAAGCGCAAAAGCCGGTATTCAAACCGCAAAATCTGGTTTAGATGCCAGCACCCTAGATCTCAATCGTACTATCGTCCGTGCGCCGATCTCAGGTCGTAGTGATCGCTCAAGCGTCACTGCGGGTACGCTAGTTAGCGCCAGTCAGGCCGATCCGCTAGTCACTGTTTCACGCTTAGATCCTATCTATGTGGATATCAGTCAATCGTCGTCTGAGCTGCTCAATCTACGTCAACAAATCTCCTCTGGTAAAGCCCAAGCCGGCATGAATACGGTTGAGCTGGTGTTAGAGGACGGCTCTGTCTATCCGGTAAAAGGTAAGCTTGCTTTGTCAGAGGCGAAAGTCGATGAGTCAACTGGGGCTATAACTTTACGTGCCGTATTCCCCAATAGTAATAATATACTGCTACCAGGTATGTATGTCAGCGCACGCTTGACCCAAAGTGTCATTACCAATGCCGCCTTAGTCCCACAAAGTGCGGTTATGCGGTCAACTAAAAGCGAAACTCAAGTTTATATCGTTGATGAAAATAACAAAATCCAAGTTCGTCCGGTTACTATTAATGGTACCTATAATGGACAGTGGGTGGTCACTGATGGTCTAAAGAGTGGTGATAAAGTGGTGATTATCGGTGGCGCAAAGGTTAAACCTGAACAAGAGGTGGTCGCTAAGCCTTTAGAAAATCCAAACCCAGCACCCTCTGAGCAAGGCGCTCCTGCTAGCACTGCTGCCAAAACACCGCAGCAAGCTGCAAAAAATGTGGATAAGTCTACCGATGGCAAAACTGCCAATAAACCGGCACAAGCAGCCGCCAACTAATTCCATTCAAAGTTAGGAAGACTTAGGGATATACTATGTCACGTTTTTTTATTAATCGCCCTATTTTTGCATGGGTGATGGCCATTTTGGTTATGCTCATCGGGATAATATCGGTTATCAACCTACCGATTGAGCAGTATCCGGCTATTGCGCCGCCAACCATTTCGATTAGCGCCACCTACCCTGGTGCTAACGCTGAAACCATTGAAAACTCAGTGGTACAGATTATTGAGCAGCGCATGAAGGGCCTTGATGGCTTGATGTATATAAAGTCGTCGAGTGCTTCAAATGGTAGTGCTTCTGTACAGCTTTTCTTTGAGAACGGTACGGATGCCGATACGGCGCAAGTACAAGTTCAGAACAAATTACAGGCCGCAATGAGCTCGTTGCCTGAGCAAGTACAGCGTCAGGGCGTCAACGTCAATAAAGCCTCTGAAGGCTTTTTAGCCGTGTTTGGGTTTGTCTCCGAAGATGGCAGTATGGATCGTGCTGATATTGGTGATTATATTAACTCTAATGTCGTCGATCCGCTCAGCCGTGTTGAAGGGGTTGGTCAAGTACAAACATTCGGTGCCTCTTACGCAATGCGTATTTGGCTCGACCCTGAACGCTTACGTGGCTATCGTTTGGTGCCATCTGATGTGATCAATGCCGTACGAGCGCAAAACGCCCAAGTATCCGCCGGTCAATTAGGTCAAGCACCCGCTGATGTCGATGAACAAGTTATTAATGCGACAGTCACCATTCAGAGTTATCTAAAAACGCCTGACGAGTTCAAAAAAATTCTACTAAAAACAGATACCTCTGGTGCACAAGTGCGCTTAGGTGATGTTGCAGACGTTGAAATTGGTAGTGAAAATTATAGTACTATTTCGTTGTTTAATGGCCAACCAGCAGCTGGCCTTGCCGTCTCACTATCAAGCGGTGCTAACGCTCTTGAAACCCGCGAATTGGTCGGTGATCGAATCGCCGAGCTAGAAGCAAACTTCCCTATAGGTCTAAAGTCAGTCGTTCCTTACGACACCACTCCATTTGTACGCTTGTCTATTGAGCAAGTGGTTAAGACCTTAATTGAAGCGATTGTATTGGTATTTATTGTCATGTTTGTTTTCTTGCAGAACTGGCGCGCGACTATTATCCCGACCCTAGCCGTACCTGTGGTATTGCTAGGTACTTTTGCGGTGCTGTATGTCGCAGGGTTTAGTATTAACGTACTGACCATGTTTGCCATGGTGCTGTCCATTGGTCTACTAGTGGATGATGCCATTGTGGTAGTAGAGAACGTCGAGCGGATTTTGGAAGAAGACCCGCATATCTCTATTAAAGATGCCACGATCCAATCAATGGGTGAGATTAGTAAAATCGTGGTGGGTATCGCGCTTATCTTATCAGCAGTATTTATTCCGATGGCATTCTTCGGCGGCTCAACTGGGGTAATTTATCGTCAGTTTGCCATTACGCTTATCACTAGCATGGTGCTGTCAGCTCTAGTGGCCCTTATTTTCACCCCTGCCCTCTGTGTGACTGTACTAAAACGTAATAAGAGCCATGAAAAAGGCAACAGCGAGCATCAAAAAGGCTTCTTCGGTTGGTTTAACCGTTCTTTCACCAAAACCAGTCGCTCTTATGAAAGTTTTGTCGGTAAAAGTTTCCGCTTTAAATGGGTATACTTCATTGTCTATGCCGCCATTATCGGTATTATGGCAGTGGTATTCTTACGTATCCCCGGCTCATTTTTACCAGAAGAAGACCAGGGCATTATGTTTACCGCCGTACAGCTACCCGCTGGTTCGACATTGGATGAAACCCAAGATGTTCTTGATAAAGTTAGCGATTATTATAGTAGCCAAGAACCGGATAATGTTGCTTCAGCGTTTACAATCGCGGGCTTCAGTTTTGTTGGACAAGGACAAAATGTCGGTATCGCCTTCGTAAAATTAAGTGACTGGGCAGATCGTAAAGGGGATGAGAATACAGCGCGGGCCATATCTGATCGGGCACAGGGTTACTTCTCTAGCCAAATTAACGAAGCGACTGTTTTTAATATTATACCGCCAGCGATTAGTGGGCTTGGTAACTCTAGTGGTTTTGATTTGATGCTCCAAGATTCTGGTAACCTTGGGCACGAAGGTCTGCTTGAAGCACGTAATATGTTACTGGGTATGGCCGCTCAAAACGATCAAGTATCCGGTGTGCGTCCCAACGGACAAGAAGATGCACCGCAGCTTAAAATTGATATCAACCAAGAGCAAGCCGCTGCTTATGGCTTATCTCTGGCGAGTATTAATAGTGTTATCTCCACCGCTTGGGGCTCAAGTTATATCAATGACTTCATCGACCGTGGTCGTGTTAAACGCGTGATTGTACAAGGTCAGCCTAGTAGCCGTACCAACCCTGATGATCTTGGTAAATGGTATGTGCGCAATGACAGCAACGAGATGATTTCGTTTGATGCTTTTTCTAGTAGCCGATGGCAAACCGGTTCACCAGGTCTCACGCGCTATAACAGTTTGGCGTCAATGAACATTCAGGGTAATGCGGCTGAAGGCTTAAGTACGGGTGAAGCGATGGAGGCCATGGAAGCCATGGTCGAAAAACTGCCTGATGGCATCAGCTACGAATGGACAGGCCTGTCATTAGAAGAGCAAAAGTCAGGCGCTCAAGCGCCCATGCTATATGCCATTTCAATCTTAGTGGTCTTCTTATGTCTAGCGGCGCTGTATGAAAGTTGGTCAGTGCCATTCTCAGTACTATTAGTGATTCCACTTGGGGTATTGGGGGCGGTACTATTTACCTGGTTCCGTGGTTTCTCCAACGATATTTATTTACAAGTCGGTCTACTCACGGTAGTCGGGCTATCAGCCAAAAATGCCATCTTGATTATCGAGTTTGCGAGGGATCACCAAGAAGAAGGTTATAGCCTCAAAGAGTCGGTAATGACGGCGGCTCGGCAACGCTTGCGTCCGATTATTATGACCTCGCTTGCCTTTGGTCTGGGTGTTGTGCCATTATTCATAGCCACTGGCGCCGGGTCTGGTAGCCAAAATGCGATCGGTACCAGTGTGGTTGGTGGGGTGGTCAGCGCTACCCTCTTAGGTATCTTCTTTATTCCTATGTTCTACATTTGGGTGCGTAGCATTTTCCCTTATAGAGGTAATGAAGCGCATGATCCGAATGATCCGAATGATAAAGATGACGGCAATGATCCAAATGGTCCAAACAATCAAGATGGACCGACTGATCCCAATGGCTCACATGATCCTGACGAAACCCTAGTTACGCCAAAAGTGCTAGATACACCGACCGATGATATGCAAGACCCAACTCCCTCTGAGAGTTATCAGCCTCTAAGCTTTGGAGATAATACAAAATGAGTTTTAGTACGTTATTTACCCCTAACTCAGCCACCAAAGCAGTAGTTACCTCTACTGCCAGCGTGCGCCCAATGACAGGCACTTGGTTTGTCTCTACCGCTATGATTGCGACTTTCTCAGTATCGCGGGTACGCAAGAATAGTGGACGCTTATTAGGTTTGACGGCATTAGCAATGAGTATGGCAGCGTGTAATACCATCCCAAAAGCGGATATGAGCCCTGTACTTGCTGAGCCTAATATACCGATTGAGCAAGCCTATGGTGCATTCGATCGTGAGACTATCAGTAACGCCGAGCAACCAAGTCTCGCCAGTCAACGCTGGCAGAACTTTTATAGTGATGAGCGTCTGAAGGGTCTTATTGCATTGGGTCTTGAGAATAATAAAGACTTTGAAAGTGCCAGCTTGGCTATTGAAAAAGCACGCGCTCAATATCGAATTACTGATATTCGTGATCTGCCCACCATTGATGGTAGCGCCGGCTACTCTCGCCGGCGTCAAAGCAGTCCAATAGGCGGCAGTCAAACTGGCGATAGTTACAATGTGCAATTGGGCTTAGCCAACTACGAGCTCGACTTTTGGGGCAAAATTGCCAGTCTAAAAGAGCAGGCATTGCAAAATTTCTTAGCAACGACTGCGGCAAAAGATGCCACCCAAATTAGCTTAATTAGTAATATTGCCCAAAGCTATGCTAATTTAAGCTATAGCTTAGCGCAGCTAAAACTGGCAGAAGCGACGGTTGAGAGCCGTGAAAGATCGCTATTCATTGCCAGTAAGCGCTTTGAAGCCGGTATCGATCCTAAACTGCCCTCGTTACAGTCAAGTGCATCGCTTGAGAATGCTAAACTTGCGGTACTACGGGCGCAAAGCAGCATCTTAACCTCACGTAATGCGCTACAGTTTTTAGTAGGTGCTCCCATTCCAGGCGGTCTTATTCCAACGCCTGCTGTTAGTAATGTGACCACACAAGAAATCTTTAGTGCCGGTCTACCAAGCGAGCTACTACGCTATCGCCCTGATGTATTACAAGCGGAATATAATCTTAAAGCCGCTGGTGCTAATATTGAAGTGGCACGCGCGTCTTATTACCCTTCAATTAGCCTTGCCAGTAGTGTGGGCGTGAGTAGTGATAGTTTAAATGATTTATTTAGCAGTGGCGCAGTAGGTTGGTCATTTGGCCCAAGTATCAGCGTGCCCCTCTTTGATGCCGGACTCTTGGATGCCAACTATGATGTGGCTAAAATCGAACGTGAACAAACGCTTGCCAGTTACGAGAGATCTATTCAAACGGCGTTTCGTGAAGTATCAGATGTTCTTGCAACGCGGGCAACATTAGGTGAGCAGCTTGAGTCACAGTACCGTCTACAAGATAACTTCGAGCAAACCTATCAAATTGCGGACGCTCGTTTTAAAGCCGGTATATCCAACTACCTAGACGTACTCGATGCTCAACGCTCATTGTTCTCAACTCAGCAAGGGATTTTAGATTTAGAGCTACAAAAAATTATTAGCCAAGTTGAATTGTACCAGGCCCTTGGTGGCGGTGCTAATTTTGGTGTGCCAACCATTATTCCAGTACCACAATATACCAACGTGGCACAATTAGGTAGAGCGCCTGGCAATAGTGCTGAAGCAAAAGCCGCTTACGCTATCGATGCCGCCAGTTCAGCGCGGGTAATTTCTGTGCAAGAAGCCATTGCCATTAAGCAGTCAAATTCGCCAACGACAGCTGTCTTTGAACCAACTGCGATTGTCGATATCGATAATGATAACGATGCTGATGCAGCAGTCGGTGTTTTGATTGAAGAAACTCCTGTTGAACAAGTACCAGTCACGCAGATTATTGAGCCTTAACTGCTTGCTGGTCAATAGTGGATAAATATCGCACAATCAGCCTTGCCGCTTCGGTGGGGTTTTTTGCTTTTGAGCGCCGCTTTTGGTTATAGTAGTCTCACAACATTTCGCGCTACTTTTAAACGGCTATCTAATAAATAATAATGTTATAAACAACAACCAGATGAAAATATAATAAGGAACCATTATGACTTACACCTTCAATCGCCAATTTCCCGAAACTCGCCTGCGCCGTCTACGTTATAACGACAATGTACGGGCGATGATTCGTGAAGTTGAGCTACACCCTAAGCATTTCATTGCGCCAGTATTCGTCCTAGAAGGTAACAATCAGCGTGAGGCTATCGCTAGTATGCCAGGCGTTGAGCGCTTATCAATCGATCTGCTTATTAAGTATGCTAAAGAGTTATTAGCAGAAGGTGTCACCACGATTGATATTTTCCCAGTCATTGATAACCGCTTAAAAACGGCCGATGGTCATGCCGCTTATGATGAAAATGGCTTGAGCGCGCGCGCGGTAAAAGCAGTCAAAGATGCCGTACCAGAAATCGTAGTGATGACTGACGTGGCTTTAGACCCTTATACCTCACATGGTCAAGATGGTCTGCTCGATGACGAAGGTTATGTGGTCAACGACGAGACCGTTGAAGTGTTAGTCAAGCAAGTACTGGTACATGCCCGCGCTGGTGCAGACATTATCTCCCCTAGCGATATGATGGATGGCCGCATTAAAGCCATGCGTGATGCTTTGGAAGCAGAAGGTTTTTTCAATACGGCTATTATGGCTTATTCTGCCAAATATGCCTCCGCTTATTATGGTCCATTCCGTGACGCAGTCGGCAGTGCTGGTAATCTAAAAGGCGGCCATAAAAAGCAATACCAGATGGACTTTGGTAATCGCGCAGAAGCTTTGCATGAAGTGGCAATGGATATCAATGAGGGCGCTGATATGGTGATGATTAAACCGGGTCAGCCTTATTTAGATCTGGTTCGTGAAGTGAAAAATACCTTTGGCGTACCGACCTTTGCTTATCAAGTATCTGGCGAATATGCTATGCATATGGCCGCGATTCAAAACGGCTGGTTGAGTGATGCTGTTATTTTAGAATCGCTGATTGGCTTCCGCCGCGCTGGCGCCGATGGTATCTTGACTTATTTTGCGTTAGAGGCGGCACGTCAGTTAAACAATGCTTAGTATTAATATATTTATTTAAAACGTTACTTTTTCGCGTCATCTGGTCTAAGCCAGCTGGCGCGATTTTATTTTTACTCTTCTCTTATTCTTAGTTCCTTCTTAACAACACTAACCATCCGCCATCTACTGCCAAAACTTACGATTTTTGCTTTATAATAGCCTACCTAATTTTAAACGTGTGTTTACGCCACCCTCCACATTTTATTGCCTTTATTCTGTCGCCTGCCCAACCATTTTTCTAGGGCTTTAATTAGTTAATTCCGCGACTACCCTCTTTTTTGCTTTTGAACCATTTGTCCCAAAGGTCTTGCTATGAGTCAACTTAATCCCAAACAACAAGAAGCCATGCTCTACGTATCCGGTCCGCTACTGGTATTAGCAGGCGCAGGCTCTGGCAAAACCTCGGTTATCACCCGTAAGATTGCCTATCTTATACAAGAGTGCAACATGCCAGCGGAACGTATTACGGCGGTGACTTTTACCAATAAAGCGGCGCGCGAGATGAAAGCTCGAGTCAGTAAATTAATGCCCAGTGATAAGACCCGCGGCCTGACCGTATCGACCTTTCACCAATTTGGCTTACAGTTTTTGCGTTATGAGTTGATACATACGCCACTAAAAGGCAACTTTTCCATCATGGATGGCGAGGACAGCAAGCGCTTATTGATGGAGCTAATGATGCGCGACAATTTAAGTGGCGCTGAGAGTCGCGAGCTGGTGGGTAAAGCGATGAAATTTATCTCTGACTGGAAAAATGATCTGATTGACCCGGATAAAGCGATGGAGACCTTAGACGATCCTGAAGATATGATCTTTGCAACTTTATATGCGCTCTATGAGCGTAATTTACGCGCTTATAATGCCGTTGATTTCGATGACTTGATTGTATTACCGACTAAAATACTACGTGACAATACCCAGCTGCGGGATAAGTGGCAGAACCGTATTCGCTACCTATTGGTCGATGAATATCAAGATACCAATACTGCTCAGTATGAGATGATTAAGTATTTAGTCGGGCCACAAGGACGCTTTACCGTAGTGGGTGATGATGACCAATCCATTTATGCCTGGCGTGGGGCAAAGCCTGAAAACATGGCACTGCTAAAAGAAGATTTTCCCAAATTAAAAATCGTTATGCTGGAACAAAACTATCGCTCGACCAGTCGTATCTTGACCGCGGCCAACGCGGTTATTACCAACAATGAGCATTTATTTGAAAAGAAACTTTGGTCAGATAAAGGTCATGGCGAAAAAATCCGTATTATCAATTGCCGTAATGATGACGATGAATCTGAACGCGTTGCTAAAGAGATAGTCACCCATAAGCTACGTTTTGGTAATGAGTGGGAAGATTATGCCGTACTCTATCGCAGTAACTTTCAAGCACGAATGTTAGAGGCACAATTACGCCAATTACAAGTCCCTTATAAGATATCTGGCGGTCAGTCATTTTTTGCGCGCAGTGAAATTAAAGATATTATGGGCTACCTACGTCTAATTCTAAATCCAGAAGATGACAGTGCTTTTTTACGGATTATTAATACACCCAAGCGTGGTATGGGACCTGCGACATTAGAGAAGCTCGGTCTATTTTCGCAAGAGCATAGTATCTCGTTACTGGCCTCTTGTACCCATGCTGGCCTCAGCCATGTATTACCGACCAAAGCCTATAGTACCCTAAAAGAGTTTGGCGACTTTATTGAACATTATACCCGCGACCTTGATCAGCATCCTGACCCTGTCCCAATCGTGCGGCAGATGATTGATGAAACCGGTTACGTCGATGTGGTGCGCTCAGAGGCAAAAACCCCGCAGCAAGAAAAAAACCGTCTAGATAATATTGAAGTGCTGTATACCAGTATTCAATCACTCATCAACCGTGCAGAAAACGATGAAGATCGTACTATTGATACCATCATCCGCAAGCTAGTATTACTCGACATGCTGGAGCAACAGCAAGAAGACGAAAACACCAATAAGGTCAATCTAATGACCTTGCATGCGGCAAAAGGCTTGGAATTTAATTACGTTTATATTATGGGTTTAGAAGAAGAGATGCTGCCGCACCGTAACTCTATTATCAGTGAAACGGTAGAAGAAGAACGCCGCTTAATGTATGTTGGCATTACCCGCGCTCGTCGTGAGCTGACCTTAACCTTAGCCACGCAGCGCCGTGCAGGGGGACAGATGCGTGTTACTTCAGAGTCTAGATTTTTAGAGGAGCTACCTGAAGACCATATCGACTGGCCAGCCAAAGCTAAAAAGAAAAAAGCCACTAAAGATCCAGAAGCCGTTGCTGATGAATACTTAGCCAATATTCGAGCGTTATTAGGTAATCGCTAGTATTTATACTAAGGTCTAAATGAATAACATCAGGTTACTATTCATTTATTTTTTAGCTTTAACTCATTTTGTGTCTTTTCAACACTTTTGGAATGCTTATGCCCGCCGCTACGCCTAGCCCTGAACACCCGCCCAAGCTACAGGGAAACTATAATTCTTTAGAGTATAGCGCTGAATATAAACTGCTATATTTACAGGATTTGGTTGCGGATGAGGCCTATACAGCCATTACTGAGTTTTTGGCGAAGCAGTCTGAATATGAAATTGCCAACCTACTCGAGTCGTTTCCAACCCAAGATAGACTGCTGATTTGGGCGCAAGTTCCAGAACAGCTCAAAGGTGAAGTACTCGCTGAACTAGAATTTGATACGCGTCAGCCGTTAATGGAGAATATCTCCTCAAAAGAAATCTCATTATTTACCCAAGATCTTGATGCGCAGGACATCTCAGAGATTTTGGAGACCGTTACCGATACTGTCCGTACCTCAGTAATGGCGACCTTGGATGAAGATATACGGATTCAGGTCAATAAGCTCGATACTTATGCCGATTGGGAAGTGGGTAGCTATATGGATCCTGATATCATTCAAGTACAAGATGATATCTCTCTGGCACAAGTGCAGCAATGGCTACGCGATAATGAAGATCTGCTGGATGACCAAAGCCAAGAACTACTGATAGTCGATCAAAGCCAGCAACTGCTCGGGCTACTCAGTCTCGTTGATTTGATCAAGCACGAGCAAAGCTCATTGGTTTCCAGCTTCATTGATACCGCTGTCACTATCAATGATCGCTTAGATATCCAAGATGCGGCAGCTATCTTTCGTTCAGAAGATATTCGTTTTGCTCCGGTGATTAACAGTCATGGTGAGCTGGTTGGACAGTTAAATGGCGAAGACATCATGGAAATCATCCAAGACGATGTCGACAGCACCATGAAAAACTTGGCTGGTGTCAGTCAAGATGAAGAGCTGTTTGCGCCTATTCTCACTAGTGCCAAAAGTCGTAGTATTTGGCTGGGTATTAATTTATGTACCGCGCTACTAGCAGCAGCGGTCATTGGTCAGTTCGAGGCGGTACTCGCAAAAGTAGTGGCGCTAGCGATACTAATGCCAGTAGTGGCAAGTATGGGCGGTATTGCCGGCTCCCAGACACTTACCATAGTTATCCGTGGTATGGCAATGGGTCAAATTGGTGGTTCTAACCGCTGGTGGTTGTTTAATAAAGAGCTGTGGGTTGGCGCAATAAACGGTATCATTTGGGCGATAATCATGGCGATTATTGCCCAAATGTGGTTTCAGGATGTTAGAATTAGCGCTGTGATTGGCTGTGCGATTGCTATTAACATGACAGCAGCGAATGTATCGGGGATCACTATTCCCATAGTATTAAAAAATATGGATATTGATCCGGCATTATCAGCTTCAGTTATTTTGACCACAGTAACCGATATCGTCGGCTTTATGTCGTTCCTAGGACTGGCGAGTGTGTTATTACTTTAGGTCCAAATCTCAATATAAATTTAGAAATCGTAGCATTGTGGTTGTCGCTATTTATTAAAACGTATGTATTAAAAATTATCTAGCCAAAGCTATTCATAAAACCCTATTTACAGAAACAGTCAAACTATTAAGTGAGTGTGTTATGCAAGCGGTACAAGTCAAAGTCCTAAACCCTAAAATCACTCAAGATAAAGCATTCTCTCTACCTACCCGCGCCACCGATGGATCGGCAGGTATCGACTTACGTGCTTGTATTGATGAGCCTTTGACGATTAAGGCAGGCTCAACGCATTTGATCGGTACCGGTTTGGCCGTTTACATCCAAAATCCTAATTATGCTGGTATGATTTTGCCGCGCTCAGGACTCGGTCACAAGCATGGTATTGTATTGGGTAATTTGGTCGGACTGATTGATGCGGACTATCAAGGTGAGCTAATGGTTAGTATTTGGAACCGCAGTAGTGAAGATTTTATCCTCAATCCAGCAGAGCGTATGGCGCAGTATATTGTTGTACCAGTCGCCCGTCCTGAGTTCGAAGTCGTGACTGACTTTAGCGATGAAAGCGCACGCGGTGCAGGCGGTTTTGGTCATTCAGGTCGCCAATAGCAATCGCTAGTTTGTATGTTTAATAGTGCCCGAACATTCATTTCCACAAATAACGACCATAAGGAGAGTAAAGCGATGCCGTTTTTTGCCGCCCAGCAATCCTTATTTCGTGCTTATGATATTCGCGGTGACGAGCAGTACTTTACCCCTATTTTTGTGCAGGCTTTGGGCAAGGCTTTTGTTCGACTTTATCAACGCTATCATTCCGCTAAGAGTGTGAAATCTAGATCTAATAATGAGCTGACGCCTCATACCAAACCCAAAGCGACTACCGTTATTATCGGCTATGATGTTCGCTACGGTAGCGATAGCATCGCCCAAACGCTGGCCACTATACTACAGCAGCAAGGTCTACAAGTTATCAACTTGGGACTGATCACCACACCGATGATGGCATTTTGGACTGAGCAATATGATGGTCACGGTATGATGGTGACCGCCAGTCATTCTGCGAAAGGTATCTTAGGTATCAAATGGTTGGTTGGCAATGCTTCTCCTAGTGCCGAAGATATTCAGGCGCTTTACCAAGACTCAATACCGTCTAATTCTACTCAAAATAGCGATAACAATAGTAACGGTAAAACCATCGCTGCTATCCAAAATATTGATGCTCAGTCGAACCCTGTACTGTCTGTTATAGGCTTGCCTACTGACACCGTAGCAGCGCCTTATATTCAAGCTATTGTAGAAGTGTTTACCACCATTTATCCGCCTCAAAACCTGTCTGCTACAAATAGATGGGCTGTCAAAAAGCTTGATCTAACGATCGTTATTGATTGTATGCATGGTGCCACCAGTAGAATCGCTTTACCCTTATTCAGCCAATTTTGCCAGCACGTTATTGTTATCAACGATACGCCTGATGGTAGTTTCCCTATGGGCAACCCTGATCCGACTGAGCCCAATCGATTAGCAGAGCTACAACAAACGGTTATTATCAATGCCGCCGATATTGGTCTGGCGTTCGATGGTGATGGCGATAGGCTCATGATTGTTGATAATAGCGGTAAAGTCGTCATGCCTGATCATTTGCTGTATTTATTGGCGCAAGTGGCCATCACTGAGCGTCCAAAAACATGGGATGCTGATACTACATCGACACCGCAAGTGCTGTTTGATATCAAGTGCTCACATCATCTACCTATTTTGTTAAGCAATCTGGGTGCTACCCCTATTATTAGTAAAACGGGCAGTAGCCTGATGCGTCAGCAGCTGCAATCTTGTGAAAACCGTATTATATTTGCTGGTGAATTATCCGGCCATTTTATCTTTAACGATGGTTATTTTACGCCTTATGATGATGCCATGTACGCTGGACTACGCTTACTGCATTGGTTGGTATATACGGCGGCGCCTAGTGATACATTGCCACCTGCTGTCGATTTGTGGGGCGAACGAATTGACACGCTAGTCCCTCATAGATTAACTGATATTACTAGACAATTACCAACGCTGGTCAGTACTGCGGATCACTATTTACCGCTACCAGATACGCCACCGACAGACTGCTCAGTAGTACAACAATTAGCCACATTTTGTCATTATTTACAGCACTTAGTTGAGCTATCGATAGCTTCTAGCGCCTCTGATAATAGGCTTGCCACGTCCTGTACTCCGTCGCTATGTACTTGCTCTGCTAGCAGACAACATATGACGTTAGTACAGGCAAAGCAGTTATTACCGCTAGGAACAAGATTGACCTGTATTGATGGGGTGCGGTTGGATTTTGCTCGTGGTTTTGGGATATTGCGCCAATCAAATACCAGCCATAATCTCACTGTGCGTTTTGCCGGTGACAGTGCCGCTGATCTCAAAGACGTACAAATGCGCTTTGTGACTTTATGTCGCCTATTTGATAATAATTTGGCTGAGCAAATTATGGCGCTTTACCCCGAATAGCTTTGGTTATAGTCGACTTAAAATAAAAGAAAGTCATTTATAGCAAAGTGCTACTACAATAATGACCAGCAATCAATGGCGGAAAGCCGATACTGATTTAAAACGAATATCTCCATAACAATAATGTCAGACACAAAATTTTTACTATCAACGTATATATGTGTGTTGAACGTAATTTTTAAAACCGTATTTTAGGAGTTTACGATGTCGCTTAATTTTGATGATGCCAAAATTACCGCTGAAGTATTAACCACGGCGCTCCCTTATATTCAACGCTTTGTAGATAAGCTAATTGTGGTCAAATATGGCGGTAATGCCATGACCGATCCGGAGCTTGAAAGTTCCTTTGCCCGCGATATTGTATTGTTAAAAACGGTTGGCATGCATCCCGTAGTCGTACATGGTGGCGGTCCGCAAGTTGATAATCTGCTAAAAGAGCTTGGTCGCCAGTCTGAACGTATTGATGGTATGCGTGTGACCGACAAAAGCACCATGGATATCGTGGAGATGGTACTGGGCGGTAGTGTCAATAAATCTATCGTCAGCTTAATTAATAAGCATGGTGGCAGCGCCATTGGTTTGACCGGCAAAGATGCTAACTTGATTACTGCCAAAAAATTGATGATGGAGAAAATCGGAGCAGACGGTATCGCTGTCCCTGTAGATTTGGGGTTTGTCGGTGATGTGGTCAGCGTCAATAAAGACGTGATTAATATGCTTATTGCCTCCAATTTCATTCCCGTCATTGCGCCGCTTGGAGTCGATAGCGAAGGCAATACTTATAATATCAATGCCGACTTAGTCGCGGGTAAAGTTGCTGAGTTTTTGCAAGCTGAAAAGCTCATGCTATTGACCAATATTAAAGGGGTATTAGGACGCGATGGTCAAGTGGTTACTGGCTTGACTCCGAAAAAGGTAGACGCCTTAATTGCAGATGGTATTATTTCAGGCGGTATGATTCCAAAGATCCAATGTGCTCTGAATGCGGTACGTAGTGGCGTGAAAAGCGCGGTTATTGTCGATGGTCGCGTCCCGCATGCTACCTTGTTGGAGATTTTTACTAATGAAGGGGTTGGTACGCTCATCAGTCGTGATTTAGGTACGTCAGGCTAGGAATAGATGATGGCATTGTGGCTGTGGTGTCTGACTTTTGCCTTTCATAGCTTATACTGCTGGTGGATTATCGGTTATGGCGGCGCAAAATGGGTAGAAGGCTGGAAGTCGTTCTTTTTAATTGATTGGATTGCGCTAGATTGGAACGCAGAGCAAATCCGCATGTATGTATTGATTATTTGGCTGGCCAGTCTGGTTTATTTCATATTAGGAATTATTAAGCCCGGGCTTAGACTTTTCTAAAATCGGACTTAATTAAATCAATTGGTAATACCGTTCGGCGTTATTAATAAGCGCAGAACTCTACCGAGCTGTGGCTACTGTTGCCATACACTTTCATATAATGATTGCCTTTACGCTGGGTAAAAAAATAATTTTCGTTCTCATAGCTATCACCATCTAAGAAACAGCACTTTTATAAAAGATTTGCTTCATAGTCTGCTTCATCAAAGCCACATAACAATACTGACCGAGCTTGGTTTTTACTCTCGATCTGGCCTTCTACAATAGGACGTTTAAGCATGCTGGTATTGGCCAGTAATAATTCAATTGCTGTAGTTTCATTAGCATCAGCTGCGGCCTTTTGCTCGTCGCTCAGTTTACGCCACGTGGTTCCACGTTTATTTAGTACTTTATCTATGCCTAAAATATTTACCCAGCGCTGAACGCTTTCCTTATCAATACCTTGTTTTTTATAGTCATGGAAGTTATAGATTACCGCCAGTTCATCAAGCTTGGTAAATGCCTTTTTCATCGTGCCACATGATTTGATGCCGTAAATGGTAATGGTCATATTGTCTCCAAGTTTTCTTTATTTAAATTTTTAATATAAATTATCGTTTGTTTACATACCAGTCTAGCATTTTAGCAGTTAAAAATATCGTAGACCTAGCATACGATTGCCTTATCATAGCGTCGCAATTTTCACCAAATTACGCTATGCTATGGCATTATAAAATCTTACCCTTTTATCTGTGTTAACCAATTAGAGCCGACAATGAGTAACTCGCAAACTGCCCCAAATAATAACCAAGCAGAAAATACAAACGATATTAGTGTCAATGTCTATCAGCCGCAGATTATTGAAGCGCAGCAGCAAGCCAAATGGGCGACAGACAAACGCTTTGAAGTCGATAACGAGCCAAGCGATAAGCCGAGCCGCTACATGCTGTCGATGTTTCCTTATCCAAGCGGTAAGCTACACATGGGGCATGTCCGTAACTATACAATTTCTGACGTATTGAGTCGTTATTACCGTTTAAAAGGCTATGAAGTCATGCAGCCAATGGGCTGGGATGCGTTTGGCTTGCCAGCTGAAAACGCCGCTATTGCCAACCAAACGCCGCCTGCCGAATGGACGTTTGCCAATATTGATAACATGCGCGCGCAGCTTAAGTTACTCGGATTATCCATTGACTGGTCACGCGAGTTTGCGACTTGTAACCCTGAGTATTATCAGTGGGAGCAGTGGTTGTTTTTACAGTTATACAAAAAAGGCTTGGTCTATAAAAAGCTTGCTACCGTCAATTGGGATCCAGTCGATAATACCGTACTGGCCAACGAGCAAGTTATCGATGGCAAAGGCTGGCGTAGTGGCGCTGCAGTCGAAAAGCGTGACATTCCGATGTATTACTTTAATATCACCGATTATGCCGACGAGCTGCTCGATGATTTAGATCAGTTAGAGGGCCACTGGCCGTCTGAAGTATTGACCATGCAGCGCAACTGGATTGGTCGCAGTGCCGGTATGGAAGTGCATTTCCCTTATAATCTTGCTGGCGAAGACAATACCTTAGACGTGTTTACCACCCGTCCCGATACTTTGATGGGCGTCACGTACGTCGCTGTTGCTGCTGAGCATCCTTTGGCTCAGTATGCGGCTGAGCACAGTGAAATCATTGCAGAATTTTGTGCGCTATGTAAAAAAGGCTCAGTTGCTGAAGCGGATCTTGCTAAAGCTGAAAAAATTGGCATGGATACTGGTCTGACGGTTACTCATCCACTAACAGGCGATAAAGTACCCGTCTGGGTCGCCAACTATGTGCTAATGAGCTATGGCTCAGGTGCGGTCATGGCAGTACCTGCTCATGATGAGCGTGATTATGAATTTGCGATCAAATATAACTTACCTATTAAGCAAGTTATTGACATTCCTGAAGGTTACTTTGACGATGTAAATGCTGACGCTGCTTCTGATGATACTGATAGCAACCGTGCCTACACCGAGCGTAATACCTTAGTCAACTCGGGTGAGTTTGACGGTATGAACTTTGAGCAGGCCTTCGAGGCTATGCTAGTCAAACTTGCGCCACAAGAACTTGCCAATAAAAAAATCCAATACCGCTTACGTGATTGGGGCGTATCGCGCCAGCGTTATTGGGGTTGTCCGATCCCTATGGTTAACTGTGAGCATTGCGGTACGGTTCCCGTTGAAGAGCAAGATTTGCCAGTAGTGTTGCCTACTGATGTCGTTCCTGATGGTCGCGGTAACCCTCTTAAGAACATCCCAGAATTTGTGAATACCAGCTGCCCTAAATGTGGTAATCCTGCTGAGCGCGAGACTGATACTTTTGATACTTTTGTCGAGTCAAGTTGGTATTATTCGCGTTTTGCCAGTCCGCATGATACGCAAAGTATGGTAAACAAGTCTGCTGCTAACAAATGGCTACCAGTCGATCAATATGTCGGCGGTGTTGAGCACGCGGTTATGCATTTACTTTATGCGCGGTTCTTCCATAAGCTAATGCGTGATGAAAACTTGGTATCAGGCGATGAGCCATTTGCCAATCTGATGACCCAAGGCATGGTCTTGGCGGGTACGTTCTACCGTGTTAATACCGATGGTAGTACCACGTATTACTTCACCCAAGATGTTGATATTGACTATAACGAGCGTGGACAACCGATTAAAGCCATATTAAAAACAGACGGACAGCCAGTCACCATTGGCAAAATCGAAAAAATGTCTAAGTCTAAAAATAACGGTATCGATCCACAAACCACCATAGATCAATATGGTGCCGATACTGTTCGTCTGTACACTTTATTTACCGCCCCTGCCGATCAAACCCTTGAATGGTCAGATGATGCGCTAAAAGGTCCTTATAACTTCGTTAAAAAAGTTTGGCGAGTTGCCACTGAGCATATGCAGGCCCTAACGGTAGCGAACTTAAACCTTGATACGTTAAACAGTACGGCCTTGAATACCGACGGCTTGACCAAAGCGGCCAAAGACCTACGCCGTAAGACTCATGAAACGATTGCTAAAATTGATGGTGACCTTGGTGATCGTTTGGCGCTAAACACCCCAGTATCAAGTCTAATGGAGCTTGCTAACGAGCTGAGTAGTTTTGACGCCAGTAGCGAGCAAGACTTTCAAGTACAGCATGAAGCGCTTATTGATTTGCTCATTATGCTATCAGTATACGCGCCGCACGTCGGTGAGCATCTACTTGAACAGCTAGGGCTTGAGACTAAGACCCTGAACTACCCTACTGTTGATGCCAGCGCCTTGGTGCAAGATACCATCACTATGGTAGTACAGATCAATGGTAAAATGCGTGGCAAGATGGATGTGGCGCCAAATACTGATCCTGAGCAACTTAAAGCACAAGCACGCGCTATCGATAGTGTGGCCAAGTTCATCACTGGTGAGATTAAAAAAGAGATCGTCGTGCCCAATAAGTTGGTCAATATTGTAGTGGCAGGCTAGGTCTTTTTAAACTTAGTTTTCGAGCCTTTTTTATTGAGAATAAGGATAGCGATTATGTCGTACAAGCACCGAACTGCGCAGTTACCCCCATTTGCGCAAAAATATCGTGTAGAAAAAAGTCATGCAAAAAAAATAGCCACGGTGCTACTGACAACCTTGCCAATATTTGCGGTGCTTGGTGCAACAACGGCTCTTACAGGATGCGGCTTTCAGCTACGCGGTTATGATACACCAATGCGTTTTGATATCGCCAAGACTGCCATCATCCTTGAGGATAATCGCACCTCATTTCCATTAAAGCTACCGTTAACAAGGCGTTTAGAGGCATTGGGTGTCAATGTGGTCGACAGTATGGCGCTGATAGAAAACACAAGTGACAATACCGCAGATAATAAAAATGCTGATAAAATTGCCACTATTACCGTCAATAATGTACGCTTTAAGCGCTATGAGTTGGTTGGCGTCCTAACAGAGATTCGACTGGTATTGTCAGCAGATGTCAATTATCAAACCATGCAAAATGGTCAACCAGTGACTCTGACTAATGCCATCCAAGTTGAGCGTAGCTATCAATATAACGAAGCATCAGTCAGTACTGGCGACCAACAAGGCAACCAAATTCGTGACTGGCTCTATGACAGCTTAGCGCGCCGTATTACCGATCAATATGTCGCGATTGGTCTGCCAAAAGTGGCTCCTGCCAGCGCTAATAAGTTATCGCAATCTAGTAGGGGTTCAGCAGCAATGCCTTCTACGACGACCATTATCGCACCCCCCTCTTAATTTCTATCGTACTTTCCTTCACTCAATAAACTGATGGCTCAAAACCTTATGCAAGAGTCCTTTATACAAGCCTATCCCAAGCTATTGCAACCTTCAGTTGCGGTAGCGGGCTTGTGGCTGGCGCATGGTGATGAGCCGCTATTGCATCAGTGGCTTATTGATGCGTTGCGTCCGCATTGGCGCGCGCAAAACTATGCCAGGAAGCGTATCGAGCTGGTCTCCGTTAAGAGCTGGCAAGAAGTGTTATCAGAGCTCAGTAGCCAATCCTTATTTGATGATGCCAGTGCTTTGATTGTGACAGGCAATCATAAGCCAGATAAAGCTGTCATCGCTGAGCTTGAACGCTTTGCAGTGGACGCACAAACTGGCGCACATAGCCACAGCTTATTATGGCTGACACCCAAGCAAGATCGCCGCGCCCAAAGCAGCAAATGGTTTGCTCCTTTTGCTCAATACGGTAACATTATTGATTGCAACTTATACAACGAGCAACAACGCCAACAACTGTTACAGATACAAGCGCAACAGTTCGGACTAAGGCTATCACAAGAAGCTTGGCAGCTTTTGATGTCACATACTGAGCATCATCTGTTAAGTGCCTATCAGACTTTATGGCGTTTGTCTTATCTGTTTGCTCCACAGCTGGCAGATAATAATAAGCAGTTAGCCGCAAATATTCCTGAAGCCAATGATAAGAGCAGCACTTCTATCAATACTTCTGCAAACGTAGCGCTGGATATCACTGATTTACAAGCGGCATTGGTCAGTGATGCGCAGTTTAGCGTGTTTGATTTATCCGATGCCATGTTAGCGGGTAATAGTGCCCAAGTCGCAAAAATTATATTTCAGCTCAAAGCCACAGATGAGCCAACCACCTTAGTGCTATGGGCAATCAGTAAAGACATGCGCCACATCATGGCTTTACTTGATGGTCAAGACCCGCAAGCATTAGGTATTTGGCGTAGCAAACAAGGGTTGTACCAACAAGCTTCTCGCCGGCAATCAAAAGCACAAACGGCCGAGTGGCCCACGTTAATCTATCGCTGTGACCAAGCGATTAAAGGTGTCGTGCGTCAACCCGCATGGGAGTTGTTATTGCAAGCAGCGTTGGAATTATCGGGACAGCGGTTGTTTGCAGCTTAATAAGTGAACACTGTCGTCCTCTTAACCCTTCACATGAGTCACTTTTTACTACTATGATCAAAGATTTACTCCTGCCTTAGGGTGTTCCCTTAACCTTTCGCAAACTAATTACCATTCCCTTTTGCACATCAAGCCTTTACTATACTTACACTCGATTTAATTGTGATTGGACTGTCGTCATGCGTAAAATTAGCAAAAATCCTGCTATTAAATGGGGCGTTATTGCCTTAATAATCATAGCGTTAGTAGCTTTAGCCTACAACATCTTCAAACCAAAAGAAACCCAACCCAACTATCTCACTGCGATTACTGAGATTGGCGATATCGAAAATAACGTCATGGCTTCTGGTAAAGTCAAAGCACTCAATACCGTCGACGTTGGGGCGCAAGTGTCTGGTGAAGTCAAACGGCTATTCGTTGAAGTGGGTGACGAGGTACAACAAGGCGACCTTATCGCACAAATTGACCAAGTCACGCAAAAGAATAACCTGAGTAATGAGCAAGCCAGCCTTGAGCAAAGTGAAGCCGCACTTCAAAGCGCAAGAGCCGAAACCTTAAGTAAGGAGGCAGGCCTGAAAAGTGCTTATGCTGACCTTGCCAGTCGTCAGTCGGAGTTAAAACAAGCCCAGTCTGACTTTGCACGTTTGCAGTCTTTGGTCGCCATCGATGCCATCTCGCAGCAAGAGTACGATACCCAAGCGACGGCTATTGATACTGCTAAAGCCGCGGTTGCCAATTCCTATGCCGCCATCGATACCGCCAAAGCCGCAATTGCTACCACGCAAGCGAATATTAATAGCCAACGGGCTGCGCTACGCAAATCACAAACTAACGTCAACACCGCGCAAGAAGACCTCAGCTACACTACCATTCGCGCCCCCATAACAGGCACTGTAGTATCCATTACTACTGAGCAGGGCACGACCGTCAACGCCAACCAAACTGCCCCAACGATTGTTACTTTAGCCGACTTATCAACGGTACGTATTAACGCGCAAATCTCTGAAGCTGATGTCATCAATGTACAGGCAGGAATGCCAGTATATTTCAATATCATCGGTAATCCTGATCAAAAGTACGATGCCATACTTAAGGCCATTGAACCGGCACCTGAGATTATCAGCGATACCAGCTCAACCGATTCTGCTATCTATTATGTCGGCTACATTGAAGTGCCCAATACCGAGCGCCGCTTTCGTATTGATATGACCGCGCAAGTTTATATTGTCATTGATCAAGCCAAAGACGCCTTACTGATTCCTTCCGCCGCCTTGCAACCTGCGGGTAAGCTTAAAAAAACCAATAGTAGCGACAATCCTACTGCTCAGAACGACAGCGCTAACAATAGCGACTCTAGCAATAGCAGCTCTAGTAGTAACAATTCAAACACCACAATAGCCAAAGTACGCATTCTCAAAGCCGATGGACAAGTCGTTGACCAACGGGTAAAAGTGGGGATAAATAACCGCGTTAATGCGCAAATTTTAAGTGGATTAAGTGTGGGTGACGAAGTTATTTTGAGCGAAGAAGGATTAGAAAAATCCAGTAAAGGTGGTGGACCGTTCTAATGGTCAGTATTCAGCATGTGACGAAAAAGACTAGCTTTTGACATTGATTTATAGAAGCAATATTGATATAGGCAGCATGGCAGATGAGCATCCAAGACCCTACTACAAACGCCGCGATGGAGATTCCCTTGATGCAAGTCAAGGGAGTGATTAAAGAATTCAAGGCCGGCGAGCAAATTATTCGCGTGCTGCATGATATCAATCTGACCATTAACCAAGGCGAAATGGTCGCCATTATTGGACAGTCAGGTTCTGGCAAGTCTACCTTGATGAACATTCTAGGTTGTTTGGACCAAGCAAGCGCTGGCGACTATCAAATTTTTGGGCAGTCAGTCAGTCGCTTAGAGGCTGATGAGCTGGCAAAACTACGCCGTGAGCATTTTGGCTTTATTTTTCAGCGGTATCATTTACTCGGTGACATCAATGCTCGAGACAACGTCGCAGTACCTGCAGTATATGCAGGTATGGACGGCCAAGCGCGCAGTCAGCGTGCCGAGCAGTTACTGACGGACTTAGGACTGGCAGATAAGGTCGGCAACCGTCCCAGTCAGCTGTCTGGTGGGCAGCAGCAACGGGTCTCTATTGCGCGAGCGCTAATGAATGGCGGTGATATTATTTTAGCGGATGAGCCAACCGGCGCGCTGGATAGTAAGTCCGGCGACGATGTGATGCAAATATTGCAAGACTTAAACGCTCGAGGTCACACTATTATCATGGTTACTCATGATCCCAATCTGGCGGCTCAAGCTGAGCGAGTGATTGAGCTCAAAGATGGTTATGTTATCGCTGATTATAAAACTGAACATTATCAACAGACACAAGCTCAGCCTGAACCTATTTTAGACAAAAACCGCAAGAGTGCCTTTAGTAGCTTTATTGACCGTTTATTTGAAGCGTTCAAGATGTCATTACTGGCCATGCGCGCTCATAAAATGCGTACTCTATTAACCATGTTAGGCATTATTATTGGTATTGCCTCGGTCGTATCAGTAGTTGGTTTAGGTAAAGGCTCACAAGCGCAAATCTTAACCAATATCAGCTCACTTGGTACCAATACCATCACCATCTCTGACGGCTATCCGTATGGCGATCCAAGGCGCAGTTATGGGGATGACAACCTAACCCCGCAAGACGCACAAGCTGTCGCTGATCAGCCGTATGTTGTTAGTGTTAGCCCGCAGCTCGATAGCAATACCAACGTACGCTATCGTAATATACAAGAGGCCACCAGTGTCAGCGGGGTCGGTAAAGACTATCTCAATGTCAGTGGTGAAACCTTGATTCAAGGTCAAGGCTTCGATGAGCAAAGTATCTTACGCCGTACCCAAGATATTATTATTGATAACAATGCCAAGCAAACCTTTTTCCCTGATAATGCCAATCCCATCGGTGAAGTACTCTTGATAGGTAGCGTACCAGGGCGAGTGATTGGCGTATTGGCACCCAACGACAGCGGTTTTGGTAGAGGCAGTCTGGACTCTCCGACCCTGTATATGCCCTACACCACTATGATGTCACGGCTTATAGGTAGTGCTTATATCGAAAGCTTCGTGGCACTCATTGATGATAATATTTCATCCTCTGCCGCAGAGTCTGCCATCTCTGAGCTAATGATAAGTCGTCACGGTACGGATGACTTTCGAATACGCAACTCAGACTCTATTCGCCAAACTATCGAATCTACCACTGCTGCCCTAACCTTGCTGATTTCATCTATTGCCATTATCTCCTTAGTTGTTGGCGGTATTGGCGTTATGAATATCATGCTAGTCTCAGTCACTGAACGCACCAATGAAATTGGAGTGCGAATGGCTGTTGGTGCTCGTCAAAGCGATATCATGCAACAGTTCTTGATTGAAGCCGTACTGGTCTGTATTTTGGGTGGTCTACTTGGTATCGGGTTAGCGTTTGCCATCGGTGAGCTGATTAACCGTGTTGGCGGTGATAGCTTTAAAGTTATCTACTCCCCAACATCTATCATTGCCGCTTTTGTCTGCTCGACGCTTATCGGTATTATTTTTGGTTTCTTACCTGCCCGCAATGCGGCAAAACTTGATCCTGTAGAAGCCCTTTCTAGAGATTGAATCCATATTTACTAAAACCTTGATAACGGTTTAAAGAATTTAAAAGACAACCTCTGGGCAATATTTTGTGAAAATGTTTACTTTATGGCGTCAATTGCACTTTTTTTAGGCTACGGGGTTGTAATTATCACAGTAATATATATAATGTGCTCTCACGTTTAGGGATACAAAATTTCTAAACAGTGAAACAAGATTAATGTCTATTTTTTTTAAACTATAAGTTTGTAGAATTTACGAAAATATAAATTCTCTTGCGCTCGGACAGAGATATCTGTTTAATTGCATTGTTTTAACAAAATCCTATTTAAAGGATTTTGACTTGCTAATAACAAGATACATCAATTATTAGCATAGTTTTTAGAAAATATTGTCAAAAAGATTTTCTCTTGCAGAGCTAAAAAAGCAGCGCTTTTTTTATACGCTCTTCAGGGCCGTTAGCTCAGTTGGTAGAGCAGTTGACTTTTAATCAATTGGTCCCGCGTTCGAATCGCGGACGGCCCACCATATTTCAGTTAGACCTTATTATGCATTTTGCCCTATTCGGCTTTGGCTTAATAAGTTAAGTTCTACAGAATTTACGACAATGTAAATTCAAAATTGATGTCTTACAGATATCAAGCTTTAATAAATTTCCCTTTAAGGAAATTTAACTTGCGAAGCTAAAAAAGCAGTGCTTTTTTTATCCGCTCTTCAGGGCCGTTAGCTCAGTTGGTAGAGCAGTTGACTTTTAATCAATTGGTCCCGCGTTCGAATCGCGGACGGCCCACCATATTCTAGAGCCCAGTCATTATATATAATGACTGGGCTTTTTTTTTGCTTAATATTTCTTAAAGACTCTTTTACCCTATAAAGTGTCAATAATATATCGTGAGTCAAACATAAGAAAGATGACGGAATACTAAAAGATGATGACAGCTGGCTTAGTAAAGCAACTGCCTTCATTCGTTCAATCTAAAACTGTAATAGGTTTACCCAGTCAATGGATAATAATCCTGGCACAGTAAAACCAGGTGTCAGCTATAGATTAGTACGGTTGATACGGTAACGATTTTACTGTCAATCGACTATATTAGGCCAGCCTTATAGACTTAAATTACTTTTTCTTAGATTGCCTCTTCGAATAAGAATCAAAATTTTGTCGCCATAACAATTTATGACGAATGGTATCTTTTACCGTACGCCGATGCTTAGGAGCTTGAGCAATTAGCATATCGAAAGTCGCCGCATCAATCGTGAGGCTACGTCCATGCGCCATCATCACGCTTGATGGGTTCAGATCTTTAATCTTTTGTAGAGAACGAATATAGGTTTTAGGATCATAAATTGGAAACGGAGCAACGAACTTATGCCGCAGCTTAATAATCAAGTCCGCAGTATAAACTTGATGGCTTGGTAAATGAAAAAGGGATAAGTCTCGATCGGTGTGCCCTGGGGTTTCTAATACTTGCCAGTCATCAAACTCAGGAATGAGATCACCGTCTTGAACCGTAGTGTCAGGATGGAGATGCGCCGAATACCATAGTTTTTTGAACGGACGACCTTGACGCTTAGCCACATAATGAGCCAAGCCAATATCGACCAAGTGCATCGCCTGACCCCCAATACTGTTATACCACTGTTTTGATTTATCTGCGGATACAATACGGCAGCCTGTTGCCTTTCTAAGCTTGTTCGCTCCGCCCGCATGATCGGGATGCATATGTGTGACTATTACTACTTTTAGATCACTAACGGGCCGCTGTAAGGTCGTTTGGATGTAATCCAGCACTATCTTCACATCAGGACGACAACAGCCATCCAGTAGTAAGATTTTGTTAGGATACACCGCCAGATAAGTACTTTGAATGTACCCCTCTAAACGTACGATCTCACATAAACTCATTACTCTTCCTTATACTATTATCACTCATTTACTATTATCACTCATTATTATTGTTAGAATCCATCGTTCTTCATTTGTCGAATCATGTTGTCTCTAGTATAACGTCGATAGTATCACTATAAGTTATTTTGAGTGAACGCTTGTGTCCATATTTTAATTATGTCGCTTATAACTTTTATGCTTTACGTGACTATTTTTATAGCGATAGGGTTACGAACAGTTACCTAAAATATAACCAATTCTAATCATTTATATCTATAATAAGTAAATTAAAAAACAATAAAGAGATAGGGTTATGGGAAAACTGGTTAGTATTGGGGAGGCGGCCAAGCATTTTGGGGTTGCTCAATCGACATTAAGACGTTGGGATGAAGATGGTACGTTAGTCGCCAAAAGAACCGAAAATGGTCACAGACGTTATGATTTAAATGAAGTAAGACCACACCCTTTAAATACACCACCAAAATTAGACCGAAAAACCATTGCTTATGCTCGTGTTTCAAGTCGTGACCAAAAAGATGACTTGCAGCGCCAAGCGCAGGTTTTGGAACTTTATTGTGCCAAACAAGGTTGGCGTTTCGAGACAATCACCGATTTTGGTAGTGGTATGAACTATAAGAAGAAAGGCTTAAAAACCCTGCTTGACGACATTCTTGACAACAAAGTCGAGCGACTGGTAATCACCCACAAAGACAGACTTTTACGCTTTGGTGCTGAATTGGTGTTTATGCTATGTGAGGCGCGTGATGTTAAGGTGGTCATTATCAATCAAGGCGAGGAACTTAGTTTTGAGCAAGAATTAGCCCAAGATGTATTAGAGATTATCACTGTATTTTCAGCGAGGCTCTACGGTTCTCGCAGCAAGAAAAATCAAAAACTAATAGAGGCGGTTAAACAAGTATTATGATCCGTGGTCATATCATCGAACTCAAACCAAACAACGTACAGGCGAACCATTTTGCCCGTGCTTGCGGTGTGGCGCGGAAAGCTTACAACTGGGCCTTGCATGAGTGGCAACGTCAATATAGAGAGGACAAGGCCTACCGTGACGCCTGTTTATTGGCTGGTATTGAGATTGATTCCAAAAATCTAAACAGACCCTCACAAGCCAAGCTCAGACGCGAATTGAACGCCATTAAACGTGAGCTATTCCCGTGGATGACGGAAGTGACAAAATGTGCCCCGCAAGCCGCAATCATGCAACTGGGCGATGCTTATAACAACTTCTTTAAAGGGCTGGCTGAATACCCCGTCACGCGCAAGCGTGGTAAAGACGATAGATTCAGTCTCTCTAACGACCAATTTGCCATTAAAGGTAAATCCATTCGCATCCCTAATTTAGGCTGGGTGCGCATGAAAGAGGCTTTACGGTTTGACGGTAAAATAATGGCGGCCACCATCTCTAAGCGCGGCGGGAAATGGTTTGTCAGCGTTGCAGTTGATTTAGACCACAGGGTTAAAAAGATTATCAAGACAGGTAAAAGCGTTGGTATCGACCTTGGTATTACCGATTTATTAGTTTTATCAGACGGCACCAAAATTAAAGCACCTAAGCCCTTAGCTAAATATTTAAGCAAATTAAGAACACTCAATAAAAACCTGAGTCGCACTAAAAAAGGCAGTAAAAACAGAGAAAAGGCGAAAACCAAGCTCTCTCGTTTGCATTATAAGATCAGAGGTATCAGGCAGGATTCGTTGCACAAAATAACCTCTAGCTTGGTCAGAGAGTTTGATGTGATTGCGATTGAAAGTCTTAATGTCAAAGGCATGGTTAAAAATAGAAAGCTGTCACGCGCCATTAGTGATTTGGGTTTCTTTGAATTTAAGCGTCAGCTTATCTATAAAGCCAATGAGCAAGGCAAGGTTGTGAAGTCAGTCGGTCGTTTTTACCCAAGCTCAAAGACTTGCTCAAACTGCAATCACATCCTTGGCAAAGATGAATTAACACTAAAGATGCGCGAATGGACGTGTCCTGAGTGTCAGTCCAAACATGACCGCGATCTCAACGCCAGTATCAATATTTTAAATAACGCGACTGTTATTTTAACAGTCGCATAACCCCGCTCATTGGTCGGTGAGTTCCATCGCCAATTAAAAAAGTCTGTGGAGTCGTAGTCAGTCTAAGTCTCAAACGAGAGGTAGCGCATGGCATTGAAGCAGAAAGAAAATTTTAAATCTAGCTAGTTAGATATATTTAGTGAGATTTGAGTAATATTTTTGGAACGGGTCACTGTTGTACTTTGTTGTTAAATATAACTTTTTATAAATACAAAAACTCAGCACATAGGCTGAGTTTAAGGTTATAACAGTTCGTTTCGAAAATTAAAGTTAATACTATTAGCTGGCTTAACCTTGTTTATGCCAAGTCACATTTATGCCAATTATTAAGCAAGATCGCGAACCTTAGGCTCACGTTCCCATAGACGCGATTTGGCATTTTCAATAAAAGTATCCAAATCTGCGAGTGGGGTCACAAAAGCATCCTTTTCAATTGGTAGCTTACTTAGAATGAATTCATCTGTAGCTCCACAATAGGCTATAGCCTTGCAATGTACATAGGCATCAGTGAACCAATCTAATGCAGCGCTGTCTTTGGCCAGCTTTTTAGCTTGATCCGGCATAATAATGCTGACTACGGCATCGAACATAACTGACGGACCACCTGCCAAACGCTCGTCCGCTTGTATACGCGTATCATCGTCTAGTAGCACTTCTTTACTAAGCGCGACAATCTTCACGCTTGCACCTTCAGCTTTGGCAGCATCTTCAAACTTTTTAACTTCACTATGCTTTGAGGCTTCGGCGACTAAAATACCAATCAAGCGACCTTTTAAGCTTTTAGGTGAAAGACCAATCGTTCTTACGGCAGGAGAGGTAGCCATATCTTGCACGGGTGCGGCCGCATCAGCAGCTTCTGGCAATTCCATACCAAGCGCTTTTGCGACACGGCTGGCCAAATCTTCATCAATATGGCGCAGATGACTGATTGTACGGGTGCGCACATGCGCTGTATCTACTTTACCAAGTTCAAATGCATACGCTGAAGCGATGTGCGCTTGCTCAACTGTCGTTTGGCTACGATAGAACATACGCGGTTGACTATAATGATCCGCAAAGCTCTCGGCACGTATGCGACCTTTAACACCATCATCCATTTTCTCATGGAACGATTCGAAGCCTTTTTCAACACTTTCACGCGGTCTGGTTGGATCTAGACTTTGGGGCTCATAAAGGACACGAGTTTTAGGCACTTGCATCTGCATATGACCATCTTGCTGATTATTGGCAAACGGACATTTTGGCGCATTAATAGGAATTTGGGCAAAGTTCGGCGATCCAAGACGCTTCAATTGCGTATCCAAATAACTGAACAGACGACCTTGTAATAGTGGGTCATTACTAAAATCAATGCCTGGTGGTACATGTGACAAGCAGAAGGCCACTTGTTCCGTTTCGGCAAAGAAGTTGTCTGGATTGCGATTAAGTACCATTTTGCCTACTATTTTAACGGGCACCATTTCTTCTGGAATCAACTTAGTAGAATCTAAGTGATCAAATGGAAACTCGTTTGCTTGCTCCTCAGTAAATAACTGAACGCCAAACTCCCATTCAGGATACATGCCGTTATCGATAGCTTCAAACATGTCACGACGATGATAATCAGGATCAGCGCCAGATATTTTGACCGCTTCATCCCAAGTAGTAGATTGCACGCCTAGTACTGGTTTCCAATGGAAACGTACAAAGGTACTTTTACCTTCTTTATCTAGCAGTCTAAAGCTATGAATACCGAAGCCTTCCATCATGCTAAAGCTACGTGGCAATCCTCGATCACTCATTAGCCAAATAACGTTGTGCATCGTTTCTGGACTTAAAGAGACAAAATCCCAGAATGTATCATGAGCAGATGCCGCTTGTGGAAATCCACGATCCGGTTCAGGCTTTACAGCATGAATAAGATCTGGAAATTTAATAGCGTCTTGGATAAAGAAGATTGGCATATTATTGCCAACGAGATCCCAGTTGCCCTCTTCAGTATAAACCTTTACTGAAAACCCACGCACATCACGCGGGGTATCTTTTGAGCCTTTATTACCAGCTACAGTAGAAAAGCGCGTAAATAGTGGGGTTTGTTTGCTGGTTTCAGTTAATATTTTTGCAGTTGTGTATTCTTCTAGTGATTCAGTTAATTCAAAATAACCATGCGCTGCACTACCACGGGCATGCACAATACGTTCCGGAATGCGCTCATGGTCAAAGTGATTAATTTTTTCGCGTAAGACAAAATCTTCTAGTAATGTCGGACCACGGGCGCCGACTTTTAGCGAATTTTGATTGTCAGCAATGGGCACACCCTGCTGGGTAGTCAGCACTTTTGTGTCTTCACCTGCACGCTGGTGGGTCTCGCCACCATTGCCACGTTCGGTGTTCATATTTTTGGCTGGGTCGGTATGATCAAGATCCTTTTTCATAAAATATCCTAGCTAATGAGTAAAAATGGGCTTAAAAGAAACCATCAAAAAAGTACTTACACAGATTGAGGACCCCACTCTCAACTATCATAATTTTTGGCGTAGGCTGTGGCTTTAGCCCAGCGTTTTTGGCAAATGGTTACGATTGACTGGGCTAAAAGCGCCAGCCTACGATAGCCCCTATTAAGTTGAGAGTCGCGTATTGAGGGTCATTTAAGACGATTATAATTCCATATGCTGGTTGGTTTTCTGTGTTGTTAACACTACCAATCATTAAAAACATAAATAGGTTGATAGGCTATATTACCCAAAAAATTAGGCATGTATACAGTGAACATTGTTGATATTTAGTTAAAGTTTGCACCTAACAAAAGTAAAATATTCTATATTTTTTTAGTGTTTGCTAATATCAACAATCGACTCTTGTAATGTAGATATTCTTTAAGGTATTATTTTATTGGGCTCTACATATCACTGATAAACGAAATTGACAATGTTTTTAGCCCTATGTTCATCTTTATTACTTTGAGTTATAAGGCTATTTATGTTACCAAAAGCTACTTACTCACCAACCAATTCTTTTCGTTCATTATTTCTTGGCACATCGTTGGGCTTGATGGCACTGACTTTTAGCCAAACGGCAATCGCTATCACTACCAAAAAAATCACTTATACGGTAGACAACCAACCTTATCAAGGCTATTACGCAAAAGCTGACAAACCTAACGCTCCTTTTATCCTATTGATTCATGATTGGGATGGGTTGACAGACTATGAGCGAAGACGTGCTGATATGTTAGCAAACCAAGGTTACAATGTTTTAGCAGCGGATATGTTTGGGCTTGACGTTCATCCTACTGAAATCGCAGACAAAAAACGTCTCACTTCAGCGTTATATGACGATCGGGTGAAGATGCGCAAACTACTCGAAGGAGCGTTGAACGTAGGGCAGAAACAAGGTAATGATGTGCGTAGAGGTACTACGATGGGGTATTGTTTTGGTGGCACCGTTGCTCTCGAGTTAGCACGATCAGGATTCCCGCAAAAAGCCTTTGTGCCCTTTCATGGTGGACTCGATATTCCAGTCGGTCAAAACTATGATAAGACAGTTGGAGAGATACTTGTTTTTCACGGTTCAGCTGATGAGTCAGTTCCTTTAGAGGATTTTACCGTGCTTGGTAAAACATTAGAGGCTTCGAACGTACCACATGAGATGGTTACTTATAGTGGTGCAAAACACGCCTTCACTGTGTTCGATAGCGATAGATATGACGCGCGCGCAGATGAGCGTTCCTGGAAACGTTATATGGATTTTTTAGCAGAGGAATATAAATAGTTTTATCGAAAAAAAACAACATAAGCAAACTCAAAAAACTCCCTTAATTCAGATCGTATCATGATCGATTAAGAGAGTTTTTTTTGATACTAATTTTCTAATACTCAAAAGTATTATCGTTTTTTAAAAATCAGTAGCTGGTTACTGGCTGGCATTGCATGGGTAGCACATAATACTAAATGATGTTGGTCCGCTAGCTCTATAACATCTTCCTTATGACGAATACCACTGCTGGGATTCTGTTGACGTAGCATTTCATCAAAACGATGGTTACCCTCACTGGTATAATGTCCACTCTCATTGAATGGCCCATAAATAAGCAGCTTGCCATCGATAGATAATGCATTACCCACCAATTCAAATAGTTTTTCGACTAGAGACCATGCGATGATGTGTAGCGTGTTAGCCGTAAACACCGCATCATAAGGTCGATTAGAAGAAAGACTGATGGGTAAGGGATCAACCGCCAAATCCAAAGGTAGAGGCTTATAGAGATTAGCTGCGGGATGGGCATCGTGCCAAGCATTAATAGCCCAATGATTAGCTACGAGGTCGCTGGTTTGCCAAGTTATCTTTGGCAACTGTGGCGCGAAATACACGCTGTGTTGACCAGTACCCGACCCTATCTCAAGCACATGCTTAGAAGATATCAGCTCTGTTTTTAGTGCTTCTAAGATTGCATGCTTATTATTCTCACAAGCTCGAGAAAACGGTAGTGCAGCAGATAAGCTCATATCAATATTACCTAAATTATCAGTATTACTTAAGTTTCCTAAATTATTTTTATCCATAACAACAGGCTATTAATAAATACCAGCTTCTACGCCAGCAGCAAGGGTCATTGCCAGCTCTTCAACCTGTTCAGTAAACTCATCTTGCCAATCACCCTGTAAAATCAATGCCTCTTGTATCCAAGACCAACGTAAACCAGTCGTAATCGTCTGTATCGCGCGTTTGGTACCGGTACCGTCTTCGCCCGCACGAATATATAACGCAAAAGGCATGCCTTGTTTCTTTTCTAATACTGGATAATAACAACGATCAAAGAAGTCTTTGGTCAGACCAGCCATGTATGCCAAATTCTCGGTCGTACCCAAAAGTAACGCGTCAGCTGCCAGCACATCTTCAGGCTGGGTTTCCTGTGGGGACTTTAGCACCACATTGATATCTATATCCGGATGATTAGCACCGTTATAAGCAGCTTGTGCTAGCTTCTTAGTATTTGGCGATGGCGCGTGAGCAACGATAAGCAGAGTTTGAGAGGTCATATTATTACCTATTGCCATTACTAAAGACTAAGTTTTGCGTAATATCAGGATGCAAGCTATTAGCCACTGGGCATGTCAAAGCAGTGTTATAAAAGATTTTTAGCGTCTTCTCATCTAATGCTTGTGAGAAAGTCATCACAATATGCACTTCACTAACACGTCTAGGGTTAGCAACCATAATTTTAGTGACTTCAGCCGTCGTGCCTATAATATCGACACCCATATCAGCGGCTTTTATACCAATAATAGTGAGCATACAACTGGCTAAACTGGTCGCTAGCAAATCAGTTGGCGAAAAGGCTTCGCCTTTACCATGATTATCTACAGGCGCATCAGTGATGATTTCACTATTGGACTGTAAATGTACCGCTGCAGTACGCAATTGCCCTCGATAAGTCACTTTAGAAGTTGTCATAGCTTTCTCTTTGATAGTTATCGTTGTTGGATTGATGCTCTTTAAAAATTTTAAATAGTTCGCTAATAGACAATAAGTGCTTTAGTTTTGATAGTTAAAATATGAGGTTTTAGGCTTAGAAATTTTTAGAACAAGAGTTTGTGTGTAACGTATAGCTCAATCGCTGCCGGGTCAAACATGATTAATCTAAAAGGGTTGTTTCGTCATTAACCGAGCTGAAGTCGAACGCGGTTAACGGTCAGATGCAGCGATTTTTTAGACATATATTTGATTACAAAACTGATAATAAAGTAAATACAATTGAAACTATAAAGCCAATGACAATCATAGTCCCCCCTCTTTTATATTCTTTCTTTATTAAAGCAACTAGACCCAATATAAGCCTTAATATAGGAAGAAATATAGATACTACTATGTCGAAAGTAGTTGCTCGCATATAGTGTTTCTTGCCATTCCCTAAAATAACCCATGGTTTGTTGGATTCTATTTTTTGGGGTGGAGTAGTTGGTTGGTTATTCATATTATTCTCGGCTAACACCCGCAGCAACTGCTGGTAAAGATGCCGCCGCTTTTGGAGAAAAAGTCGTGACAACTTTGACAGTCAGATTGACTTCGTTTGTTATATGCGTATTTACTTATAAATATTTTTTGCATAATATACATCTATATAACAGCCTGATCTAAGGCTTCTAAAGCAATAATCATTGTAGAAACTGTGATTCTATCAAATTCTGCTCTATCGTTTTCTTCGTGCGTGCCTTTGTTCAAATACCTCCATTCACGCGAATTACCATTTAATCCAATCAAAGTACTAAGAGGGACCAAAACAGTGCTCTTATTTTGGTCAGAAAACTCAGGCTTACCAATTTTGGATTTAAGCTGCTCAGACAAGTTTCTTAATTCAATTGGAGCTGAAGCGCCACGTAACTTTAGACTCAGATTACCATCACCATATCTACTCACATAACGCCAGATTTTTCCTTTAGTCAGAGACTCCATTGCTTTTCTTGATTTGGATAGAGCTTCTCTAATCTCATTTTTATTAAAGTGCTCTCTAGCAGCGATAATGTAATTCCTAGGGGCACAGTTAAAATCCACATTTATATGGGATTCTTCGAGCCTAGGTAAAAAGGTAATCGATTTAGTCTGAGCAGCAACTTGAGCAGGAAGAAGGTTTTGAATATCTTTGAAGAACTCTTCTCCGTGGCAGGTCAAAATTATTTGCTTTCCAGAAAAGAACTGATCTTCGAATAGCGTGCGCCTTATTGATTCTCTATGATCGTCATCAATAGCATTCACAGGATCATCAAAAATCAGCAGTGGGCAATTTTCTTTCAGGTTCTTTGAAAGAAGGATGGATAAGCCAATACAGCGGATATGCCCTTCACTAAGCACATGCAATGTATCGTAGAACTGATCTGGGTTATTTTGAAATGATATTTCGAGGCGTTGATTCTGAGCCAAAGGGAGTTTAACTGTGGCCAGAAGTTCTGAGGGCAAGTCATTCCGGTTAAATGAATTATACAGCTCGACAACCTGCTCGCTTAGATCGGCTACGAGTTGTGCAGGAAGTTTCTCCTTGTAAGCATTTAAGAGTATTACGAAGTTCTTGTAGGCTTCCGAGATAGAACGGTTTCTTTGGATGTTGGGTATTTCAGCTTGAACATCAGCTATTAACTGAGCATTTTCAATATCGAAGCTATTAATTGTCTTTTTGGCATTTAAAAATGCTTGGTTGGCAGTCTGCCTGCGCGTTATAAGAACAGTAATATTGCGTGAGAAATCACGTAGTCGATTTAGTTCAGTTTGTTTTATTGAGCGTAAGTGAACAGCCTGGTCAATTTCCTTATCTGTATCCTCAAGTTGTTGTACTTGTGAACGTAAATGCTGCCACGCAGTGAAACCATCTGGCATAGGTTGTTGTAAGCCATTCCACCATTCAGTGTTTTCCTGAATACTAGGTGTTACCTGATACTGAGTAAGTACATTCGGAGCAAATCGGCTGCAACAAGCATTTACTATTTGAGCAAGTGAAAGTAATCCCTGATGTACTTTCTGTTCTAAACGTTGAAGTGTATTTTGCTGCTCAGCCAAGTAGTATAGCTTATGTAACTCTTCATCGGAATGAATAAATGGATTTACTGTAACTTGGTCAAGCGGGGTTTTGCAAGCTGGGCAATTATTAGGACTACTTTTTTGCACTTGCGTTACAGCATTGTACAGATTCTTGAATGATATTTGCTGACTTGCACCAGCTAGCTCTTGGCGTAAAGCATTATCCTCGTTTAGATGATTAACTATATTTCCACCTAACTCATCTAATGTCACGAGACTCAAAGACGACTTGATAGTTAAAGGTTGCTGTATTTCAGATTCTATCTTCGGAATTAACCCAATATTTTCATCATTACCAAGTACTTCAAGCACCAATTGGCTGAAGCTCGAGCCTTCCCGGTAGGTGCTAGCTAAAGTTTGCTCAGAAGTATTAATCTTTATTAATTCAGCGTTATTCATTTCTATTTGCTGTTTAGTCCCCTCAAGTGCTTGTCGCTTTTGTGCTAACAGCCCTGATTTCTGGCCAGTAAGATCAATATACCTAAGATCAATTTCAGCCGTGAATTTTCGAACAAAATCACTAAAAGAATCCAAACCAAATAACGTTGAAATTAACTCTGTTTGTTTGGCAGGTGCTTGGCCTGCAATTCTCGAAAAGTTATCAATCCTGTTCTTTTCAACAAAACAAAATCTATAAAGTGCATCATCAGCATCGATAATGATTTCTTCACTTTGCTGGTTTAGTCCAGAAAGCTTTGGAGCACTAAAGCGATCTACATGTGCATTTTTGAAATAACTTTGCTGATCTTGAAAACGGTTACTTTCTGCCTCCGCAACATTTCCCAAAAGTGAATATTCTAGTGCTTCGCAAAAGCTTGATTTACCTGTTCCATTTGGCCCGTAAATTAATACTAATTTATGGGTTAAGTCAAAACTCTCTTCCCTAGAAAATCCACGAAATGGACCTACTATTAAACTTTTTAGCTGAGTTATTGGAGGTTTATTAATAGCTAAAGTTTCTGGCGGTGGCTGAATCTCGGAACTCAAAGTACTCCAACCTGCTTGAGCAAGCTGAACAACTGCTTTAACGCGCTGACCTTGATGCGTACCTAGTGATACTAAATAATCTAAGTTTGTAAGAATAAGATTAGCTATCTTACGTTCATCTTCGGAAATAGCATCTGCATCAAGAGTTTGCAAAAAACGTAAGTACTCAGCATGGATCATAAAACGTCCCTATTTTCACAACCGTATTTCCTCTAAAAATGAATAACTAGAGAACAAGTTGCCAATACTGCACAGAGTATATAACAATTTATTATCCTGCAAATTTAATACTAATATTACAAATCAACATTATAAATATAGCAATTAAAGGCACGTCATGTACTATTTCATACCTGTAGATAATATGATAGCCAAAAAGTATTGAATATCACATTTTAGTAGGTTTATAGCCATAAAATTATTATATCAAGCCAGGCAAAACATAAAACAAAAACATTAAAGCTATCAAACTGAAAAACGCTATATTTTGTTCCACAACAAACGCCATCCTAAAGATATGGGCAAATTAGAAACAGAAGAATTTCTTACCGCATTAGCAAATGATGGTGTTGCCGCAACCACCTACGACCAATATAAAAATTAAAGGAAAGCCCTCAGTGCGTAGCACTGAGGGCTTTTTAATACAAAGGCTAAATCACACCCATAAAAAAGCCCCCTCATACTAATGTATGAGGGGGCTTTCAGGAATAGAGAGCTGACGATGACCTACTCTCACATGGGCGAACCCACACTACCATTGGCGCGATGATGTTTCACTTCTGAGTTCGGGAAGGGATCAGGTGGTTCCATCATGCTATTGTCGTCAGCAAAGGGGGTTAGATATGAGTCTGTTTTTAGTTTTACTTAAAGATTTTAAGTATCACTTAACCTAACTGAATCAAGGTTTAAGGTGATATCGAAATATATTTCTATGTTATAGCATGAAGCTATACAAGATAGATTAATTAGACTTGTCTCTTATTGAGAGCTACAAACCACTTGGGTGTTGTATGGTCAAGCCAAACGAGCAATTAGTACAGGTTAGCTACACACATCGCTGTGCTTCCACACCCTGCCTATCAACGTCCTAGTCTTGAACGGCTCTTTAGGGAAATCTTATCTTGAGGTGGGCTTCCCGCTTAGATGCTTTCAGCGGTTATCCCATCCGAACGTAGCTACCGGGCAATGCCACTGGCGTGACAACCCGAACACCAGAGGTTCGTCCACTCTGGTCCTCTCGTACTAGGAGCAGATCCTCTCAAATTTCCAACGCCCACGGTAGATAGGGACCGAACTGTCTCACGACGTTCTAAACCCAGCTCGCGTACCTCTTTAAATGGCGAACAGCCATACCCTTAGGACCTGCTTCAGCCCTAGGATGAGATGAGCCGACATCGAGGTGCCAAACACCGCCGTCGATATGAACTCTTGGGCGGTATCAGCCTGTTATCCCCAGAGTACCTTTTATCCGTTGAGCGATGGCCCTTCCATACAGAACCACCGGATCACTAAGACCTACTTTCGTACCTGCTCGACTTGTGGGTCTCGCAGTTAAGCGCGCTTTTGCCTTTATACTCTATGAACGATTTCCGACCGTTCTGAGCGCACCTTCGTACTCCTCCGTTACTCTTTAGGAGGAGACCGCCCCAGTCAAACTACCCACCATACATTGTCCTCGGTATTGTTATACCTGAGTTAGAACCCCGACATGACCAGGGTGGTATTTCAAGATTGGCTCCACAAACACTAGCGTGTTTGCTTCAAAGCCTCCCACCTATCCTGCACAAGTCAGGTCAAAGTTCAATGTAAAGCTGTAGTAAAGGTTCACGGGGTCTTTCCGTCTAGCCGCGGGTACACAGCATCTTCACTGCGATTTCGATTTCACTGAGCCTCTGCTGGAGACAGCGCTGCCGTCATTATGCCATTCGTGCAGGTCGGAACTTACCCGACAAGGAATTTCGCTACCTTAGGACCGTTATAGTTACGGCCGCCGTTTACTGGGGCTTCGATCAAGAGCTTCGCTTACGCTAACCCCATCAATTAACCTTCCAGCACCGGGCAGGCATCACACCCTATACGTCCACTTTCGTGTTTGCAGAGTGCTGTGTTTTTAATAAACAGTTGCAGCAGCCTGGTATCTGCGACTGCCGATAGCTTACGGAGCAAGTCCTTCACCATCAGCAGCGTACCTTCTCCCGAAGTTACGGTACCATTTTGCCTAGTTCCTTCAGCAGAGTTCTCTCAAGCGCCTTGGTATTCTCTACCTGATCACCTGTGTCGGTTTAGGGTACGATTCGTTTATAACTATTGCTTAGAAGCTTTTCCTGGAAGCATGGTATTTGCCACTTCGCTGTACAAGTACAGCTTGCTATCAGATCTCGGTATGAAACAGTCCGGATTTGCCTAAACTGTAAACCTACATCCTTTCACCTGGACAACCATCGCCAGGCTGGCATAACCTTCTCCGTCCCTCCATCGCATTATAAACAAGTATCAGAATATTAACTGATTTCCCATCGACTACGCCTTTCGGCCTCGCCTTAGGGGTCGACTCACCCAGCCCCGATTAACGTTGGACTGGAACCCTTGATCTTCCGGCGTGCGAGCTTTTCACTCGCATTATCGTTACTCACGTCAGCATTCGCTCTTGTGATACCTCCAGCATGCCTTACGACACACCTTCACAGGCTTACACAACGCTCCCCTACCACTTGAAAACAAATTCAAATCCGCAGCTTCGGCTCCTAGTTTGAGCCCCGTTACATCTTCCGCGCGGGCCGACTCGACTAGTGAGCTATTACGCTTTCTTTAAAGGATGGCTGCTTCTAAGCCAACCTCCTAGCTGTCTATGCCTTCCCACCTCGTTTCCCACTTAACTAGGAATTTGGGGCCTTAGCTGGCGGTCTGGGTTGTTTCCCTCTCCACAATGGACGTTAGCACCCACTGTGTGTCTCCCGGATATCACTCATCGGTATTCGGAGTTTGCATCGGTTTGGTAAGTCGGTATGACCCCCTAGCCGAAACAGTGCTCTACCCCCAATGGTGTTCGTCCGAGGCGCTACCTAAATAGCTTTCGGGGAGAACCAGCTATCACCGAGTTTGATTAGCCTTTCACCCCTATCCACAAGTCATCCCCTAGCTTTTCAACGATAGTGGGTTCGGTCCTCCGGTGCCTGTTACGGCACTTTCAACCTGCTCATGGATAGATCACTCGGTTTCGGGTCTATGCCCTGCAACTAGTCGCCCTATTAAGACTCGGTTTCCCTACGGCTCCCCTAAATGGTTAACCTCGCTACAGAACATAAGTCGCTGACCCATTATACAAAAGGTACGCGGTCACCCTAATAAATTAAGGCTCCCACTGCTTGTACGCACACGGTTTCAGGTTCTATTTCACTCCCCTCACAGGGGTTCTTTTCGCCTTTCCCTCACGGTACTGGTTCACTATCGGTCAGTCAGGAGTATTTAGCCTTGGAGGATGGTCCCCCCATCTTCAAACAGGATTTCTCGTGTCCCGCTCTACTTAATATGTTAACTCTAGAATTTAAAATACAGGACTATCACCTACTACGGTCAGCTTTCCCACGCTGTTCTTCTATTCTAGAATTAATCGGCTTCTCCCCGTTCGCTCGCCGCTACTTGGGGAATCTCATTTGATGTCTATTCCTAAGGGTACTGAGATGTTTCACTTCCCCTCGTTCGCTTCTTGTACAAGTACAAGATACCTACCTTATGGTAGGTGGGTTTCCCCATTCAGAAATCTCCGGATCACAGGATATTGCCGCCTCCCCGAAGCTTATCGCAGGCTGTCACGTCTTTCATCGCCTCTGACTGCCAAGGCATCCACCATGTGCGCTTCATTACTTGACCATACAACCCCAAGTAGTCTTTTAACTATCTAGTGTTGTATCAGTCTAATTATGATAACGATATCACCTATGTTTATACGCTTGATTCAGTTCTCTTTACTTTTTAATAACCAACCCCTGGGATAACAACTGATGTCGTTAAGAGGTCGGTTATTAAGGTTAGGAGCTACACGTGAACATGTAACTCCTAACCCAGACTCATATCTATGTTTTTAAATAGTTTCTATCTTCTCGTCGAAGAATAGATTCTGTATAAAACAGAAAGAAGTAATCTTGTGATATAGTTCATATATCTGAATCACTTTTTTCTATGTTATTCGCACACTAAGCTATTTATCATTTATTATGGTGGAGCCAAACGGAGTCGAACCGTTGACCTCCTGCGTGCAAGGCAGGCGCTCTACCAGCTGAGCTATGGCCCCTGAGCGAGGATACAATCGAAGCGCTACTTCGATCCGAGCGCAAGAGTAAATCCCTTAAAGGGGATTTGCTAAGGGCTACTTCACCTATGTGGATAAATGGTGGGTCTGATAAGACTTGAACTTATGACCCCCGCGTTATCAACACGGTGCTCTAACCAGCTGAGCTACAGACCCTGAGAAGCGTGTAAAAAAAGCACCGCTTTTTTAGCTTCGCAAGGAAAATCCTTTAAATAGGATTTTCTATAGCTTGACTACTAGCGCAGTTTTTATCTGCTAAAGCTAATAAATAATAGCTTAAACTAAAGAACAACTTGTTGTGAATTCTTGCTGACCGAATGCGTCTATAAGGAGGTGATCCAGCCGCAGGTTCCCCTACGGCTACCTTGTTACGACTTCACCCCAGTCGCCAACCACACCGTGGTGAACGCCATCCCTAAGGTTAGGCTATCCACTTCTGGTGCAATCAACTCCCGTGGTGTGACGGGCGGTGTGTACAAGGCCCGGGAACGTATTCACCGCGGCATTCTGATCCGCGATTACTAGCGATTCCTACTTCATGGAGTCGAGTTGCAGACTCCAATCTGGACTACGATAGGCTTTTTGAGATTCGCATCACATCGCTGTGTAGCTGCCCTCTGTACCTACCATTGTAGCACGTGTGTAGCCCTGGTCGTAAGGGCCATGATGACTTGACGTCGTCCCCGCCTTCCTCCAGTTTGTCACTGGCAGTATCCTTAGAGTTCCCGGCTTAACCCGCTGGTAACTAAGGACAAGGGTTGCGCTCGTTGCGGGACTTAACCCAACATCTCACGACACGAGCTGACGACAGCCATGCAGCACCTGTATTCTAATTCCCGAAGGCACTCCCGCATCTCTGCAGGATTCTAGATATGTCAAGACCAGGTAAGGTTCTTCGCGTTGCATCGAATTAAACCACATGCTCCACCGCTTGTGCGGGCCCCCGTCAATTCATTTGAGTTTTAGCCTTGCGGCCGTACTCCCCAGGCGGTCTACTTATTGCGTTAGCTGCGTCACTAAGTCCTCAAGGGACCCAACGACTAGTAGACATCGTTTACGGCGTGGACTACCAGGGTATCTAATCCTGTTTGCTACCCACGCTTTCGAGCCTCAGTGTCAGTATGATGCCAGAAGGCTGCCTTCGCCATCGGTATTCCTCCAGATCTCTACGCATTTCACCGCTACACCTGGAATTCTACCTTCCTCTCACCTACTCTAGCCTAACAGTTTCAGATGCAGTTCCCAGGTTAAGCCCGGGGATTTCACATCTGACTTATCAAGCCACCTACGCTCGCTTTACGCCCAGTAATTCCGATTAACGCTTGCACCCTCTGTATTACCGCGGCTGCTGGCACAGAGTTAGCCGGTGCTTATTCTGCAGCTAATGTCATCGTCTGTGGGTATTAACCACAGAGTCTTCTTCACTGCTTAAAGTGCTTTACAACCAAAAGGCCTTCTTCACACACGCGGCATGGCTGGATCAGGCTTTCGCCCATTGTCCAATATTCCCCACTGCTGCCTCCCGTAGGAGTCCGGGCCGTGTCTCAGTCCCGGTGTGGCTGATCATCCTCTCAGACCAGCTACAGATCGTCGCCATGGTAGGCCTTTACCCCACCATCTAGCTAATCCGACTTAGGCTCATCTAATAGCGAGAGCAGTAAACTGCCCCCTTTCTCCCGTAGGTCGTATGCGGTATTAATTCGAGTTTCCCCGAGCTATCCCCCACTACTAGGTAGATTCCTAAGTGTTACTCACCCGTCCGCCGCTCGACGCCTGGTAGCAAGCTACCATCGTTTCCGCTCGACTTGCATGTGTTAAGCCTGCCGCCAGCGTTCAATCTGAGCCATGATCAAACTCTTCAGTTTAATCTTGCTATGTAACCCTTTAAAGAGGTTACTAAACTTGGCTCATTTAATCTGGCAATTATACGCTCGTAATTATGTTCGTAATGAATTAACTTTGAGTTTTCTTGCTGTCTTAAATGATAATTTTTATAGTTAGCATCGCCTCGAAAAGAGACTCAACCAACTTTATTTTTTAGCATTCTGAATCAGCAAAAATCCACACAAGTTGTTCTTTAGTTATGCTTTTAAATAGTGTTTATTTACTGTCGTCCAGTAAATAATTGTCCAGCTAATCAATCAAAGCAATTTGCTTATCTCGTTTAGCGAGCTGACTAGTATATCATCGTTTGATAGTCTGTCAACCCTTTGTTCTAATTCGTTTCAGTAAGTGAGTCAGGTTATAAGTAGGTTACTTATGTCGCTGGCTTCCTTTGCTGAGGGGCGTATTATATAGAATCTGTTGCTGGTGTCAAGAACTTATTTTTAATTGGTTTTTAAAGTTTAATTTCAAACTCTACTTCCAATCTAGCTGGCTCCTTATTCTATAGTCGATACTATAAATAGTATCTATATTATTTGAAGCAGCTCCGTTCCGATAGGGGCGTATTATACGCAGTTCTGATTGGGCGTCAAGGGGGTTTGGAAATATTTTATGATATTCATTAAATCGAAGTTAAAAAAACCACCCTATATTAGGATGGCTCTTTTTAGACTAAATAGCTGCTAAATTTTAGCTTTATATTTTGCTCTTTAATGTCGTGACGATACCTGATAAGGCGTAGATAATACCAATAGCTAAGATACCAACTGGTATGTCATATATTGCTATGCTCATTACCAGTACGCCAACGATAAGAACGACAAACGGAACTTTCTTTTTATCGAACTCTTTAAAGCTATAATACTTAACGTTACTGACCATTAGTAAACCACATATAACCACCCAAGCAGCAAACAAAGCAATTACTAAGCTATCGTATTGTCCCACCCACTCGTTATGATCAACGGCAACCATGACAGCAGCCGTTACCAAGATAGCTGCAAGCGGACTTGCTAGACCGACAAAGTACTTTTTATCGACTGTACCAACCTGCACGTTAAAGCGTGCCAAACGGAATGCCCCACAAGCAGTAAAGACAAACGCACAACCTAAACCAATGCGACCTAATGGCTCTAGAGCAAAGCTATAAATCAAAATTGCAGGCGCAATACCAAAAGCGAGCATATCCGCTAAAGAGTCATACTGCTCACCGAATGGGCTTTGTGCATTAAGCATCCGTGCAACTCGACCATCCGCACCATCCAGAATAGCTGATAAGAAAATCGCTAAGGACGCTTGATAAAACTTACCATCTGTACTAGCCAAGATTGAATAAAAACCAGATAGCAGTGATAAGGTAGTAATTAGGTTAGGTGCTAAATAAACACCGCGACTCACCACTTGCTTACCCTCAGCAACTTCTGCTTCAATCACCTCAAAGGTCAGACCATCATAATTATCATTGTCCGCTAAGCGAATATTAAAATCATGCTCATCGATAAACGGTGGCTGGGTAGCTGCACTGTCACGTGATAAGCCGTCCTGTAACAGTCCATCCTGTAAGCCATCATTTGAACGAGTGTCATTGGGTGATTGCTCAGTAGTCATAACAGTGTCCTTATTCGCCCACTAGCCAGCGCACGTTGGTCGCGCTATCAGGGGTTAGATCTGGCGCATCAGCGACCTTGAATATAGGTTGTAAGAAACGCAATATTTCACGCGCATGGTTGTCAAACTGCCATGGCGGATTAATAATAAGCATGCCCGTACCATTAAGACCCACAGCAATATCATTAGGATAAATATTTAGCTCACAAACCAGCTGACGTCTCATATCAGTACGTTTCAGTTTTTTATAAAACAACTCTACCGCTTCGATGTTCTTAATTGGGAACCATAGCGCATAGGTCCCTTGTGGCCATTTATTATACGAAGCTACTAACAAATTAATCAGACGGGTAAAGTCTTTATGTTCCTGCTCATAAGGAGGATCAAGTAAAATTAGACCACGTTTCTCTTTTGGCGGGATAACAGCAGCAATCCCTTCAAACGAATTGCGATGATGGATACCAATGGGCAACTTATGTAGCTGATAGTTAAGAGCGTCGTATTCAGTGGCTTTTGCTTCAAACGCTTCGCCGCGAACACCGCCATCAGGATTTTTTTCGACATGATGGGCAATCCACCAAGGCGAACCAGGATAGACTTTTTTGTCATAAGTGAATCTGGCTTGCTTGATACCTTCCACATAATCTTTGATAGCTGCTGGTGCCTTTTCGGTGTCAGCTTTCATCAAAGCTTGAATACCACCTCTAGATTCACCCGTCTTACGGGCCTCTTCGCTGCTAAGCGAATACAGGCCACGACCGCCGTAAGCGTCAAGCACATAAAAAGGCTTGTTTTTTTGGCCTAGTTGATTAAGCAGTTGTACCAATAAAATGTGTTTGACCACATCAGCAAAGTTACCGGCGTGATAGGCGTGTTTATAATTCATAAGTTTAAAAGTTTAAATAAGAAAAATTGCATCTATGGTAGCATAGGTGGAGTAAAATATAACGAAGGTTTTGGTAAATAGGCGTTGATTAATTACTGATTGATAAGGGCAGATATTAATAAGGAATAAAATGACAGAGATTATCAGCAACCTTCACTTAGTAGGTTTAAGCTCAACAGAGTTGGGCATCGATGATCCGATAGGTGACAATAATCCGCCGCTGCTTATTCCAAATGTCAGTGAAGCTATGGACACCACTGTCGATAGTAATGCTAACGATACCCCGCTTACTCAACAGGTCCTTCAGATTTCCGATTTTGAAGTTAGCTGGGAAGATAGGCTTACTAATGCGCAGCTTGATCAGCTGGTCGATGATGGCTGGATTGTTATTGATGAGGTGTTTGAGAGCAAAGCTCTATTGGCACTGCAAGCTGAAAGTGGTTTTATTAAATATCGCGATGCAAAGCTGACCACCGGTATTCGGGTCAGTGATATTCGCGGTGATAAAATTCGCTGGATTACCCAAGACTTCTTTGCAGGATATTATTATTTGCAAAGCATCAATGCCCTGGCCTTCACCCTCAACCGTAGCTTATTCACAGGCATTCGTCATAGTGAGGCACATTATGCCTGCTATCCGGTTGGTTTTGGCTATCAATGGCATAGCGACAATCCTTCTAACCGTAATGAGCGCGTTATCTCAGCAGTTTTTTATCTCAATGATGACTGGGAAGCAAGTGACGGCGGTGCGTTAGAAGTGATTGATAATCATGGTGCGCACCACAACGTCATGCCGGTTGCCAATCGCTTGATAATATTTGACAGTGATTTACAACATCAAGTACAAATCGCCCATCGGCAACGCTACTCTATTGCCACTTGGATGCGACGCGATAGCTTAGTGCCTTTTATTGAAAACCCTTAGCTTTGAAACCCCTCAATATTGAAAACACCTAATGTTAGAGAGAATTCAAACAATAAACCATTAGCGTGACCATTCTCTATCATTTTATCATTAATTACTTTTAACTTTAAAAAGGTTCCCAATGTCAAATCATGACTCAACCCCAAAAACTGCCAACAATAACATCGAAGGTATTAAAAACTCTGAAATAGATACTCATCAGCAAGCGACTTTAGCCTTAAGCATGGCATTGATGGAACGCCCTTCAGTGACACCTGACGATACCGGTTGCCAAGATATCTTGTCAACGCATTTGGAACAAGCAGGATTTGACTGCGAGTTTATGTATTTTGGTGATAAGAAAAAAAGCGGTGAACATGCTGAAGTCAAAAACTTATGGGCGCGGCGCGGAACGACTGAGCCAGTGATTTGTTTTGCAGGTCATACCGATGTCGTGCCCACAGGGGATGAAAACAATTGGACCTATCCACCATTTACCCCAACGCTTGCTAATGGTTATCTATGGGGCCGCGGTGCGGCTGATATGAAAACCGGCATTGCCGCTTTTACCGTTGCCGCCGAACGCTTTGTGCGCAATCATCCAGAACATAACGGCTCTATTGCATTCTTAATCACCTCCGATGAAGAAGGCCCATCAATTAATGGCACAGTTAAAGTCATTGAAGCGTTAGAAGCACGACAAGAGAAGATCACCTATTGCTTAGTTGGTGAGCCATCGAGTACCGATACCCTCGGTGATATTATCAAAAACGGTCGCCGTGGCTCATTGGGTGCAATCTTAACCGTTACTGGTAAACAAGGTCATGTTGCTTATCCACATTTGGCGAGCAATCCTATTCATGCGGTCATGCCAGCACTGGCGGAATTGACCAGTTCGACTTGGGACGCGGGTAACACTTACTTCCCCGCCACTTCACTGCAAATATCTAATATTGATGGCGGCACTGGCGCAAATAATGTCATTCCTGGAACGTTAGAGGTGGTATTTAACTTTCGCTTTTCCACTGAAACCACGGCAGATGAGCTAAAAGCGAAAACTCACGCGATATTTGATAAGTATTTCAAAGATAGCACAGCCAGTTACGTGATTAATTGGAAACTATCAGGCGAGCCATTTTTGACCCCTGAAGGCCAGCTGGTATCAGCATGCCAGCAAGCGATTAAAGCAGTTACCAATACTGGTACTACTTTATCCACTTCTGGTGGCACCTCCGATGGACGATTTATTGCTCCAACGGGTGCGCAAGTGGTTGAGCTTGGCGTGCGTAATGCAACCATTCATCAAGTGGATGAAAAGGTTGAGATTGATGATCTAGGAAAATTAGCACAGATATATGAAGGAATTTTAGAGAATTTATTGCTTGATTAAGAACTTCAGTGAGACTGATTATATTTTATCCATAAAAAAGCGCCACTTGTTTAGCAAGTAGCGCTTTTTTTATTTTTAATAAGGACTGTTTTTAATAAAGGCTGTATGTAATAAGGATTATGACGAGCTTCAAATCATGAGTTATGCGCTTCAAACTATAGCCCGTCATATCAAGTAATAGGTCAATAGTAAACAATTAGCTACGTTTTAAAATAGTTATCAATTTACCATTTTCACCCACGCATTCTCATGCTTAGTAAAACCAATCTTAGGATAACTTATTTTATTAACGGCATCACTGGCTTGCGGAGCAGACAGTAAAATAATCTTACAGCTTGGTGGCAATTGCTGCTCAATCTTTTTAATCATTAATTTACCGATACCTTGATGCTGGTAATTTTCAGCTACTGCTAAGTCCGACAAATAACAGCAATAGCTAAAGTCACTTACGCAGCGGGCAACCCCTATCAGCTCTTTTATACGGCTGTCATCGTGAGCGCCACTCCTTATTTCTTTATTTGCCTCTTTATCTTCCTGTTCACCCACCCATGCGGTAATCAATAGGTCCGCATTATCAAGCATGCCTTTTATTACATAGTAGTTATCAATTGGTCGGCGCGCGCCTAAGCTACACTTGTTTAATAGTTCGATGAACTGTTCAGGGCTAATAGCCGTATTTATTTGATAGGTAACTGCCACGTGATGCCATCCTAAATATTACATATTCCAAATTGTATAAGCCAATATTTATCGCCTATATCCTCAGTGGATAATAGCTTAGCACAGTAAGTACTTATATCTTAACAAAGCAGTAAAGACCGCCTCTAGGATAGATAGCCAATACAAACGTAAGTAATAATAATTTATTAATAAATGAGAATTTAGTTGCAAACGATAATCATTATTGATATTGTCTGTTTCCACAAACATACGCTATTGAAATTCACCGTTTTAAATTGTCGTAATAACGTTATCTTTTTTAACTGTCTCGTTACTTTCAATCTTAAATCAAACTTATTTTTGAATGCTTTGCTTCTAAATAACTTACTTCTAAATATCTTGGCAACGGAGCCCACAAGATGTCTCATCCCTATCAGTCTTTTACTGTGTTTTTGCTTTCAACCTTAGCTTTATCAATGCAGGCCGCTTATGCACAAAACCCAGACAATCAGCCAAACCCTACCACGGTAGCAGAAGAAATTACGGTGACCTTGGATGAAATTACCATTATCGGTAGTAAAGATAATGTGCCGTTAATGACGGGATCAAACTATTATGTGGATAAAGAACAACTAGAAAATGAGCAAATCACAGATATTCACCAAGTCTTACAAACCGTACCTGGGGTTTACGTCTCTGAAGAAGATGGCTTAGGTCTGCGTCCAAACATTAGTATTCGTGCTGGTATTGGTGAGCGTAGTAGTAAGGTTCATTTAATGGAAGATGGCGTGCCCATCGCGCCAGCTCCTTATGCTGCCCCTGCCGCCTATTACCATCCGACTGCCCTACGGTTATCAGGAGTTGAGATTATCAAAGGTGCCCCGCTACTACGTTATGGCCCACAAACGACCGGCGGCGTGATTAACTATTTATCAACCCCTATTCCCAATCAAAACGGTGGACAAGTGACCGCAGCTGTTAATGACCGTGGCGGCGTTGATGTCCATGCTTATGCGGGCGGACGCTCAGGCGACTTTGCAGGTTCTATTGAGACGGTGCAACAGCAAGGTAACGGCTTTAAGCAAATCAATGGTCAAGACACAGGCGACTATGACAACCAAGATTACGTGCTAAAAGGTCGCTATCAGCTCAATCCTGATCATAGTCTATTTGCTAAAGCTCAATATTCAGAAAAATCCAGTGATGAGACTTATTTAGGCTTGACGGATGATGACTTCAATAAAGACCCCAATAGACGCTACCCTATGTCGCGTCTTGATAATATGCAGAATGAACATACCGGTTTGAATTTGACCCATAACTGGCTGCTGGACAATAACGCTGAGCTGCGTACAACTGCCTATTATAATAAAACCCATCGTAACTGGTATAAGCTCAATGGCAATATGGTCGAGAAGTTTTATAAAGGGGATGTCACTCAAGGACAATTAGAGGGTACCGAAGACCTCCCCGGTATTGAGATTAAAGCCAATGATCGTGACTATGACAGCACTGGTATTCAAACTAACTTTAATACCGATGTTTTGACCCGCTATGGCGACCACAATATTGATGTCGGCGCGCGCTACCACCGTGATAAGGTCGAACGTTATCAGCCCAGTGATATTTTTAATCAGGTTGATGGCGATTTGATTTATCAAAGTACCAAAGCGCCTAGTGGCAGTAATAACCGCGAAGAAAAAGCAGATGCGACCAGTCTTTGGCTGACCGATACATGGCAGGTTACTGACCCATTAACCTTAAATCTTGCCATGCGCTACGAGCACATAGATACAGAGGAGACCCGCGGTCTTAATACCGATCAGCAAGCACGAGTCAGTAACACCCAGTCCATTTTTTTACCCGGTTTGTCCGGCAGCTATCAGCTCAACGATAACGTGCAGTTAATCGCTGGTGTTCATAAAGGCTTCAGTCCACTAGGGGCCGGCGTGTCTGAAAGTGATAACACTGACCCTGAAGTCAGTATCAACTACGAGCTCGGCACGCGCTATATTGCTGGTAATAATTATGTCGAAGCAGTCGGATTCTATAGCGACTTTGACTCGGTACTAAAAAACTGCACGGAAAATGCGCCTTGTGGCCCAAGAACCTCAGGTATAGAAAAAGAGAGCGGCTCGGCAGTTATCTCCGGACTTGAGCTGTCAGCAGGAACAAGCTTTGAGATGTCAGGCTACCGTATCCCACTTAATGCCACTTATACTCACACCCAAGCTGAGCTGACTGAAGATTATGAGAACACGCTCAAGGGTGACCGCCTCACGCTAGTGCCCGAAAATCAGGCCAGCTTGCGCGCAGGTATTGAGATGGATTCGGGATGGGATACGTATGTGACAGCCATATATACCGGCGGTATTTGTGAAGAGGTTGGCTGCAGTCGTACCAATGCCCCGCGTAGCGAAACCAAGTCACTATTCACTATTGATGCCATCACCCATTACCCTATCGGCTATGGTACCAAACTATTTGGTAAAGTGGAGAATATCGCAGATAAACAGGTGATTGTGAGCCGTACACCGTACGGTGCTAGACCAAATCTACCGCGTACCTTTACCCTTGGCGTCACTAAAACGTTTTAAGTAGACTTAAAATGATCTTGGATAGTCATACTTAGTATGGTTATTCATAATATAAAAAGCCCCATCTATAATGACAGATGGGGCTTTTTTATTGAGCTATTGATCTGATAGGTTACCTGATGCGTCGTCACAGACTGTCCTTTTAGGGCTCATCACACGACTGAATTTACTCGATACCAATGTAGACATCAACTTGACCGTATTCTAGATTGCCATCGACATAACGCTCAAAATCGACATCGTAAACTCGCGTGTGCTCACAGCTTGGGTCATTAAAGTATTCCCAAACCTTCTCCCAAGCATTCATCACCGTATTAGGCATGTTGCCATGTTCAGAGAATATCAAATACTTTCCTGCAGGAATAGTTACTGTCATCACACTGCCAGCATTGAGAGTAGCTTCTTTGCCTGGCTGGTCTTGCTCGCCTTGCTGACTGCCCACCTTCCAACTGGCTACGACATCAAAAGCGCCGACCTCATCATTGCTCTCATAGTTGTGATAAATACCATAAATATCCTCACCCTCTTCGAGATGACTCACATGACCTTGATAAAACTTTTGCCATAACCTACCTAATTTAGCAGTGTCATGGCTGATTTCAGCGATGTTGGTGGTACGAATGCTGATGCCTTTACAAGCTACCGCTTCGGTTAGCTCTTTAATTGGTGAAGTCATGATACTGCCTGTCCTATTTTTTTATTTGAGGTCGTACTTAAAGTAGTAAAATCGAACTAGTCAGCAGCTTCATCAATCCAGTTCATTTGAATGGATTCTAATATACCTTCGTTCGATTTTTTGGGATCGTCATCAAAGCCCTCAAGCTCTGTTATCCAACGATGTAAATCGGTAAAACGTATTTGTTGTGGGTCGGTCTCAGGAAATTTTTCGTAAAGCTCAATAGCGATATCTAAGCTATCTGTCCATTTTAATGGCTGCGGGATCATAACGGCTCCTTAAAATTAAATTACAATGGTTACAACTAGTGATACCACTCATTAACAGGGTACCAAGTCAATGTGCTCTATCCTAGCAAACTTCGCCTGATGATGTATAGCCAAGCCTCACAATTATTAACAACCGTCTAAATTAATAACCCTCTATTTATGGCGTTGGCGCAGACTTCACTGCTATCTGATGCTTGTTCCACGAAGTGATGACATCGTTGAGCTGCTCCCCTAACATATTGAGGCTATTAGGTTCGCATTTACCTTGCTTATTCATCAACACAAACTTAGTCATGCCTACGCCCATTAACTGGTTTTTTACAAAAAAACGATGCTCAAAGTAGATATATTTATGGTCCCAACCAGCCAGCGTGCTACTGACCGTCATTTTATCCAAAAACTTAATCTCTTTGAGATAAACCATTTCCTGCATGGCGATAATCCATTGCAATGGCTCAATACTTTTTTGATGACAACATGCCAGTAGCCAACGGGTAATATTTAGCTCAATGAAGGATAAATAGCGATAATTGGGCAAATGATCGCGAAAACCCATGTCATGCGGTAATATCCGATAACGACGCACAACAGGTTTGGTAAGCATCTCTATACTAAGCTCGCCATCAACTGACTGCTGTTTAAGTTGCTGCTTAAGCAAACTAATCATGATAAAGAAACGCAGCAACATGTTCATGAATGACTCTCTTATTAAGTACATCGACTGCTAATGGCTAGCATCGGAAAAAAGTAAATTGACTCAACGCAAAAAAAGCCACCTCAGTGACTTTTAGCGATTCTCAGTAGTTCTTAAGGCCATTAAGACCACAAAAATAGCGGCTAACTCATTCTATCTATTTTAACATCACTGCTCACTTTTGACAGTGAGCAACTTAGACGCTGACGGTTGTTGCAAAATCAGTTTGATAGTGGTTAGTTGATTAATCTAGTGGCCTGTTAGTTTAATGGCTTCTTAATCTAATACCAACTTAATGACCGGCGCCATTGATACTACGTACCATTTCTTCTACCATCTTTTTGGCATCACCAAATATCATCATGGTTTTGTCCATATAGAACAAGCTGTTATCTAAACCAGCATAACCTGTATTCATAGAACGCTTGATGACCATAACCGTTTGCGCTTTGGTCACCTCCAATATTGGCATACCAAATATTGGCGAAGTAGGGTCTTCTTTAGCCGAAGGATTGACGACGTCATTAGCACCGATTACCAGCACCACATCGGTACCAGCAAAGTCAGAGTTAATCTCATCCATCTCAATAATATCGTCATAAGGTACGTCAGCTTCAGCCAGTAGAACGTTCATGTGACCTGGCATACGACCAGCTACTGGATGAATAGCAAAGCGTACTCTGACCCCTTCTTCCTTTAGTAACTCGTACAGCTCTTTGACTGCGTTTTGTGCACGCCCTTGCGCCATACCATACCCAGGAACGATAATCACGTCGCTGGAATTGGCCATCAAGAATCCAGCATCTTCTGCTGAGCCAGATTTGTAGTTCTTTGGTGCGCCATCTTCATCGCCTGCTGCAACGGCTGATATACCCATACCGCCAAATAAGACGTTGAGTAATGAGCGATTCATGGCTTTACACATGATATAAGATAAGATGGCGCCGGATGAACCAACCAACGAGCCTGCAATAATCAGCATTGAGTTGCCAAGTGTGAAGCCAATCCCTGCTGCTGCCCAACCTGAGAATGAGTTAAGTAAAGAGACCACCACTGGCATATCACCACCACCGATCGGTGCAATCCACATCCAACCAAAGATAATGGCTAATACGGTCATCGCATAGAAGGCGGGTAGCGAATCAGTCATAAAGTAGACCGCACCAAAACCAACCATCGCAACAAATAGAATGGCTTGTACGGGTTTGACCCAACCACCAACGAGCGTTTTTGCCCAACTTTTAGCAGCCAATTTACCAAAGGCAAAAAATGAGGCTGAAAAGGTAATCGCACCAATAAAGCAACCGATAAATAATTCTAGACGGGTAATAGTACTGTACGCTTCCTCAGTATGTAGCACCGTTGCTAGAGCAATGGCCACCGCCGCTAAACCGACGAACGAATGCATCAAAGCGACGGTTTCTGGCATTTGGGTCATTGCTACTGTTCTAGCCTTCCACAAACCGACGACCGCCCCTAGCACCATAGCGCCAATAATCATCCATAGGATAGGCCCTTCGGCTAAGAAGAAGGTGGTGACAATGGCAATGGCCATCGCTGCCATACCGAAACGGTTACCACGAATAGCCGTTTTGGGACTAGATAAACCACGTAAGGTCAAGATAAATAAGATGGCACCGACTAAATAAAACCAGTCTGCATTGGCAGCAATCATAGTGCTTAAATCACTCATACATTGCCTCCGCTCTCAGTAGTGCTGTCAGTAGTAACAATCGGCGATTTTTTAGGTTTGGGCCTAAACATGGCAAGCATACGCTCAGTCACCGCAAAACCACCGAAGATATTGACACTGGCTAAAAATACGGCAAAAGTACCGAGTAAGCTGGTCGCGGTAAACATATCGCCATCGATAGTGACGGTCTGAAGCATCGCGCCTACAATGACAATACTTGATAACGCATTGGTTACTGCCATCAATGGCGTATGGAGTGCTGGCGTGACCCCCCAAACGACGTAATATCCGACAAAAATAGCGAGTACAAATACGGTAAAAATTGCTACAAATGGGGTGCTACCCATGGCCGCACCAGCTGGTGCCGCCGCTAAAACAGTGGCAATCATCTTATCCTCCTAAAAATTTATTCATTACTGACAATATATAAAACGAGACAGGTAAAACCTGATATTTAAAATATTTAACGCTTAGCGAGGCGTACTTGACCCTCATGTGTGACTGCTAATGCGCCTTGAATCTCATCTTCCATATCTAGGTGAAGTGTCAATTTATTGGATGAAGCATTATCTGTCGCTTCTGTGGTTGCTGCGGGGGCAATTAAAGTGGTGATAAAATTGACGAGGTTATTAGCATACAAATCTGATGACTGCGCTGCGAGCTGTGATGGAATGTTAGCAGCACCGACAATACGCACACCATTGTCTGTAGTGATGGTTTGGTCAGCGACACTGCCTTCGACGTTACCGCCCGTTCCAGCAGCCATATCTATCAGTACTGAGCCCGCTTTCATTTTATCGAGCGTGGTTTTATGTACCAAACGCGGTGCTTGACGACCGGGTATTTGCGCAGTCGTAATGACGATGTCAGCACCACTCAGCGCTTTGTCTACGACAGCTGATTGATCTTTCATGTATTGCTCTGATGGCGTCCACGCATAACCGCCAGTCGATTTGGCCTTTTGCGCTTCTTCTTCACTCATCGGTACATCAAGCCATTTTCCGCCCAAAGATTCAACTTGCTCTCTAGCAGTAGGACGTAAGTCACTGGCTTCAACCACAGCCCCTAGACGCTTGGCAGTTGCAATCGCTTGCAAGCCCGCAACCCCAACGCCCAAAATAACTACTTTGGCTGGCTTGACCGTCCCAGCTGAAGTCATAAACATCGGGAAAGGACGCGAGTATTCATTAGCAGCAAGCAATACGGCTTTGTAGCCGGCAAGATTGGCCTGCGATGACAGGACATCCATATTCTGCGCCCGTGACAATGTGCGAGGGAGCAGCTCCATCGCAAAAGCAGACACGCCTTGCGCCGCATAAGTGTCAAGCTGAGTATTACGGTAAGGATCAAGCATGCCGATGACAATTTGACCAGACGCCAAACTATCAACTATAGTCGCTGGCAAGTCATTCACCGTGGTGATGATACGCGCATCAGCAATGACATCGCTGCTACTGTTTGCAATATTAGCGCCCGCCGCTTGATAACTGTCATCAGAATAATAGGCTGCTTGACCTGCACCGGACTGTATGACTACCTCAAACCCAAGCTTACGCAGTTTTTTGACCGCGTCTGGGGTTAGCGCCACGCGGTTTTCATGGGCAACATCTGCACTGATTACACCGATTTTCATACCGTCTCCTCACCTCTAATTACTATACGTCGAATTTCTGTCTTTGATACCTCTCAAAGCACCTTGTTCAAATCATAAATCTAACCAAAGATTATCAATTTAATAAATGATAGTTAGTTTACCATCACGCCTTTTTATTATAGAGACTTCGTTTACCAACTTTCATTGCTTATTCATGACTCATAAGTATAATAAAAAGTTAGGTTCTTACACCATTTCCATAAATTTTATTGTTATATTTGAAATTTTTATTTTTTCAGCTCGCTGTAATCTATAACTAGACCCATATAATACGGGTACGAGAAAGATAGATGCAAACTTTAAATGTAATACGTTGAGCGAATCTGATACCGTAACAGATTTGTCATTGGTCTACTAAATAAGGAATGATTATGTATTTTGTACTCTCCCCTGCTAAATCATTGAACGAAACGGATGCTGTACCCGTAAGCCTTGACAGTTGTTACAGTCAGCCTGCACTCATTAACCGATCAGCACAGCTCATTCAACAACTTAAAACCAAAGATCCGATAGATTTGCAAGAGCTTATGGGTATCTCATCTGATCTTGCTACCCTTAATGCGACGCGCAATCACAACTGGCAGCTGCCCTTTACCACTGACAATGCCAAAGCGGCTAGCTACTTATTCGCAGGCGATGTCTATACGGGATTAGACAGTTATGGCATGGATAAAGAGACAATCATATATTTAAATGAACACTTGGGGATATTGTCAGGCTTATATGGTGTGCTAAAACCATTGGACTTAATCCAGCCGTATCGGTTAGAGATGGGAACTAAGCTTCAAAATGAGCAAGGTGCCAATTTATATGAGTTTTGGGGCGAGCAGATTACCGAGCTACTGAACATGCGTATCAGGGATGTACAATCAGCAAATGAGCCGCCAGTGTTAATTAACTTGGCATCGAATGAATATTTTAAAGCGGTAAAGAAAAAGGTATTGGATGCATTGATCATCACGCCACGTTTTGAAGATGAGAAAAATGGACAGTATAAAGTCATTAGCTTCTATGCAAAAAAAGCACGTGGACTGATGGTAAAGTATGCCGCTGATAATAGACTTACCAGCGCAGAACAGCTCAAGGCGTTTAATCTAGCAGGATATTATTATTGTGCGGAGGCTTCTGATGATAAGACTTGGACGTTTAGACGGGATGCTGTGGATCAGTAATGATAAAAATTAAGTAAAGCTTCCTTAATTCTAAAAATACCCGTTAAAAAACCCCGAAAAGCCAAGCCTATCGGGGTTTTGTTTTGTAGTAGCGTTATTAACCATAAAAAATTGACAACACTAATTGAATATCTTGTTGAGGATTATTTTCCTTCTACAGTATCAGATTACATTAGTCGATTAAAGACGATGTACAAGTATGCATGGAGAATGGTCTATTGAGTCCATTCTTGTAGAAGGGCAAATACTAATAAGGCAAGTCGAGGGAAGGTGAAACGGGTAGTGTTATAAAAGTGGCTCATATCAATAGAAATAAGCCACTAGATTTCACTGTGTTAAAAATAACTATTTGGCAAAGCATAGTTATCCAGCGACCTCTTCAGTCATAACCGCACAGTCCTTTCGATTGTACTGCGCTGATACTGCTTCATATTTACCTTTTAAAAGGGCATAGTCGGATTGGAGTGCTCCATCACCTCCTTCTAAAAAGAAAAGTGCAGGCCAAAACAATACTAAGCCAACACCCATTTGCCATGAATCAGCTGATGCTTTTTTATCTACTTGACCAGTAATTGTGGCTACTCTTTGCGATATATCTCTCATTTCATTTTCCAAAGTAGGGCAGCTAAAACTAGCATATTGATTTGGAGATACATAAGTTGTAGGAATATTAATAGATTTACTAGCACAACCACCTAGGATAAAAATGGTAGCTAAAGTTATAAGTATAGTGGGTAATTTATTTTTCATTATTACTTCCTCGGTCTAAAATAAGACTAATATCTCATATGTGTTTCTGATGCTACTTTTTGTTACTAGAGTATGAACGTAAATATTGAAAAATTCAAACTTACTCTATGAATAAGATTAAAACTACCCAATATTCGTTAGTTATTCTGTTTAGCACAAACTAGACAAGCTAATTCGTATTATCTAGCGGAGAGATATTAAGCTTCTTGTCATACTTGGTTAAAATTAAACGCACATTAAAAAAGCCCCAACTCAATGAGTTGGGGCTTTTTCTTAGCTGTAATCACCAATAGTTATTATTGATGATTTTTAGCAGATAGGAATATCGGTGTTAGCGCAGCTTACATCATGCCGCCCATACCGCCCATGCCACCACCAGCACCGCCGCCCATGCCAGCCATGCCGTCATCGCTTTCTGGTAGGTCAGTAATCATAGCTTCGGTTGTGAGCATCAAGCCAGCGATAGAAGCAGCGTTTTCTAGTGCTGAACGTGCAACTTTCGCTGGATCAAGAATACCCATCTCAAGCATATCACCATAAACGCCAGTAGCAGCGTTGTAACCGTAGTTACCCGTACCGTTTTTCACTTCGTTAACGACAACTGAGGCTTCTTCACCTGAGTTGGTCACGATTTGACGTAATGGAGATTCCATCGCACGGCGTAGGATATTGATACCGGCGTCTTGGTCGTCGTTATCGCCTTTAAGCTCAGCCAATGCATTCATGGCACGAACTAATGCGACACCGCCGCCAGGGACAACGCCTTCTTCAACCGCAGCACGAGTAGCATGCAAGGCATCATCAACGCGATCTTTCTTCTCTTTCATTTCAGTTTCGGTTGCCGCACCAACTTTGATGACTGCAACGCCGCCTGATAGTTTTGCCATGCGCTCTTGTAGCTTTTCTTTGTCGTAATCAGACGTTGATTCATCAGCTTGACGACGGATAGAGTCTACACGCTCATTGATATCAGCTGTGTTGCCGGCACCATTGACGATAACGGTATTTTCTTTACCGACAGTAACTTTTTTGGCGGTACCAAGCTGCTCAAGGGTAGCAGTCTCAAGGGTCAGACCAATCTCTTCTGAGATGACCGTGCCGCCTGTCAAGGTTGCGATATCTTGTAGCATTGCTTTGCGACGATCACCAAAACCGGGTGCTTTTACAGCACAAGTTTTTAAGCCGCCACGCATATTGTTGACTACTAGAGTTGCCAATGCTTCGTTTTCAACGTCTTCAGCAATGATAAGCAAAGGTTTGCTCTGCTGCATTACTTGCTCAAGTAATGGCACGATTTCACGAATATTGCTGATTTTTTTATCAACGAGCAAGATATATGGGTTTTCAAACTCAGCAGTTAGGCTGTCTTGCTTATTAGCAAAGTACGGGCTGATATAACCACGGTCAAACTGCATACCTTCGACGACTTCTAAAGTGTCTTCAAAGCTTGACCCTTCTTCAACCGTGATAACGCCTTGCTTGCCGACTTTGTCCATAGCTTGCGAAATCAGTTCACCGATTTTAGTGTCTGAGTTAGCAGAGATAGAACCCACTTGGGCAATCGCTTTTTGATCATCAGCTGGGGTGGCTAGCAGATGAATTTGCTTAACGGCTTCGCGTACGGCTTTATCGATACCGCGCTTAAGATCCATTGGGTTCATGCCAGCGGCAACTGATTTCATGCCTTCTTGCAAGATTGATTGTGCCAATACGGTAGCAGTCGTTGTACCATCACCAGCAACATCATTAGTGCGGCTTGCTACTTCACGTACCAATTGTGCGCCCATGTTCTCAAACTTGTTTTCAAGCTCGATTTCTTTGGCTACAGATACACCATCTTTGGTGATCGTTGGGGCACCAAATGACTTATCGATAACCACGTTACGACCTTTAGGGCCTAAAGTGACTTTAACGGCGTTTGCTAGGATGTTTACGCCATCCATCATTTGTTTGCGGGCATCACTGCCAAACTTTACGTCTTTTGCCATGTTAAATTACTCCAATAATTTGGTTGAATAATCTGATGAGATTATCAAGAATGTTTTTAAATAAGTTAGCTATTGTTATAAGGGCGTTGCTTTAGTTTTAAACCCTTACTACGTCTCTGTAAAAGTATTTATCTACAGATAACAGCGTTATTTATAATTAGCCTTCTAATACACCCAATACATCAGCTTCTTTCATAATTAATAGCTCTTCACCGTCAAATTTAACGGTTTGGCCTGCGTATTGACCGAACAAGACTTTATCACCAGTTTTTACATCTAACGCACGAGTTTCGCCATTGTCACGAATCTGGCCATTGCCCGTGGCTAAGACTTCACCTTGTGAGGGTTTTTCTTGGGCTGAACCTGGTAATAAGATACCACCAGCAGTTTTTGTTTCTTCTTCTATACGGCGGACGACAATACGGTCATGCAAAGGACGAATATTCATCGATATGACTCCAAAAGGTTGATTGTTTGAATTAAGGAATTGTTTTATCTAAATGTCTCAATAGCCAATCTTAAAGATAAGCATTGAGCTTGTTCCAAAAAATGGGGACAGGAGGAGATAGCTTCAAGTGTAAAGCTAAAAAATTTACAAGAAGATTTCGTAAAATGAGTTATTTATTTATGCTTATCAGTAACTTTACTGACAAAGCTTTACTTATAATGATGCCATAGGCGATTGTGGCAACATTAACTACAAGAGCCAAACGTCTACTATGCTTACTACTCTTGAAAATGTAACAGCATATGACCATTATAGTCCTCAAGCAATAAATAATAGCTATCAAAAAGACTGCACGGTATCAAATAAGCATCGAAATAGCAGCACGACCACCAATTAAGGAACATTCATGAGTTTTTCGTCAATCAATGAGCCATCTACAGCCCCCCATTCTAATCACACAAAACGTGGTAAACACAAACTCCTATCTCTATTTACCACTGGAGCCAGTATCGCGACCATTGGAGCGTTAAGTATGACTGCCCCCACCCTTGCCAGCGCAAAAAACATACAGCCATCAAGTGCTGATTACAGCTTTACCGTAGAAGATAAATATAAAGGGACAGCAACCCGAAATATAAGTAAATCAGGTAACCTCTGGAAATATGATGTTAAGGCACGCGTTGCCGGTATTGCTAGCGCCTCACAAAGTAGCGCCTTCACTATAGTAGGTAACAATGTTAGCCCTACGCAAGCCAGCACTACTTATAAGTTGCTAGGCTTTGGGCGCACCCATAATCTCAAATTTAATCCGAGCAAAAAACAAGTGGCCAGTACGTATAAAGGCAAAACCATCAATCTAAGCATGGCTCAGCAAGCTTTTGATGATTTAAGCCTTGAGGTGCAGATTCGCCAAGACTTACTCAATGGTAAGTTCTCTGGTAATTACTACATGGCCAAAAAAGATAAAATTGAGAAAACACCTTTTAAAAAATCTGGCAATACTAAAATAACCGTTCCTGCCGGTACGTTCGATACCGTGCGCGTTGACCGCATCCATGATGATAGTAGTCGCTCTACCAGCTTTTGGTTAGCGCCAAGCTTGGATTACCTACCAGTGAAAGTTAGCCAGATAAATGATGGTAAAAAAATGGATCTAGAATTGACCAAAGTAAATTAATGAGTGCTTTAACTTTGAGTACTTTAGATTAGTATCCGGCTAATCATTATATAAAAAATCGGCGCTCTAACTATTAGAGCGCCGATTTTTTATGGCTTTCTTTTATGGTTTTAAACCTAGAACCTTTAACAAGGCTAGTGTTGTCTGGGGGGTTTTTCTACATTGTTCATTGAGGGTAGACGTTTTAATAGCAGGAATAACCAGGTATTAATCAAAAATATTAAGACAAAATCAAGCAAATAGACTGCCAACTCTGCCCAGCTACTGCCATAAATGCGGGCGAACAGCACGACCCCGCTAGCCCCTAAATAAACCAAGGTAACCATACTATCTACCAATAGCGCATAAGGCGAGCGTCCGCGTAGTATCGACGGCGTTAAAACCAAGGCTGGCACCAACCATAGTGCTTGCCAGGCAATACCACCGATAATATCAGGATTCATCGGGTTAAAAATACTGATTAAAATAGGCAGTCCTAACAGCCGATAAATCAGCCATACCAACCACGTCAGCATTAAGCGCTGCTGCATTGGGGCAATAGGCTTTTTAGGCTTGGTAGGCTTAGCCGAATTTTCCGTCGGCGTTTGACGATTAGGAGGATTGGAAGTGTTCGACATTAGATATGTTTATTTCCCAGTTGATGACACTACTCTTAAACAGAGTAATGTTTCTTCAGCGGCTACTACTCATTAGTATCAATAATACATCATTAAACCCTTGATACATCATTAGAACCAGCAGGCCACACCATTAGAATAAACCATTAAGACAGGCCATTATAATAAACAAGCTTAACGATTCCAGTCAGCTTGCGCCAGAGCTTTAGCACTAATCGCCAAACGACGACCTTGGGCTACGGCTAATTCACGCTCATCATCGGATACAGGTTGATCATGGGCAGCACCGCTGACATGACTCACGCCATAAGGCGTGCCGCCACGATGGGTACGATTAAGCGCGGGCTCTGCATAGGGTATACCAACAATCATCATGCCATGATGAATTAGCGGCAACATCATAGTCAACAGAGTCGTTTCTTGCCCGCCATGCATCGAGCCGGTTGCGGTAAATACTGACGCCGGCTTGTTTTGTAGATTGCCTGCCAGCCAAATGGTAACGGTATTGTCCCAAAAGTACTTCATTGGCGCGGCCATATTACCAAAATGAGTGGGACTGCCTAGTGCTAAACCCATACAATCTTTGAGATCATCCATCGTACAGTAGAGATCGCCTTCTTCAGGAATCGCAGGCTTACTTGATGTGGTCTCAGGCGCGACCATTGGCACAGTACGAATACGCGCAGTCATGCCCGCCTCTTCAACACCTTGAGCAATGGAGTAAGCCAGGGTCTTAGTGGTGCCATAACTGGAATAATAAAGTATCAAAACATAAGGGGTGGTCTGACTCATGAGCAAAGCTTCCTTTTAAAAATTTAGTTTTAAACTATTTGATTATTCTTATAAGATCACCGGTAGCAGCACCTCATTAATAAAAGCGCTTAGAGTAGCCTTTATATCGTGCTGTGAGCTATGAATGTACGATTTAACCAGTCGCTGTTATGAGTATATGCTCACATTATGCCCGACTCGTCAGCTCATATGCAAACGTAACGTCCGGTACGGCTATTCTGCATTGTTATTAGCAGCGCTATGCATTTTGACACAAATAAGGAGCAGATGCTGGTGGCACATTTTTGTTACACTATTGCTACTTTTACCCCTCTTAAATGGTCGACATGGAAAACTTATTAAAAAAGCTGCCTTTTTTACAGCAACGCTGGTTTCTATTTTTACGATTCTTGACTCGGCATTTCTTCGAAGACAATTGCCAACAAAAAGCTGCCTCTCTTACTTACACCACCATGCTGTCAATTGTTCCTATATTGACGGTGTTGTTGATGATTCTATCTTCGGTACCAGCGCTCGCTTCGGTTAGAGCACAGATTTATGAGGTCATCTATAGTAATTTGCTACCGCAATCAGGCTTACAAGTCAGCAAATACATCAATAGTTTCGCTGAAAAATCCTCGAATTTGACCGCTATCGGGGCGATGATACTGTTTATTACTACTATCCTGACCTTAACTACCATTGAGCGTGCCTTTAATCAGATTTGGCGAGTAGAAGACCGTTCTGGTGGTATGAAGAGTATGCTGCGTTATTGGACCATTGTCACCTTGGGTCCATTGGTACTGGGCACCGCATTTATCGTTTCTAGCACCGTGCAGAGTCTCAGCTTTTTAAACCGTCAAATCGGCGGTTATGGTATTGACTGGTCATTTTGGGTGCAGGCAGTCTCGATTGGGATAACGGTAGCCGGCTTCATTGGCATGTATTGGTTCATCCCAAAAGCACGCGTGCCAGCTAAGAATGCTGCTATTGCGGGTATTTTTGTCGCCATCGTATTTGAGCTGCTCAAGCACATCTTCGGTACCGTGATGACTAACTTTACCAGTTATGAAGCGATTTATGGGGCCTTTGCGGCGGTACCTATTTTTTTATTATGGATTTTTTTATCGTGGAATTTAATTCTACTAGGGGTTGAGATTAGCTATACCCTAACGATTTTTGAGACCGAGGAAGTTTATCCGCGCCACCCGTTACTGAGCTTATTAGATATGCTTAATCTGGTCTATACCCATCATTTAAGAGGCGACGCGGTCAGTGAGCAAGAGCTACGTGATGTGCTGGGCCGTAAAGAGCTGCCAAAATGGTACACCTATATTAACTACCTTAAAGACTGCAATCTGATTACCACGACCGAACATGACGAATATGTGCTCAAAAAAGATCTTAGCAATATGTCGCTATGGGATTTTTATCGTACCTTACCTTATCCGCTACCGATCAAAGACGAGCTGGATGAGATGAAGCAAGAAGATCAGAAGCCATGGTTAGGCTTGTTGGTGCAGCGGTTTGAGAATACGGAAACATGCGCGCGTGACCAACTTGACTTGCCATTAGCTACTATCTTTGCTCACAGTCAGCCGCGCAAAAAATCGCCTTCCGATGAAGAAGTTACTCACAGTAATCGCAAAGTATTTGAAACATCTGCTGACACTAAGTCTAGCAGGCTTTCTAAAGACGATTTAGATAGCGATTCAGTTAGCAAGGCTACGCCAGACTTTGATCCCGTAGCTTATGATAAAGACAGTGAAGTGGACTGTGATAACTATCGACGTGAAATTTTAATACCTGACGATACTAATGAAAAACAGCCACCCAATAATAAAAATAATGACCGTAAGGGCAATATCATTACTGAAGCGGATAATCCAGAAAGTCATAAGTAAACGTCATAAGTAAACAATTTCACTACTGAGCAGTATGAGACATCTACTATAAAAATTAAAAAACTGGTATGAATTCTGGAGCTAACAACGTTGAACAAAACCCCTGGAAACAGCTTGCCCAAACGTACCTTAGCGGCAAGCCTACGCTGGCTCAAGCAATTCGTGCACTTGTGGTCGTTGCAGACACTAACCAGTTTGCCTGATCGCCTAAAAAACATATGGCAACAGCTGATTGGCTCTTACTGGTTTATTCCAACAGCTTGTGTACTATTAGGTATTTTTTTAGCCCCGATACTGGTCTCTATCGATGAGCACTTTGATCGTCAAACCGTCAAGGAACTCACTTTTGCTTTTACGGGTGATGATCAGGCGGCGCGCGCGATCATGACCGCGATTGCAGCAGCAGTACTTGGGGTAGCAGGAACGACATTTTCGATTACTATTGCCGTACTATCTATGGCCTCATCGCAATTTGGACCGCGGCTGCTACGTAACTTCTTGACCGACACCCCCAACCAGTTTGTACTGGGTGCCTTTATTGGCACCTTTAGTTATAGCTTATTGGTTTTAAAATCTATTCATAAGTACGATGTTGAATTTGGTGTACCACAGTTAGCGGTGACCTTTGCCATTATCATGGCCATTATTTGTGCTTTGTTGCTGGTTTATTTTGTGCAGCATATGGTGCATGCTATTCAGGCATCCCATGTTATTAAAGATGCCAGTGATGATGCGATTGAAAATATTCATTATTGGTATAATGATAACTGTGATATTCAGCATCAGCGCGACGTGGCAAGTGAAGATGTTACGCAATTTTCTAACTGGCCAGCAACTGCTATTTATGCGCCAAGCTCAGGTTATCTTCAGCAGACATATATTGAATCGCTGGTCACATTGGCGCAAGACTACGGCGGCGTGCTGCAGATGTGTACCAATCTGGGGAACTTTGTTACCGACAAGAACGTCATGGGGTATTTTTACCAGCGTCCAGCAGATCACCTAAATTACCTACAAAAAACCAAAACCTCACATCTAGCTATCATGCCGCGCAGGCCTGATGGAGTGTTCTGGCAGCGTTTTGCGACCTGTATTCGTCTTGATCGCAGGCCAACCCACTCTAATGACATTGCCTATAGCTTAGGACAAGTGACTGAGATTGCGATACGCGCGCTATCGCCTGGTATTAATGATCCTAAAACGGCGATCAACTGTTTGCAGTCATTGACTACTTGCTTGAGTATCATGATGCGCCGCCAACCGCCCAGCCCCTATCATTTTTATACACCGCCTCATGATAAAGACACCTCTAACATCACAGTAAACCAGCCGCGCGTGGCGATATTGGCAGTCATTACTAAAACGCCCAAGATATCTGACTTTATCGACATATCTCTTGGGGAGATACGCCGTTATGCCACGACTGATCTGATGGTGTTAAAAGCGCTATGTCAGTCTATGACCGATCTTAATTATGCACGCGTGAACAGTGCTCAACGGCAAACACTACTACACGAGCTGAGCTTAATTGGGCGTGCAGGCGAAGAAAACCTTAGCTATAGTGAGCTAATAGTTGACCTGATGGCGATGTGCAGTCAGGCGCGGCAGTTCATCCATAATAAGGACGCCAAGCACCAACACTTTGAATATGTTAGCGAGTTTTCAGCACACATTCATAAAGCATTACAGACAAAGTCGAGCTAACTTCTCATATGACAAGTATAGTATTCATATATATACACATGAAAACACAAACGAGTACGAGTAAAATAACAAAACAAGCACGGCATATCGCCATATCAAGCTTTAGGGTTATGGCAACTCTTTATATTAATTTGAGACTCCTTTTATGGCATCTGCAACCAGCCTGACCATACTTGAAATCAGCGCCATCTTTTTATCAGTTACTGCCTCGCTGGCCTATGTTAATCATCGCTTCATCGGTCTACCAACGACCATCGGTGTAATGGTCATCTCTATCCTCTTGTCTATTGTAGCGATATTTTTAGGCTTTTTAGGCTTCGATCAGCTGATTGATTATGAGGTCAGCTTATTAGACCAACTTGATTTTACCGAAGTATTGCTTGATGGCATGCTCTCCATGCTGCTATTTGCGGGTGCATTGCATGTCAATATTGGGGATTTAAAGCGCTATAAACTGCCCATTGGTATTCTTGCTTGTCTAGGTACGGTCATATCCGCGGTGCTCATTGCCACTGCTATTTATTTTATGTTACCACTGTTAGGTTTTGGTCTGCCATTCATTTGGTGTTTGTTATTTGGTGCTTTGATATCACCTACCGATCCCATTGCTGTGATGGGTATCTTAGCGTCAGCAGGCGCGCCGAAAAGTATTGAAACTGTCATCGCTGGCGAGTCTCTATTTAATGATGGTATCGGCGTCGTTATCTTTGTGATACTTCTCGGGATTTTATCTAGCGGTGATATTCCAACCGTCAACTATGTGGCACATACGCTGGCAGTCGAGGCTGGTGGCGGCATCGTCTTTGGCTTGGTGCTGGGGGCAATTTTATATTACTTAATTAAAAGCATTGATAGTTATCAAGAAGAGGTGCTATTAACCCTAGCTGGCGTGATAGGAGGTTACGCGCTGGCCAGTCATTGGCATTTGTCAGGCCCGCTGGCCATGGTCATGATGGGGCTAATGGTCGGTAACCGCGGGCGGGAGCTGGCGATGAGCGATAAGACTCGCCACTACATTGATTTATTTTGGGAATTGATTGATGAGATTCTAAACGCTATTTTGTTTGTTTTAATCGGTTTAGAGGTGGTGATAATTGCTTTCTCAGGTAATTTATTTATTGCTGGCGGCCTAACCATTATCATTGCGCTACTGGCTCGTTTTATCGTAGTGGGAATGACTACCAAGACCTTTAGTAAGCAGCTCGCTTTGCCCTCTGGCGCATGGAAAGTCTTAACATGGGGCGGTCTGCGCGGAGGTATTTCCGTAGCGCTAGTTTTACAGTTACCTATAGGAGCGGAACGCGATATTTTATTGGCGTTGACCTATGCGGTGGTAGTGTTCTCTATTTTGATTCAAGGTTTGAGTGTGGGCAAAGTGGCCCAATCAATTCGCCCTATTGAGGAAAAGCAATTAAAGGTTTAGACCAACTAGAATAGTGTCCTTTAAGCCAAAAATAAAAAACCAGCACTAGAGATATCCTCTTTATACTGGCTTTTTATTGTTGAAGTCTGTATTACTTAGTAAAATTCTTCATGCAAGTTTCTTCTATAGCAAACCTTTGCGTTTCATATTGCGATAAACCACAATAATAATAATAATATTTGTTATCAGAATTCCCAGCTTAAACCAATCAAACGGGCTTACAATCAGGTAGTACAGCTCAATGGGAATAAATATGCCATAGCCCACCACACCAAACCAGTATGCCCAGGTTTTATCTTGCCATAATCCGTAAGCTTCAATAAAGCGCAAACTGGCATAAGCAAAAATTAATAATAAAAATAGCGGCCAGTTTTTACTTGCTTGCTGCGCAATCTGCAACGAGCTTTCAATTTGCGGTGCTAAAAAATGACCAAAATTCTGTCGCCAAGAGTCTGTCGCGCGCACCAGCCAATGATCAAGATCAGCATGCCATAACCATAACGCGCAAGCTCCAAATAGCGCACCTATGCCTTTGACGACTTCATAAATCGCGACTGCTTTGATTGATTCGCTAGACTTATAATTATCAGGGCGCAGCTTGTCATCATGGCAGATAATATCAGGGTCTTGGCCCACCGAGGACGGTTGCTGATCATCATCCTGACGGGGCAAGTTAGCCAAAGAAAGTCTCCACAACGCACCCTTGCAGTTGTTGATCAAAGAAGGGGGTGTTTTTACCACTGGATTGCATGGTTTCTGCGGTCACTTGCCACTTAAGATTGGGATCAACCACTACCGCGCCGCCAATATCTTCATATTGGATGCTAATACCCGCAATTCGTGCCGGATTAAGACAAATTTTATCCACCAGCTGTTCCAAGGTAAGCACCTCATCGCTTACCAGCTGACAGGCCAGTGCCATAAAAGTGTCAAAGTTCGAAATGCCCGGTGTACTTTCAGAAAATGGAGCTTTTTTTGCGGTGCTGTTTAGCGGTTCATGATGACTACAAATCGCATCAATGGTACCGTCTTTAAGCCCGCGGCGTAGTGCTTGCTGATCAGTATTACTACGCAGTGGCGGTAACACATAGGCCATAGCGTTAAAGCCTTCTAAGTTATCATCGGTTAAATACAACTGATGCATGGCCACATCACAAGTGACCGGTAGACCTTTGTCCTTTGCCCAGCGCATCAACTCCACCGAAGACTTGCAGGATAGTTGGCTAAAGTGTGCGGCTATGCCAGTCTCTTCAACCATCAACAGCTGAGTCGATAATGCTACGGTCTCAGCAATCCACGGAATACCTTGCAGACCATGATATGAAGCAATATAACCTTCATGCACGACCCCATCACTAGATAGGCTGGGTTCATCAGGATAAAAGAATACTTTCATACCAAAGGTTGCCGCATACTCTAATGTCCGTAGCAGCGCCATATCATTAACAAAAGGCTGGCGAGCGTTAGAGACCGCAATACAGCCCCCTTTTTTTAGCCCAGCAATATTGGAGGGGCGCTCGCCCTCTAGCCCAGCGGTTAACGCACCAAGGATATGCAAATAAATACCACCATCCTCAAGTGCTCGTTCACGCAAACCTTTAAGTAGCGAACCATTTTCTAAAATAGGATTGGTATCGGGTGGAATAACAACATGCAAAAAACCATTAGCACGCGCAGCATGACCTTCTGAGGCGAGTGTTCCGTGCTGTTGTTGCCCGGGTTCACGTAGACGGGCGCACAAATCAACCAGTGGCGGTAGCAGCCACATTTCACGTCCAGCCTCAAGGTTTGCCAGTTTATCTGTTGCAGCACTTGGTAGTGAATCTTTGAATATTTTGGGAAGTAAATCAATCATCTGCGCATCAGGGGCTTTAACATTGGTCATAGAGGTTATTACCGTATCAATAAAAATTAATTAAATAACATAGCAAGGAGGGGCAAGCTAAAAACAAGATAAATAGGTCGCCTGCAAAATAAATTCGCTGACGTAATCAGCGTTTTTATGATTTCAGCGCTGGTTATCCCTTCCTAGCTGCTTGATGCGCGCGTTGCCCTTGCATCGCCAGTGCCAATACCGCCATACGAATAGCGACACCATTATTTACCTGCTTCAAGATCACTGACTGCGCCCCATCAGCGACACTTGAAGCAATCTCAACGCCCCGGTTCATCGGCCCTGGGTGCATAACCAGCGCATCCGGCTTCGCCAGCGCTACCCGCTCAGGTGTAATACCATAATGCTTATAATATTCACTCGATGAGGCTAGAAGTGGCGAGCCAATGCGCTCATTTTGTATTCTTAACCCCATAATGACATCACAGTCGGTCACACAGCGGTTCATATCTTCATACACTTGTACCCCAAAGCGTTCAATACCTTTGGGTAGTAAAGTACGTGGCGCAATAACGCGAATGTCCTTTACTCCTAGTGTTTGGAGAGCGCTAATGTCTGAACGCGCTACCCGTGAATGCTTAATATCCCCAATGATAGCGACTGACAACTCTTCAAAAGGACGCGGGGCTTCACGGTGAATAGTCAACATATCGAGCATCGCTTGGGTCGGATGGGCATGCCAACCATCACCGCCATTGATAATAGCAATGTTTGGTGTCACCTCAGTGGCCATAAAATGTGCCGCCCCTGACGCTGAATGCCTTACTACAAAAATATCGGCGGTCATTGCCTGTAAGTTCCATAGCGTATCGCGTAGGCTTTCGCCTTTTTTGGTGCTAGAACGCTCAATATCAATGTTGAGCACGTTAGCACCCAAGCGTTTTTCTGCCACCTCAAAGGTAGTTCGCGTTCGCGTTGATGGCTCAAAAAATAGGTTCATTACCGTACAACCGTCAAGCTCAGGGCTGTTAATCAATTGACCACTATCATCAAAAAAAGTCTCTGCCTTAGCAATAATAGCTTGCAGCTGAGCCTTATTAAGCCCTTCTACGCCCAAAAAGTGACGGATACTGCCGTCGCTATTTAACTGCGGACGGCTTAGCGAGGTATTTAACTTTTGATGAATGGTCTCAGGATCGAACTTAGCATATTCAGACGACGATACCGTATTTGTTGAACGGCTATTTATAGAGTTTGACATAATGGCACATCTTTATTGTTGGTTTATATGAATTTAATTTATATTACATAGACAATAATTGCTCATTCATTTATAACTATGAGCACAGATACAGGGACATTTTGCCGCTTATTTGCTACACTTTACCGCAATGGCACCCGTAGTATAAACAGACTTAGCAGCCTTGTTAGCTATTATAAGTTACATACTAACCATAGTATCTATATTAACTATAATGAGCAATAAGCGTTATCAAGCTATGAATAACAACAAATATAGTGTAGCTGATTTTATGACCAGGACAAAGATACCGTACAAGCCATTTAAATATTTGCCAATTTAGTCGTTTATTGCGCGTTTGGTTTCATTTACTAAGTATTTTTTTTGACGTTAATCGTCCTTTTGACCTCAACTGTCTCTTTAATTTTTGATCCCATTTTTTATTAGGAAGCATTATGACGACCTTAGCAAACTACCTAAACGACCACGCAACCAATCCTGCGGTCAGCGACGTAATTACTAGCATTACTGACGTCGGCAAAACGATTTCACAGTTACTTAGAAAAGGCGCATTGGCTGATATCTTAGGTGAAGCAGGCAATCAGAACGTCCAAGGCGAAGAACAAAAAAAGCTCGATGTCCTTGCCAACGATTTACTTTTAGATGCTTTGGCACAAAATTCACATTGCGCGGGTGTCGCCTCAGAAGAGCTGGATAATGCTACCTCTGCCAATGCTGATGGCAGTCTATTAGTACTATTCGATCCACTCGACGGCTCATCAAATATTGATATTAATATGGCAGTAGGAACCATATTCTCTATTCTACCTTATCAGCATCAAGGTCACGATAGTGAGAATAGTGATTTTTTACAGGCTGGTAATCAACAGCTGGCAGCAGGTTATTTATTATACGGCACCTCTACAGTACTAGCGTTGACGGTGGCTGATAATGTGGTCATGTTTAGCCTAGATCCAGACAGCGGCGACTATGTGTTGATAGAAGACAACGTTCAAATTGATGCTGACACCAGTGAATACGCTATTAATGGCTCAAACTATCGTTACTGGCGTGCACCTATGCAACAATATATTGATGAGCTAATTGCTGGTAAAGATGGCGTGCGCGGTCGCGACTTTAATACCCGCTGGGTAGCGGCAATGGTAGGTGATGTGCATCGCATCTTATGTCGCGGAGGTCTATTCACTTATCCTTTCGATACCAAACATGCCAATAAAGCGGGTAAATTACGCTTAATGTATGAGGCCAATCCAATGAGCTTGCTAATTGAGCGTGCTGGTGGCGTAGCAACTGACGCCGTTAGTCGTATCCTTGATATCGAGCCAACGGACATTCATCAGCGCGTTCCTGTGGTACTCGGTAGTAAAAACGAAGTCAATTATGTGAAAGACTTACACTTACAGCATGCTGATAAGTAAGATTGGCTTTTGATAATGTGTTCTGGCTTTTAAGCTTGTCTGTATTTTAACTCTATCTTTACTTTGAAGCAGTCTACTATGACATCAAATACTACCGAACTGATCACCTCAGATAAAAACCAAACGGTAAAGCTGGCGAAAGCTTTATTGACCCAAGCTCGCCAGCGTAAGAAACAAGGGCAAACGATACTTGAAGGAGCCCACCTAATTGATGCCGCCCTACGTAGCGACTATCCGTTCCTTCAAATATTACTAGCGGAATCAGCGCATACGCATGTCGAAGTGCAGCAGATTTTAACCCGTCTGCCCACTTACACTTCCGTTTTAATCTTGTCTGACGCGCTATATCAAAGTATCCGTAGCCTAGGTACGGGTATTGATATCATGGCGATTATTCATATACCCATGCCACACTTATCAGCGATTAATAGCGACTGCCTCATTCTCAATGATGTACAAGACAGCGGTAATGTTGGAACACTATTGCGAACCGCAGCAGCCGTCGGCATCAGCACGGTATTATGTACCAGTGCTACGGCACAGGCATGGTCACCAAAGACTTTACGCGCTGGCATGGGTGCGCAATTTGCGCTGAATATTTATGAAAATCTCAGCGTAACAGCTGTCCTCGATTGTGTTGAAGTACCGTTATTGGCAACCAGTTCACATACGGACACTTTGATTTATGAGTATGATTTGCGCTCGCCTGTCGCTTGGATTATGGGTCATGAAGGTCAAGGCGTTTGCGAGGAGCTCATGCAATGCGCTACCCCTATCGCCCTTCCCCAACCTAATGGTCAAGAAAGCCTCAATGTCGCAATTGCCGGGTCACTTTGTCTGTATGAGACATTGCGTCAGCGCCATTATAGTTAAAGTACACGCATCTTTTAAACCTAAAAAATCCCGCAATCATCGATAGCGGGATTTTTTTAATCATCGATTTAGTGATAATTAAATCTTGCTAGTTAGCTCAGGTAACGCATCAAACAAGTCAGCTTCTAAGAAGTAATCAGCCACACTTGCAATTGGCGCTTCTGGATCGTTGTTGATAGCAACGATCACTTTAGAGTCTTTCATACCTGCTAAATGCTGAATAGCGCCTGAGATACCGGCTGCAATATATAAGTCTGGTGCAACGATTTTACCTGTTTGACCGACCTGCATATCATTTGGTACATAGCCTGCATCAACGGCAGCACGTGATGCACCAACAGCAGCACCAAGTTTATCGGCTAATGGCTCGATATATTTAGTGAAGTTTTCACCGTTTGCTAAGGCGCGACCACCAGAAACAACAATACCGGCTGAGGTCAATTCAGGACGGTCAGATTTTGCCATTTCTTCATTAACAAAACTTGATTTACCAGAATCTTGTACATTATCGATAGTCTCAATAGATGCTGAGCCGCCCTCAGCTGCTACTGGATCAAAGGCAGTAGTACGTACGGTTAAGACGATTTTATCTTCTGTGGTCTTAACTGTTGCGGTAGCGTTACCAGCATAGATAGGACGGTCGAACGTTTGAGCATCGATTACTGCTGTAATTTCTGACAACATGCTCACGTCAAGTAACGCAGCCGCACGTGGCATAAAGTTTTTGCCCGTTGTTGTACCTGGCGCAATAATATGGCTGTAATCAGTTGAACCACCAGCGATATCAGCAACCAACAGCGCGATGTTTTCTGCCATTTGGTGCTCATAGACGGCATTATCTACTAGTAGTACTTTGGTGACGCCTTCTGCTTTAGCTGCTTCATCAGCAACCGCTTGGTTACCACTACCAGCAACTAATACATGAATATCATCGCCCATTTGCTTGGCGGCAGCGATAGTATTTAAAGTTGCCTTTTTTAGACTGGCATTGTCATGTTCTGCATATACCAAAATTGCCATGGTTTTTATCCTTTATTTATTCGTATCATCGATTCGTGTGGTCATTTATTCGCATAACTAATATTCGCGTAACCCTGTATGCGAATAGCTTCTAAAATGTAGGCTTGAGGGTTTGATAAACCCTTACAAACCCGAGCAAAAAACTAGATTACTTTTGCTTCATTTCTTAGCTTGTCGACCAACTCATCAACTGAACCCACTTTGATACCCGCTTTACGCTCAGCAGGTGGCACGACTTTGACAATCTCTTGCTTAGAGGCCATATCAACACCAAAATCTGATGGCGCTTTTTCATCAAGCTGCTTTTTCTTGGCTTTCATGATGTTAGGCAATTTAGCGTAACGTGGCTCATTTAAACGTAAGTCAGTAGTGATGATCGCAGGAAGAGTCAGGGCAAGCGTTTGCAAACCGCCATCAACTTCACGAGTAACATTTACCTTATCGCCTTCGACCTTGACTTCTGAAGCAAAGGTACCTTGACCGACACCCATGAACGCTGCCAGCATCTGACCGGTTTGGTTGTTGTCATCATCGATAGCTTGTTTACCCAATAAGACAATATCAGCACTTTCTTGCTCAGCGATACTTTTTAGGATTTTGGCTACTTGTAACGGATATGGCTTATCGTCAGTTTTTACTAAAATACCGCGATCAGCACCTAATGCTAAGGCTGCACGGATTTGCTCTTGTGATTCTTTTGGGCCTATTGAGGCTACAATAATCTCATCAATCACACCCGCTTCTTTTAGACGTACTGCTTCTTCTACCGCAATTTCATCGAAAGGGTTAATTGACATTTTGGTATTGGATAAATCCACACCAGAGTTATCAGCTTTTACACGAACTTTGACGTTATAATCAATGACACGCTTGACCGCTACTAATGCTTTCATACGTTCCTCGTTTGTTAATGTTATGAATTAAAAAGTTGTAAACTAAGAACCCTTGGTTCATTGTCGTTCAAAATTTTACTTGAAGGCCGCCACTTGAAGATTGTAACTTAGTTAACAGAGAACTGTTTGTAACATACTATCAACTAATACCAAACAATCAATAGCAGAACAAATTATACTTTTATAACAATAGACGCTAACTGATCCTGCTGAATCCAAGCCCGCCATTATTTATTAGACTTATCTATCTTGCGTGAGCCCACCGATAAGGTCAAGACAACGCCGTGAATAATGCGTCATAAATTTGTCACCCTTCTTTAAAAAATGACATCTCAGCCTATAAACTCATCATTTTCTTTGATTTATTACTCTAACCTTCCCACCTTTATAGCATTGTTAGGTCTTTGTTTACTTAACGCTTTGTTGTTATTTATTATAGTTATCCATCCTACGAAGAATCTTTGATGGGTCTAATTAAAAGCTCACTATCACGAATATCATCAAATAAGGTCCAATCTGGCGTTGCTTCATTATTTTTAATCACACTCATATCACCAGTGGTTTCCATGATAACCGCAAACACTTCAGTCTTCGATTTTAAGCCGTTCTTCCGCAGCACTTCTTGTACATCGCTAGTACTTAGATTGGCTTCTTTTAGATTGTCCCAGAAGTATTCACCATGTGCCATCAAGATAATAGGTCGGTTATCAAGTAAGGCTTTTATAGGTTTGACTCTACGTCTGATCATTGAGATTAGTGCTTGTAACATAAATAACAGACCAACAGCAAGCAGACCTTGGAGCAGTGACGGTGAGTCGGATGTTACCGTTGATGCTAAGATACTACCGATAGCTATGGTCATCGCAAAGTCATAACTTGAGAGCTTTGAGAAACTACGTAGACCCACAATACGGGTAAATAATATCAAGCAAAAGTAGAATCCTATAACGGATAAAGAGATACCAAGAACTTGTTACCAGTCTATTGCAAACCACGATTCCCACTTCATAGTATTACCTTATTGCATTGTGTTATTTGTAATCGTGTTCTTTATAATTGCTAAATTGGTGTTTATTACTGAATGAGGTATTCAGCCATTTAATTAAAAATTAGCCCAGAGCTAGCTCAGAATTATAAGCTTATTTTTTGACAAAAAAAAGCAACCCGATAAGAGGCTGCTTTTAGTATACAATCTAAACAATATTTTTGTTGCGTTAACAACATACCGATCTAAGTATCTGTATATCTTCTAGCAGTAAGGTCGACTAATAAATCAGCCACACTTAGCAGCAGTTAAGATTAGATAGCTTCGATTTGCTCAGCTTGTGGGCCTTTTTTGCCATCACCTAAGATGAAAGACACTTTTTGGCCTTCAGCTAGGGTTTTGAAACCGCCACCTTGGATAGCGCTGTAGTGAGCGAATACGTCTTGTCCGCCATTGTCTTGAGCGATAAAACCAAAACCTTTAGCTTCATTAAACCACTTTACAGTGCCTTCAACTTTATCTGACATAAATTTTCCTAACTCTTTAACTGTTGGCGAGACGTGTGTCATCACCGATTAATTGATATATACTCATCTAATCTGTGAGCATATGCTCAGAACGAATAGGCAATTCACGTTTATAGTGTCTCACTGTTTCCCTCTCAAATTCTATGAGTACAAATTTAGTATAGCAGCTTTTCTTACCAACAGCAGATTAAATTATATAGTTTTGTAAATATTTAGTTGGTTAAGGGTAACCACGGAGAGCCCAACACTAATAGACATAACGCAAAAAATATCAATGAGAACGACTGGTTATAAGCAATGTATTTGGACGGTATAACCAAATCCTTGGGAGAGTCTGGAATACCTTTACGCTTGAGCAAGCGTGTACCGTAGACCCAACCAAAGATAGTATAGATTCCGTATGCGGCAGGAACAGCAGTGGCTAATGGCGTCAAGTCAATCACATACAACATCATTACAGAGACGAAGAACCAAGCTGTGTCTAATAAGGAGCTAATTTGAAAGAATGGCGATTTGGGTAGCTTGCCATCAGTGCGCTTGAGCATTTCTCCTTCTATCCAAATGAGGACGGCAACTATAGCGCTGAGGACAATATATGCGAACTGCGGCGTCAGCCAGTCTGGAAAAGATATTTGCACAACACACAACCTGTAATCTAAGAATAAGAAAAAATAAATGTAGCATCAGCCAGCCAATCAAGTGCTATGCCGCATTTATATATTAGGCAGTTGACACTGCTTTTCAAGCCAAATACTAAATATGGACCAAAATCCATTCCCCCGACCGACCCACAGAATATTTAATTATAAAAAAACCCATGCCATCAAATCGATAACATGGGTAATAAATGTTCTTTAGCGTCATTAATTAATACTTTATAACAGCTCAAAAGCTAATAAATAACGATTTAGTTCTTTTCTTTATCGATAATTTTGTTGCCACCGATCCAAGGCATCATGCCGCGTAGCTTAGCGCCTGTAAGTTCAATCTCATGCTCAGCGTTGTTACGACGACGAGCAGTCATTGATGGATAGTTAGTCGCACCTTCAGTAATGAACATTTTAGCGTATTCGCCAGACTGGATACGCTTAAGCGCGTTACGCATGGCTTCACGTGATTGCTCATTGATAATTTCAGGACCAGTAACATACTCGCCATACTCAGCGTTGTTACTGATTGAGTAGTTCATATCAGCGATACCGCCTTCATACATCAAGTCAACGATAAGCTTTAGTTCATGCAAGCACTCAAAGTAGGCCATTTCTGGCGCATAACCGGCTTCTGTTAGGGTTTCAAAACCCATTTTAACTAGCTCAACAGCGCCGCCACAAAGTACCGCTTGCTCACCGAAAAGATCGGTTTCTGTTTCATCTTTAAAGGTCGTTTCAATAATACCTGAACGACCACCACCAACACCGGCAGCATAAGATAGCGCCAACTGCTTGGCTTGACCTGAGGCGTCTTGATAGATTGCGATAAGATCAGGAATACCGCCACCTTTAACGAATTCTGAGCGAACGGTATGACCTGGTGCTTTAGGAGCAATCATAATCACGTCAAGATCTGAGCGCGGTACTACTTGATTATAATGAATCGCAAAACCATGAGCAAAAGCAAGCGTTGCACCTTCTTTAATATTAGGCTCAATCACATCATTATAAAGCTCTTTTTGGAATTCATCAGGGGTCAAAATCATGACCACGTCAGCCGCTTTTACTGCATCCTTTGCTTCAGCAACTTTTAGGCCCGCATTTTCAGCTTTTTTCCATGAGGTTGAGTTAGCACGTAGGCCAACAATCACATCAACGCCAGATTCTTGTAGATTTAGTGCGTGTGCATGACCTTGTGAGCCGTAACCAATAATGGCAACTTTCTTGCCTTGGATGATAGATAGATCACAGTCTTTGTCATAAAAAACGTTCATAAGTAGAGTCCTTTTCCTCAATCATGGATAGCCATGGGCAGTAAACGCTTATATCACAACTATTATATTAAAATAGTTTGATATATAAGCATGATGTTAGGTTTTAGATAAATAAGCTTTATATAGAGTTAATCTCAATGGCTTACATACTTTTGATCTCTTAAATACTGGCAATTGCTTAAATGCTTTCAATTTCTCAAATGATAGAGACAACCGCAAATATTATACGCTTAGCGTTTTTTCACCGCGGGCAATACCGATTACACCTGAACGTACCACTTCTAAGGTACGTTCACGACCAATGACATCAATAAAGCCGTCAAGCTTATCCGTATCACCGACGATTTGGATAGTATATATATTGGCATTAACGTCCACAATTTGTGCACGAAAGATATCAGCGCTACGCTTAATCTCTTCACGTACGTTGCCAGTAGCGCGAACTTTGATCAGCATTAATTCACGCTCGACGTGTACGGTATCAGATAAGTTCAGAACTTTGACCACTTCAATCAACTTATGCAATTGCTTGGTGATTTGCTCAATCTTTTCAGGTGACGTGATGGTGGTCAGCGTCAAGCGTGAAATCGTCGGATCGTCTGTTGGTGCGACGTTTAGTGTTTCAATATTATAACCGCGCTGGGAGAACAAGCCGACTAACCGCGACAACGACCCCGCTTCGTTTTCCATCAAGACCGAAATCAGATGTTGTTGTTGCATTAGGTACGCTCCCCTTTTGATAACCACATATCACGCATCGTTTGCCCAGCGATTTGCATCGGATACACATGCTCATTACGATCAACATAAACGTCAATAAATACTAGCTTGTCTTTCATTGCCATCGCTTCAGCAATCTGTGCTTCCATAGTCTCAGGGTCGGTGATTTTGATCCCGACGTGACCATAACTTTCGGCTAATTTCACAAAGTCTGGTAGCGAATCCATATAAGACTGCGCGTGACGGCCTTCATACAGCATGTCCTGCCACTGCTTAACCATACCCAGCTGCGCATTGTTTATGTTTAAGATCTTGACCGGTAGATTGTATTGTAAACAGGTTGACAGCTCTTGAATATTCATCTGAATAGAGCCTTCCCCGGTGATACAAACCACATCGCGATCAGGATTGGCAAGCTTAGCCGCCATTGCATACGGCAAACCAACGCCCATAGTACCAAGCCCGCCCGAGTTAAGCCATTGTCCTGGTTCTTTGTAGGTGTAATAGAGTGCAGCAAACATTTGATGTTGACCGACGTCACTGGTGATAATAGCATCGCCATTGGTCACTTTGCATAGGGTTTGTACTGCGCTCTGCGGCTTGATGCCATTGTCGGTACTGGTGTCATAACGCAAACCATGACGCTTACGCCATTCATTAATTTGTGACCACCAATCTAATAAGGCATGCTGCTCTAGCTCTTTATCTTCACCGATAATCTCTAACATATCTGTCAGTACCGACTTTATATCACCAACGATAGGAATATGAGCAAAGATAGTTTTAGAGATAGAGGTGGGATCAATATCGATATGAATAATGGTCGCGTCAGGACAGAATTTTTTAACGTTATTGGTCACGCGGTCATCAAAACGGGCGCCGACTGCCAAAATGACGTCCGCATGATGCATACTCATGTTGGCCTCATAGGTGCCATGCATACCCAGCATACCCAAGAACTGACTGTCAGAGCCAGGAAAAGTACCTAGCCCCATCAAAGTATTGGTCACAGGTAAATTTAATCGATGACCAAGCTCAGTCAACTCTTTATGAGCTTTACTCCAAATGACACCACCACCTGCATAAACTACCGGGCGTTTCGCTGCGAGTAAAGTCTCCACCGCTTTTTTTATTTGTCCGCTATGGCCTTTAATCGAAGGCTGATAAGAGCGTACGAACACCTCTTTTGGATATTCATAAGCGTATTTTTCGCTAGGCGCGGTCATGTCTTTAGGAACGTCGATAACCACAGGACCCGGACGACCAGCCTTGGCAATATAGAATGCTTTTTTGACAATCATCGGAATTTCACTGGCATGACGTACTTGAAAACTGTGTTTAACGATCGGACGAGATACCCCAATCATATCGGTTTCTTGGAAAGCGTCTTCACCGATTAAGCTACTCGGTACCTGACCGGCAATCACCACCATCGGCACTGAATCCATAAAGGCAGTGGCAATAGCAGTAACTGTATTGGTCGCGCCAGGGCCAGAAGTCGCTAGCACCACGCCGGTATCACCGGTAACCCGTGAGTAAGCATCTGCCATATGACCGGCTGCTTGTTCATGACGCACTAAGATATGCTCAATTTGATCCTGCTGAAACAAAGCATCATAGATATGAAGAACAGCACCGCCTGGGTAGCCAAAAATGTATTTGACCCCTTCATCAGTCAATGCTTGCACCAGCATCTCAGCACCTGATAGCATTACTGGTTGATCGCTATTTTCAGCGAGCTTTTGCTGCTTTTCAGGGAAATTTTTGGCGGCATTGCCCGTTTGGGTATGTCCGGTCATGTTCGGACTTTGTGTAGTCTGTGTCACTGTCATCACCTTTATTTTGCGGCGCGGACTGATATTATTTTATAGTAGTAAACAGCAACGCTTTAGCGTATCTGTTTACTACTTATAAAAACAATCTCTAGCCCTTGTCCATAACAAGAATGTTTGCCCACTATGCCAAAGTACAGCTGCTCGATAAGATAGACAGCAGGCTACTTGAACATAGCAATTTGTAGGGTCAGCTTTGTGACAGGAGGTTATCGATATACTATGACAAGATGCAAATGCATCTATAAAAGAAGCTTATTACTTGCTAGAAATGTGAGCTATCGTTGCTTATAAACGCGGTGGTATAGAATGACAGGACAAACATCAAAGCTAATGCCAAACCATACGGCACGCTTATCAAGAAGTGACCAGAAGTCAGCACGTTATATCGTGCTTTCTATTAGCGTAATATTACAACAGATATTATATTTAACACATTTAAAATAATAAGTTTATCTTAGTCATTGTAGACAGATAAGTCCGGAGACAATAAACACAGTCACTAATAGCTATTATTATAACTACTATACGTGCTGTACCATTGTCACAAAGTAAATAAAACTATCTAAGCTACCGATAAGCAACCCGTAGTCATTATTTTCAAGTGCCACGGCAATATCATAAATGCCGCTCACTGACCAATCAACTGCTATTATATTCGATGGTTTGAGGGCTATTGTCAAGAAAAACTTCTAACACCCACCCCTAACTATTGGTTATTAAATAATATACATTAATAAGATTTTTTTGCTAAAATCAAATGCCACTGTATTGGTAAGCGTATTAACAGACCGATATGATGTTTTTATATAAACACCCACACTTATTTTTTATCCATTAAAAGGATTGCTACTATGCCGTCTGCGTCTATGATAAATACCACGACCAAGCTGCTTGTTAGTATCGTTGCCGCGTGTATGCTAATGCTATCTATGAATGCGAGTCACGCTATTCAAGTTTATAAGTCCATTGGAGCGCATGGTGAGGTTAAGTACAGCCAACATGCGCCACAAAACGGCAAAAATATCGAAGTCATTGAGTTTCGTAGCGATGGCAGGCAAACCAATGTAGGACAATTGGCGGGCAAAACGGATATCAACCAAGAGGATAATACCCAGAGCGCAGAAGAACAGCGAGTCGCACAATTAGAGGCGCGCATTAAAGATCAAGAAGCACAAGCGAATGCTCAGCGTTGTCAATCGCTACGTAATAACTTAACCAACCTCAATGTTGGTGGCCGTATCTATGAGATGGATGACAGCGGTAAACGTGAATATCTCGATGGTCGCGAAATTGAGCTTAAGCGTGAGCGGGTCCAGCAAGCAATCAGTCAATACTGTGGCAGCACTGCTACCTAGTCTTTTTTCACCTAAGCCTAAAGCTATTTTGCTTAGGCTTGGCTAGTTATAATCAGTAATTAATTCCATCATATGGCGAATGGCAAGGGGCATGTCTTGTGCTTGCAAGCCTCGCTGTCCAATCAATAGCGATACGTTGTCATCACCGTGACGAAGTGGTCGATTAATCAGCGCATCTCCTGCCAGTCCATGAATAAGGACCGCTTGGTGTAAACCATGCGATTCATCTTTCAAATCTTGCTGTGCTAATAAACCAGCAGTCACACCCGATAATACATCGCCCATGCCAGCCGTTGCCATGCCGGCATTACCAGTGCCACAGATGTATACTTGCTGTTGCTCTAATACTTGTTCTAGTACTAAAGAGCCCGCCCCTTTTAACACCCAATCGCCACCATACGTCGTCGCGCATTTTTTGATAGCCTCTAATCTATCGTCTTCTACTTCACTTATCTTTTTATCAAGCAATCTAGCGGCCTCACCACTATGAGGCGTCAAACAAACTTGGTGCTCAGTACTGTATTTTCGCAGCTGAGTCACCAGTTCATGATTCTCAACTTGCAACGACGCTAAATGGTAAAGACCATCGGCATCTATGACTAGAGGCTTACCCTGTACTATCGCAGCTTGAATATAGCTGATAAATAAAGCTTTTGCTTTTTTATCCCGACCCAGCCCCATGCCAATAGCAACGATACTAGCGTCTTCAATTAACGGTTTAACCCCATTTTCATCATGCAAATTAATAGTCATAGCGTCCGGTAGCGAAGTCAATAACGCCCCGTGAAAGGCTTCATGACAAGCAACGGTAATCTTGCCCGCTCCTGTCGCCATCGCACTGGAGGCAGATAATATTGCAGCTCCACCCATACCTTGTGATCCATCAACCCGATTTCCTCCAATGATTAAGACATGGCCATAGCTGCCTTTATAGCTATTCTGTCGGCGCGCAGATAGTTTATGTGCAGTGTTAAGTAACGTAGCAACTGGCATCAACGCTTGATTAGTCGTTTGATAGGGTATCAGCGGTATATCGAGCACTTCTCCGCTATAGTCCATGCCGTCTTTGGTATGTAGACCAAATTTACGTGCAATCAGACATAAGGTCACATCGGCCTGTATCGCTATACACTCGAAGACTTGACCTGTGGATGCGACGAGACCACTTGGAATGTCAACGGCGACCACCAGTGTCTCAGACGACTTATCTTGCTTAGTAACACGATTAAAAGTATTGATTGCTTGCTCATAAACGCCTTCTGGCGCACGATCTAGGCCAATACCAAACAGCGCATCAACATAAACGTCAGCTTGCAAGGCTGCATCTTTATGATTGTTTTGGCTGTAGGCACCATCTTCAAATCGCTGATAAGGACAGTTAGCAGATATCGCCAGCTGTTGAGCCTTTTTCGCGTCAGATACGGAGCCTTGTTCATTTTTATTATTTTTATTAAAACTACTTTCACCAAACGCATTTTTATCAAAGCCGACGGTTATGATTTGTACCTGCCAGCCTGCTTGCTGCAAATAATAGGCAATCAGCCAACCATCACCGCCATTATTACCTTGTCCTACCCAAATGCTAACTTGCCGCTGTCGATTATTACTCTGTTGAGTCGGGCTCGTACCTGATAAATGAGAGAAACAATATTTTCGAGCATGCAGCTGTTCGATATACTGTGCCATTTGCCAAGCAGCTTGTTGCATTAGCCCAAAGCTATCATGACCTTTTGCAAACCATGCTTGCTCCATCGTATAGAGCTGCTCGCTGCTATATAGTGCGATAGGCCTCGTTGTCTGTGACAAAAGTAAAGTAGATGGCGCTTGCATGGTTGACCCTCGGTTATTCTTCTACCAATTTGTAAGTTAATTTCTGTTAACTTACACTTTATTAACTCCTGTAAGCTTAGCAAAACCTTACCTAGCCTTATGTATCAATCTTATATATCACCCTATATAGCAAGGACAATGTTTATTTATTTTATTTTAAGCTTGCGCTATTAGCCAACTGGCTTATCATAATGATATTCACGCCATCATTTACTGTTATATATGAATACTAAATCTCGAGTAGCTATGTCATCTAACAAAGCCAAACAGCCTTCATCAACGCTTAGTAACGCATCAAAAGAAAATATCACGGTCAATAATACGCCGACCTTTGCGACGACAACAGAGGTAAAACGATGGATTAAAACCCAAGCGCAAGCCTTAGGATTTGCTGATTGCGGCTTTTTATCGGTGCATCATCCTTTGTTTATTAAGCAGATGGAACAGCTACAACGCTGGCTAGATAAAGGTTATGAAGGGCAATTACAGTTCATGCATAACAATCATGATCTACGTGCTCATCCTGAAAAGTTGGTAGAGGGAGCAAAAACCATCATAAGTGTCCGCATGGATTATCTCACTCAAGCACCGACACCGCGAACAGTCGCCGACAATGCTCGTCCTAACCATGGGATCATTGCCCGTTATGCACGCGGGCGTGATTATCATAAAACTATGCGGGGTCGTCTAAAAAAATTAGCGCTACAGATAGAAGCCATGCTACCTGAGTGGCAGCATTTAGATATTGGTGCTGAGACAGATTTTATTTTCCGACCGTTTAGCGACTCTGCTCCTATCTTTGAACGTCCCATAGCCGACGCAGCAGGACTTGGCTGGACAGGCAAACATACCTTATTGCTTAACAAACAAGCCGGCTCATTCTTTGTGCTAGGCGAGCTATTTATGAGTCTTGAGCTGCCCGATGATGAGCCGGTAGAGGCGCACTGTGGCAGTTGCAGCGCCTGTATTGATATTTGCCCTACTCAAGCGATTGTCGCGCCCCATGAGCTTAATGCAGCTGCCTGTATCTCTTATCTTACTATAGAACACGAAGGTTCAATTGATACTAAATATCGCCGCGCCATTGGTAACCGCGTATTTGGCTGTGATGACTGTCAGCTTATTTGCCCATGGAACCGCTATGCCCAGCTGACGGTAGTCGATGACTTTGCACCTAGACATCAGCTTGATAACAGCAGCTTGCTTGAATTGTGGCAATGGCAGGAGGCAGATTTCTTGCAAAAGACCCAAGGCAGTCCACTCAGACGTACAGGTTACGTCAACTTTTTGCGCAATATCACTATTGGTTTGGGTAACGCCGGTGCCAGTACCGATATCATCATGCAATTACAGTCTAAATTAGGTATTCATGGCGACATGCTTGATGAACATATTGACTGGGCAATTAATGAACAACAAAACAAATTGAACAATAGCTCTTTGTGAGTTAAACATCTAAAAAATGCAAAAAAAACGCCCTTTAAATTATAAAAGGCGTTTTTCTATGTTTATCGTTCTATGCTAAGTAGAATAACTATTGAAAATATAGCTCATTAAAGCCACCGCTTTAATAATATTACGGCTTGGGGATACGTAATACTTGACCAGGATAGATTTTATCTGGATCAGAAAGCATAGGCTTATTGGCTTCATATATACTCATATAATCACTAGATGAACCATAGACGTCTTTAGCAATTTTAGACAAGCTATCGCCTGATTTTACAGTATACATAGTGGATTCAGGAGCATCTTCTTCAATATCGATATTATCGATTACTTTAGCAACGTTCTGCACGTTACCAATAGCAATGATGGCTTTTTCACGGTCGGCCTGAGTTTTAGCATTACCGCTGATTTCTGCGGTATCCGTTGAACCGTTATATTTAACTTTCAAGTTACTAATGTTAAGATTCTGCTGTTGAATACGGCGTAAAAGAAGGCTAGCAACCGACTGAGCAGAAGGTTCATTGTCTTTTACTTGCGTATTTGCATCTGCTTTGGTTTCTGCTTTAGCATCATTTTTTTCATCATCACGATTAAAAATCTTGTCACCAATGTCTTTTGCAAAACTGAACATTCCCATATGTAAATTCCTTGAAGTATGGTTATTAGTTATTGATGGTTATTAGTTATTGATGTTTATTATTTATCGAAATAACAATCAGATATTTTTGAAAGTGATTTCAATAACAGCTTCATTGCTACCGAGCATAAGTATAACAAAGACACTCTGCTTGCATAGCTTTGCATAGTAAGAGTATGTTGAATAATGTTAAATTCACATGGCTTATGTAAATAGAATTCGGATAAAGTTATTTATAATTGAAAACAGTCCTACAGTATTCATAGCTAAAGACAGTATTACAGAATTTTCCTACAGACAGGCACAAAAAAACCGCTTACCCTGACGGGTAGGCGGTTTAGCAAAATCTGCTAAAACAACAGCTACTTATAGCTGAGCTTGTACATAATCAATTGCTTTTTGCACGGTGGTCAATTCTGCTGAATCTTCGTCAGGAATAGTAATGCCAAAATCACTTTCAAATGACATAACCAGTTCAACTAGGTCTAATGAATCAGCACCTAGATCTTCCATAAATGAAGCTTCGTTGTTAATGTCTTCAACATTCATGCCCAATTGCTCAGCTACTGCAGATTTTACTCTTAACTCGGTATCATTACTCATATAGACTTCTCCTTTTTCATCTATCATTTTTTAAAAAATTGTCATAATGCTATTTTTTACGCTTACGGCATTATATATAAGATGGCACTTATCAAATCAGTGTTACCGATTTAGTACCCTATAACACGTTATACGTTTTGTCTAATGTTCGATAAAGCCCTATTATCATACAGGGCTTTGACATAAAAGTATCCGTTATTATAGCACCATTTATTAGAGTTTACACTCGTTCACACAAATTTTTATTATAAGTATGTAATGACTTTTTTTGAATTACATATATATTCCACCATTGACGGGAAGAACAGCTCCAGTGATATAGCTGGCCTCATCACTCGCCAAGAATAGTACCGCAGCAGCAATGTCTTCTGGCTGACCGAGACGGTTAATAGGGACTGCATCTAGCATAGAATTTAGCAGGCGCTCATCAAGATCATCAGTCATATCTGTTTCGATTAAGCCTGGGGCGACACAGTTAATGGTCACTTGCCGTGACCCAATTTCGCGCGCAAGTGTACGACTGAAACCTTCGACCCCAGCTTTGGTGGCCGCATAATTAGACTGTCCAGCATTACCCATCTGTGCAACTACAGAACTAATATTAATGATACGTCCACGGCGAGCTTTCATCATACCGCGAACGGCGCGTTTGCTCATCCGATACACCGATGTCAGATTGGTATCAACAACATTTTCCCAGTCATCATCTTTCATGCGCATCAACAGACCATCCTGAGTAATACCCGCATTATTCACCAACACTTGCACGGTACCGTAAACACTTTCAATCTCTTCGAACAGCTTATCAATTTGCGCGCTATCACGCACGTCTAGAACACGACCAATACCGCCGGAGTCATGTAGATAGCCATCGATAAGCGTTGCACCTTTTTCAGTGGTCGCGGTACCGATGACGAAATGGCCCTCTTTAGCAAAGCGTTTGGCGACTGCTTTGCCAATACCACGGCTGGCGCCAGTGACTAAAGTAATCGTTCTACTCATGATAATACCTCTATTAGTTTATCTAGGCGAGCAGGCTTGTCTACCGGATAACTGGCAATAGGTTGCGCTTGACGTTTGGCCAGATTGCTCAGTACATTACCACTGCCGCATTCAATTAGGACGTTAATTTGTTTATCAGCCAGCTCCTGCATGGTCTGTGACCATAACACAGGCTCGCTTAGCTGCTCGGTCAGTGCCTGCTTGATACCTTGAATACTGGTCTCAACTCGGGCATTGCAGTTTTGAATAACAGGAATATTAGCTTGATTAAATTTAATCGCTGCTAATGCTTCAGCCAGTGCACTAGCTGCTGGACGCATCAATGCACAATGTGAGGGCACACTGACCTTTAGAGGAATGGCCTTTTTGCCGGTATTCTGTACTTTGTCAATCACGGCAGTAACGCCAGCAGCATTACCCGATACTACAACCTGACCTGGGCTGTTGAAGTTCGCCGCTCCAACAACTGCCCCATCGACATGCTCAGTCGCCTGCTCACACAAAGTCTCAACGCGATGATCCTCTAGACCTAATACTGCTGCCATAGCCGTATCAACACCCTCAACTGCCTGTTGCATCAGCTGACCACGCTTATGTACCAGGCGTACCGCATCAGCAAGAGAGATCACACCAGCAGCACAAAGGGCACTATATTCACCCAAAGAGTGACCGGCCAAAAAACAAGGCTTTTTATCCATTTTTTCTTGCAAAATACGCCAAATGGCGATGCTAGCAGTCAATAATGCGGGCTGGGTATACTGAGTCTGGTTCAGCTGTTCTTCATTTTGACAGATTGCCCATAAGTCCTCACCAAGCGCAGCACTAGCCTCAGTAAAGGTATCGTGAATTTGCGGGTAGAGTTCAGCAAGCTCGGTAGTCATACCGACCACTTGAGACCCTTGTCCAGGAAAGATAACTGCGATGCGAGTTGACTGTGTTGTTGTCATATTGGTTGCAGATGCCATAGCCAATATTCCTTATGTAATTGGAAATATCCCTAAAATGAATGAGGGCGTTATTCTAAAATTAGACGCTATTTTGAAAATTTATTCTCAGATGCTATTTTAACAAGTCATCAATCATAGCTGATTAATAGCAAACTATACACTGATGCATACTATTATTATAGAGGATGAGAAAACGAAGCTTATATTTGTATAGCAAAACGCTACTCATGCTACAACTGATTTTTGTACGGTTGAACAATCTTAACACTAGAGCTAAAAATACGGCGTGAGCCAAATAACACATAACAAAAAGCCAAGTTATCCGACCACAAAATATGTGATAGCGACATAACTTGGCTTTTGTTAACTCAATGCTTATTGCTTAATGATATTTGTAAGGAATTATCATAGTTAGTATGGCCACTACTATAATTCTGCATCAACTATCATATAACCAATAGATTAAGCCTCTTGACTGACTTTAAACAACTGACGACCACGATAAAAACCATCTTTAGTCATATGATGACGACGATGTTTTTCACCAGTGGTGGCATCTACGCTGAGCTCAGCTACAGTCATGTGGTGATGTGAACGGCGCATGTCACGACGTGAACGGCTTTTGCGGCTTTTTTGAACGGCCATGATATAGCTCCTATACTTAAAGGGATAAGCTTAAAATTCAGCTTTCATCGATACTGACAGAGGCTATATAATCACAACAACCTAAGTCTTACGCATCATTAATAAATAGTTTGCCACGTGCATTAAATTACTGGCTGAGTCTAAAATCTATAGATAATTCGCTCAATCAGTTTCTATCTGCAAGCAGCGTGTTGCCAGAATGCAATAAACGGGACATTATACGCATGTTTCACCGATTAATAAAGCCCTGCCCTTCACTGTTATGTACAAAACTGCTAAAAGGCAAGGCAACTAATTTTAGTCGAGACAGTTTGCTCAAAACAGCTAAGTTCAGTGAGGCGCTATTATGCTTATAGCTTACCTTTTAATGAGGCCAATGCCGCAAATGGATTTTCGTTTTCTTCTTCCGGTATGTCTCCTACCTGCTCAACAGCCATCTCACAGTCATCATGCTTTGTTGCCATTGGAATTTTGAGCAGTATCTCATCTTCAACTAAGTTCTTAAAGGGTAACAAACGCTCAGGCGTCTGATCGCTAACCACTTCATTTAACAGCAAATAATCTTGCTCATCATCAACTGTGCGCACTTGGCTATCATCATCTAATAGCGCAATATCATAATCATCGGTGATATCAATTGCTATAGGTTGCAAACAGCGTTGACAGTTAAGCCACATCTCTCCTATTATTTTAAAGGCAAGATGCAGAACATTGTTTTGGCGATATAGATTGGCTTTCATTTGCAATTTTGGTTGCTCATGCTCTGTGGTCAGTTGCGCGGCCAGACGTTCAAAAGTCGTCGGCACCACCTCACCTTGCCATTCAAAACCATTATCAGCCCACCTGTCTAAAACAATATGTTCAGGCATAGGCGTTGTCATAGACGCTTGAGTAGCGTCGGTGTCAACCGCTGATGGTTTGTTTACTGGAGTACTTGACATGCACGGCCTCATTGGTCAAAAACGGTGTATAATATTGCCTGCCATACTAACCGAAAGCTCAAGATGACGCTAGCGCTAGTGTGTTACGATTTTTGACATTTGATGTGATAATACTTTTATTAAGCACAGTCAAAAACCGCGTCTTTTTTGATATTTGCCTCTTTATCCGGTTAACTGTTTACTTATGATCTCTCAAAACACCAATACTGATTTTTCTACATTATTGAACGCTAATGATGCTGAGGTGCTGTTACAACAATTAGTCAAGTTAGAAAGTGAGATAAAACAGATTGATGACCCAGTAAAATCTCATACAAAGGAGTATTTCAAAAATTTAATACAGCAAGGGCAACAGCTTTATTATTTTGACCGATACGATAGGGAACAAGCTACTGATACTGAGGACAGCGAACAACTCGCTACCGATTGGTTGATAACGCTATTTGATACGCTATTTGCCAGCCAAAAGGTACAATTGGTTCGTGGTAATGATGAGCCAGAGTATATCCCTGCTTGTGATACCAATCCTGCACGTATTGAATTTGCTCATGGTTTTTTTGCCAGTGCTTTACACGAGCTTAGCCACTGGAGTATTGCTGGTGAGAAGCGTAGACAGTTGGCTGACTTTGGCTATTGGTATGCACCAGACGGTCGTAACGCTGCTCAGCAGGAGGCCTTTGAGTGCTTAGAGATTAAGCCACAAGCTTTAGAGTGCTTATTTACCCTTGCGTGTAAACGACCTTTTCGGATTTCACAAGATAATTTATTTGCCGATTTTGATACCAGCGCTAGTACCTTTGCCGAGGATGTTTATCAACAAGCCTCCCAGTATATTGCAACGCCTAAAAACCTCCCTCGCGATGCCAAAACTCTGTTACGGGCATTGTTGACTGTTTCTATTACTTAATAGCTCAAAATTAGTAGCTCAAAACCATTAACGACGCTTTATACTCGTTGTCATTCTATATCTCGTTTGTGATATTTAATAGCCAGCTACTAAATAATCACTTACTAAATAATCGCTTACTAAATAATTACCTACTAATAGTAACTTCTTGCCCCTATAACCCACATTTGTTTTAGCGCTATACTGACTAAGTAATGAGCGATTTTTATCTAAAGATTTCTATCTAATGGCTATTTTGAGATTAACAGTAAAAGTTGAAATTAGAAAAAGAGACATCTTCAATCAATCAAACAGATCAGATCAATAGCGATGCTTAACTAACAACCATAAGTGCATAAAGTCAAAATTATAAGACCCGTAAAAATCATTAAATAAGGAGCCGTCATGCAAACCTTCTACATCCACCCTGAAAACCCGCAGCCACGTCTCATTGAGCAAGCCGCTGACTTACTGCGTGCCGACCAACTACTCATCTACCCGACCGATACCAGCTATGCGTTTGGTTGCCGTCTAGGGGCTAAAGATGCCCTTGATAAGCTTAAAAAAATTCGCGAACTTGATGATAAGCATCAATTTACTTTGCTATGTCGTGATTTAAGTGAGATTGCTACTTATGCTGCAGTCGATAATGTGCAATTTAAAAAGCTCAAAGCCCATACGCCAGCACCCATCACCTTTATTTTAAACGCCACTAAAGACGTACCCAAAAAACTTGCTCATGCTAAGAAAAAAACCATTGGTATCCGTGTTCCCAGTAATCCGATTGCTCAAGCATTATTGACCGCGATGGATGAGCCTATTTTAACCAGTTCATTGATATTACCCACGCATGACCAGGTATTGGATGATCCATTCGATATCGAAGAACTATTAGGTCATCAGATAGATGGTTTGATCAACGCTGGTATAAAAACTACCAAACTGACTACTATTGTTGACATGACTAGTAGCCAACCTGAAATAATTAGACAAGGTGCCGCCGACGTCAGCTCACTGTTGTTGTAGATAAGAGACGGATGTAAACGAAAAACACTGTAATCGGAAATAGATATTCTAGATACAAAAATTAAAATACAAGCGCATAAAAAAGCTCCAATAAATTGGAGCTTTTTTATGCAATATACAATTAGCGTATAAAATTAGTCGCGATCAACTAATTCTACATAAGCCATTGGCGCATTGTCACCATCACGATGGCCACATTTTACGATACGCAGATAGCCACCTGGACGCGTTTGGTAACGAGGACCTAACGTGCCAAATAGTTTGCCTACCATAGATTTGCTACGCATACGGCTAAATGCTAGACGGCGATTAGCAACGCTGTCGTCTTTAGCCATAGTGATTAATGGCTCAGCAACACGGCGTAATTCTTTAGCTTTTGGTAATGTTGTTTTAATCAGTTCATGCTCAAATAATGAGTTGGTCATGTTCTGGAACATTGCTTTGCGATGACTGCCGGTACGACCCAGCTTGACTCCACTCTTACGATGGCGCATGGTCAAATATCCTTAAAGTTTAACGGCTACGATAAGAAAAGCGATCATCAACACGTAAATCAGCTGGAGGCCAATTATCAAGGCGCATTCCAAGCTCTAAATCTTTAGATGCTAGCACGTCTTTGATTTCCGTTAATGATTTCTTACCAAGATTTGGGGTTTTAAGTAGTTCAGTCTCTGAACGCTGGACCAAATCACCGATATAGTAAATGTTTTCAGCTTTCAAGCAGTTGGCTGAGCGAACCGTTAGTTCAAGATCGTCCACAGGGCGTAATAGCACCGGATCAACCTCTTCTTTTTCTTTCACAGGCTCAGGCGCTTCTTCAGCTTCTAGGTCAACAAAGATAGAAATCTGTTGTTGCAAGATAGTCGCTGCTTTACGAATTGCTTCTTCTGGATCAATAGTGCCATTAGTTTCAAGCTCGACGATAAGACGGTCAAGATCGGTACGTTGTTCTACACGTGCGTTCTCGACCTGATAAGCGACTCGTAGCACAGGGCTAAAGCTTGCATCAAGCTTTAAGCGGCCAATTGCTTTGGTGTCGCCATCTTCACGGCGCTGATTTGCTGGCTCGTATCCACGACCCATAACTACACGCAGACGCATCTTAAGATGACCACGATCGCTTAATGTACCCAATACCAATTCTGGATTGATAATATCGACATTATGCGGCAAAGTGATGTCTGCGGCAGTGATGGTGCCTGGACCTTGTTTATCCAAGGTCAAAAATACTTCATTTTGGTCATGAAGGGTAATGGCCAAGCCTTTTAAATTCAAAAGCAGGTCAAGTACATCTTCTTGCAAACCCTCAAGAGTTGAGTATTCATGGTCAACACCATCGATCTCAGCTTCAATAACGGCAGCGCCAGGTAATGAAGATAACAAAATACGACGTAAGGCATTCCCTAAGGTATGCCCAAAGCCGCGTTCTAACGGTTCGAGCGTGACTTTCGCAATTGTTTCGTTAACCGTATCCACGTTAATGGCATTTGGCGTTAGAAACTCAGTTGCATTTAGCATCATGATGTCACCTCGATTTATTTAACTGGTTTAATTAACGTTATTTATATTTACTGGTATTATTTACTGACATCAATATTCATTGATATCAGTATTAAAATCAGTCATAACGTCAGTTACTTAGAGTATAGCTCAACGATTAAGCTTTCGTTGATTTCAGCAGGAAGATCAATACGATCAGGCGCTTGTTTAAACGTGCCTTGTAGTTTGCTGTGATCAACATCAAGCCACTCTGGGATACCACGTTGGGTAGCCAGTTCAATAGCGTTTTTAATACGCAGTTGCTCGCGAGACTTCTCTTGGATAGCGATGACATCACCATCTTGCAGCTGGATTGAAGGAATGTTCACACGAACAAACTCATCACGGCCGGCTTTTTTTACCATAACAGTACGATGACTGACTAGCTGACGTGCTTCGGCGCGAGTTGAGCCAAAGCCCATGCGATACACCACGTTATCTAAACGGCTCTCTAACATGGCTAATAGGTTTTCACCAGTAGCACCACGTTTACGAGCAGCTTCTTTATAGTAGTTTGCGAACTGACGCTCAAGTACGCCGTAAATACGCTTAACTTTCTGCTTTTCACGCAGCTGTAGAGCATATTCTGAGGTCTTATTACGGCTAACGCCATGTTGACCAGGCGGACGGCCAGCTTTTTTCGTTTTCACGTCATAAGGTTTAACACCAGACTTAAGGCCTAGGTCTGTCCCTTCGCGACGTGATAATTTAAGTTTTGGTCCAATATAGCGGGCCATATTCATGTCTCCTGTAAGCTTTTGGGATAAAAAGCTTCGTCTTTAATATTAGACGCGGCGCTTTTTCGGCGCACGGCAACCATTGTGTGGAATTGGGGTTACATCAGAAATACTGTTAACTTTATAACCCAACGCACCTAGTGCTCTTACCGCAGACTCACGACCCGGTCCTGGTCCTTTGACCAAAACATCGATATTCTTAACACCATATTCTTGGGCCGCTTTACCAGCGACTTCAGCTGCAACCTGGGCTGCAAACGGTGTAGATTTACGTGAACCACGGAAGCCTTGTCCACCTGAAGTGGCCCAAGCCAAAGCATTACCTTGACGATCGGTAATCGTAACAATGGTGTTATTAAAAGACGCATGGATATGGGCTACGCCCTCCGATACTGAACGACGAGTCACCTTCTTGCGACTACGAGTGTCTTTTGCCATCTTTTAGCTTCCTAAGTTGATTATCTTTTGATTGCTCTACGTGGACCCTTACGAGTACGCGCATTCGTTTTCGTACGTTGGCCATTTACAGGCAAGTTACGACGATGGCGAATACCACGATAACAGCCTAAATCAACCAAACGCTTGATATTAATTGAAACTTCACGACGAAGGTCACCTTCGATCATGTAATTTGCAATCTGTGCACGGATAGCATCTAACTGTGTATCATCTAACTGACTGATTTTAGTGGTAGGGGCAATACTAACTGCTTCTAAAATTTTCTTAGCAGTAGTACGACCTACACCAAAGATGTAAGTTAGTGAAATAACAGCATGCTTATTATCCGGAATGTTAACACCGGCAATACGAGCCATTGATTTCTCTCCATTAAAGAAAAATAAGCGACACTCTTAAAAAGAACGCGTTATTTTTCAGATTCATTGCTGTCGATACTTGTTCTTTGGTAGCTTTTGTCATCGTACTAACTTGCTTAGCAAGCTGGCTAATGAAGTCAAGCTATAAAAGACATAAGTACAAACTACGGCAAGTGGCGGATGATAGCGCATCCGCCGTTATTTTTCAAGTATTAATTCAATTTATAGTGTAGGCATGTTGCCTCATACTAAGTATCAATTAACCTTGACGTTGTTTGTGGCGAGGTTCTGCTGTGCAAATAATATGCACACGGCCTTTACGACGTACAACTTTACAGCTACCACAAATCTTTTTAACTGATGCTTGAACTTTCATAGCATACTCCTTGAGATATCGCACCGCTCATTTAAGATTGAGAGGGCGACTGAATTAACGTCTGATCATGATATTGATGGGTCATCAAATGCGCTTGAATCTGCGAAATGAAGTCCATTACCACAACCACCATAATCAGTAACGACGTACCACCGAGGTTAAACGGCACACCGAACGCTGACTGGATGACCATCGGCATTAAACAAATAACCGTCATGTATATCGCGCCAATAAAGGTCAGTCGGTTCAATACATGGTCAAGGTAACGCTGAGTTTGTTGTCCGGGGCGGATACCTGGAATATACGCACCACTACGTTTAAGGTTTTCGGCAACTTCACGGGGACTAAAGACCAATGCCGTATAAAAATAGCAAAAGAAAATAATCATCGCACCGAACAAAACTAAATACAGCGGCTGTCCAGGAGACAGCACCAAAGCCATATTCTGCAATATCTTTTGTACAAAGGTGGGATCAGTTGAATGACCGACCCACTGCCCTAAACTTGCTGGAAACAACAATAATGAGCTGGCAAAAATAGCAGGGATAACCCCTGCCATATTAATTTTCAGTGGCAAATGTGACTGCTGCTGAGCATAGATTTTACGGCCTTGTTGTTGCTTTTGGGCGTAGTTTACGGGAACACGGCGCTGGGCTCGTTCAATATAAACAATACCAGCCGTCACCGCGACCCCTAGTACGATAAAGATAAATAGTACAATCAAGTTCATCTGCCCTTGACTGACCTGTTCGATAGATTGCGAAATCATGCCTGGCATACCGGCAACAATACTGGCAAAAATCAGCATTGAAATACCATTACCCACGCCACGCTCTGTAATCTGCTCACCAAGCCACATTAAAAACATAGCACCAGCTACCAAGGAGGTAACGGCTGGGATGTAAAAGGTAAGACCGCTAGACAAAGTCAAGTTCTGACTGATCAGGCCTGCACACATTCCTAATGACTGCACGAGAGCTAGAGCAAGTGTCCCTTGACGGGTGTACTTGTTTAGCTTACGCCGTCCTGCTTCACCTTCTTTTTTAAGTGCTTCAAGTGACGGCAGTACCGCTGACATCATCTGTACGATAATCGACGCTGAAATATACGGCATGATGCCAAGCGCCATGATAGACATACGCTCGAGCGCACCACCTGAGAACATATTAAACATGCTCAAAATGGTGTTTTCATTGCGCGAAAACAAGTCTGCCAAATTAACCGGATTAATACCGGGTACAGGAATATGTGACCCTAAACGATAAACAATCAATGCGCCGATTAAAAACAGTAAACGCGTCCACAGCTCATCATACTTACGTATAAAGGCAAAAGGATTAAGCGGTATACCAGCCGATGACATTGATTGCTTTGACACGTTACTACTCCTCGATGCTACCACCAGCAGCTTCGATTGCTTGCTTAGCGCCTTTAGTTACTTTTATATCTTTAAAGGTATAAGCTTTAGTAACGTCGCCTGACAAGATAATACGGGCACGCCTCATATCATGACGGATAATATTAGCGGCTTTTAAGGTTTCAACGCTAACCACGTCGCCTTCAACTTTATTCAGTTCAGACAAACGGACTTCTGCAGTCGTCATTGCCATTTTACTGGTAAAGCCAAATTTTGGCAGACGGCGGAATAATGGCATTTGACCACCTTCAAACCCTCTGCGAATACCAGAACCTGAACGTGATTTCTGGCCTTTTACGCCTCGACCACCAGTTTTACCAAGACCTGAACCGATACCACGACCACGACGTTGGGCGTTTTTCTTCGCGCCAACACCTGGAGATAATTCATTTAATCTGAGTCCCATTACGCTTCCTCCACTTTTACCATGTAGTTGACGCGATTTACCATACCACGAGTTGATGGAGTATCTTCAACTTCAACAGTATGATTAATACGGCGTAAACCCAATCCTTTCAAGCTCGCTTTGTGGCTCTTGAGGCGATGGGCACCTGATTTTAATTGAGTGACTTTCATTGTTTTCATCGTAACTCGCCTAGTCTAAGTTAGCCCAAAATTTCGTCTACAGATTTACCACGTTTAGCTGCCATCTTTTCTGGAGTTGACATATCACGTAAACCGTTAAACGTTGCACGTACAACGTTAGCAGTATTGGTAGAACCATAACATTTAGTCAAAACATCTTTGACACCAGCAACTTCTAATACAGCACGCATTGCGCCACCAGCAATTACGCCAGTACCTTCGGATGCAGGCTGCATGTAGACTTTACTTGCACCATGACGTGCTTTGATCGGATGATATAAAGTTGCTTCATTAAGCTCAACGGTAATCATATTGCGTTTAGCAGCTTCTAAAGCTTTTTGAATAGCAGCTGGCACTTCACGTGCTTTACCGCGACCAAAACCAACACGACCATTGCCATCGCCCACTACGGTTAACGCAGTGAAAGAGAAAATACGACCACCCTTTACCACTTTCGCAACGCGATCAACGGTAACAAGGCGTTCTACTAGACCGTCTGTTTGGTCATTTTTATCATTTTTATCATTTCTAGCCATGATTAAAACTCCAATCCATTTCCGCGAGCTGCTTCAGCTAAAGCTTTCACTCGACCATGATATTTAAAACCACTACGGTCAAAGGCAACTTTAGTAATACCAGCTGCTTTTGCGCGTTCTGCGATCATTTGGCCTACAGACGTCGCTGCATCAACGTTACCAGTCGCACCTGAGCGCAAACTGCCGTCTAAGGTAGATGCCTGAGCGATCACTTCACCACCATTCGGAGAGATAATCTGGGCATAGATATGCTTTGGCGTACGATTAACCGTTAGACGATGAACGCCTAAAAAACGGATATGCGCGCGGGTTTTCTTAGCTCGACGCAGACGAGCTGCTTTTTTATCAAACATTTCAACTCACCTTATTTTTTCTTAGCTTCTTTGCGAACCACATTTTCGTCGCTATAACGAATACCTTTGCCTTTATAAGGCTCTGGTGGACGGAAACTACGGATATTAGCCGCTGCTTGACCAAGCTGCTGCTTATTGTTTGATTTTAAAACAATTTCAGTTTGCGTAGGAGTTTCAGCTGACACACCTTCAGGTAGCGTATATTCTACTGGATGTGAATAACCAACGTTTAGGGTTACTTTATTACCAGTAGCTTGAGCGCGATAACCAACACCAATTAATTGAAGACGTTTTTCAAAGCCTTCGGTCACGCCTAAAACATAGTTGTTTAATAGAGCGCGAATGGTGCCAGTGTGCATCATGGCTTCTTTTGAATCGACTGTAGGTGAGAGAATAATAGCATCATCTTCCTGTTTCAGCTCGACCAATTCATGCAGGCGTAAAGACATATTACCGTTCTTGCCTTTCACTTCGACCTGCCGATCGTTCAAAGTAACGCTTACGCCGTTAGGCAGCGTTACTGGGGCTTTAGCCACACGAGACATAGGAGTATTCCTTAAAAAAATTAACAACTTCTGTTAGCAATAAATAATAGCGAAAAAACTAACAGGCTAAAAAGCCTGCTAGTTTAGCATAATTGTCCCTATTAAACACCAACCAATCTTATAAAATTGCAAGGCATTCATTTAATCATGAGCTTATGATGATATTAAAGAAAGTCTTCATAAACTTAATAGGGTACAAATAGACTTATCGTCACATTGCCTTAAGCAACGAATGCAACGATTTCACCACCGATGCCAGCAGCGCGAGCAGCACGATCGCTCATGATACCTCGGCTAGTAGATACGATAGCAACACCCATACCTTGCTTAACAGTAGGGATAGCGTCTTTACCGCGATGCTGGCGTAAACCAGGACGGCTAAAGCGCTGAATAGTTTCGATGACAGCTTTGCCTTCGAAATACTTTAATTCGATAGATAGCGTTGCTTTGTTGTTATCTTCTGCAGTAACAACAGCACTAGCTACATAACCTTCGCTAACTAATAGGTCAGCGATTGATTTACGTAGTTTTGAGCTCGGCATAGCTACGGATACTTTATTGGCCATTTGTGCGTTACGAATACGGGTTAGCATATCCCCAACGGTATCTTGCATACTCATGTAGTTACTCCTTACCAGCTTGCTTTACGAACACCAGGTACATCACCTTGCATGACTCGCTCACGCAGCATATTGCGTGATAAGCCAAACTTACGGAAGTAACCATGAGGACGACCTGTGATAGCACAACGATTGCGCAGACGGACTGGCGATGAATTACGTGGTAGAGCTTGTAGCTCTAGCATCGCTTCCATACGCTGTTCATCACTTGCATTCATATCACCGATGGTTTCTTTTAGCTTGATACGCTTATCAGCATATTTAGCTACCATTTTTTCGCGCTTTAATTCGCGGTTAATCATGCTCTTTTTTGCCATAACGTCTTTACCTTATTTAAATGGGAAGCCGAATGCTTTAAGTAACGCACGACCTTCATCATCAGTAGCAGCTGACGTAGTGATAGTCACATCCATACCACGGATACGATCAATCCTGTCAAAGTTTACTTCTGGGAATACGATTTGTTCTTTGATACCCAATGAGTAGTTGCCACGTCCATCAAATGCTTTAGGTGAAAAACCGCGGAAGTCACGAACACGAGGAATTGCAATGGCAATGAGACGATCTAAAAATTCGTACATTTGCTCACCGCGTAGCGTTACTTTGCAACCAATTGGCCATTCTTCACGGATTTTAAAACCAGCAATTGATTTACGCGCTTTGGTGACTACAGGTTTCTGACCGGCAATTGCGGTCATATCAGCTACTGCACCTTCAAGCAATTTCTTGTCTTGAGACGCGCCACCTACACCCATGTTAAGTGTGATTTTAGTGATTTTAGGCACTTGCATCACATTGTCTAAACCAAGCACTTCTTTGATTTGCTGCTTTAGTTCATCATTATATAAAGATTTTAATCTTGCCATTACCATTACACCCTTAGTGTCTTACGCAGTCGCCACGACTTCACCATTTGAACGATAAACGCGCTGTTTTTTGCCGTCTTCGTTAAATTGGTAAGTAATACGGTCTGCTTTTTGGGTTTGCGCATTTAAAATTGCGACGTTTGAGATATGTAAAAAAGCTTCTTGCTTAAGAATGCCGCCTTCAACGCCAGTCGCCTGATTTGGCTTCTGATGTTTAGTGACAATATTAATGCCTTCAATTTTAATACGATCGTTTTTTACGACTTGAACAGTACCTTGCTTGCCTTTGTCTTTACCAGCAATAACAATAACTGTATCGCCTTTTCGTAATTTAGCCATGGGTTACCTCACAATACTTCTGGTGCTAGGGATACAATTTTCATAAACTGATCACCACGTAGTTCACGAGTTACCGGTCCAAAAATACGAGTTGCAATCGGCGCTTTATTTTGGTTCAACAATACCGCAGCATTGTCATCAAAACGTAGCACTGAACCATCAGGGCGACGAACGCCTTTTTTGGTACGTACAACTACCGCATTCATCACGTCGCCTTTTTTAACACGACCGCGAGGAATGGCTTCTTTAACCGTTACTTTAATGATGTCGCCGACCGATGCATAACGACGATGAGAGCCACCCAGTACTTTAATGCACTGAACTCGCCTTGCACCGCTATTGTCTGCAACTTCCAGCATTGACTCAACCTGAATCATAGCGTTACTCCACACGTATGAGCAATAAAAGCCAGTTGCTGCCGCTAGCACACTATGAGTAGACGGCATTTTAATATAAATAACCGCACCTTACTCTTAATGTCAGTGATATACGCTCAGCGCAATCAGCATCCTTAAAAAGGCGGCTATTTTAACAGATTCTGGCTTTTAATGCAATTTACTTAGATTTTTTCTACTTTTTCAATCACATCTACTAAAGTCCATGACTTAGTTTTTGAGATTGGACGCGTTTCTTTGATTTGGACAAGGTCGCCTTGTTGGCAAACGTTGTTCTCATCATGGGCTTTAATTTTAGTTGAACGACGAAGCTGCTTGCCATATAAAGGATGACGAACCAGACGCTCAATCAAAACCGTGATGGACTTGTCCATCTTGTCGCTAACAACTCGCCCTGTTAATACGCTAGCATTTGTTGGGGTGGCTTGATCGTTATCGCTCATGAGTTGCCTCGCTGTTTCTCGTTAATCAAAGTCTGAAGCTGAGCAATCGTACGACGATTGCCACGAACTTCATGGGTATTCCCCAACTGACCCGTTGCTTTAGCCATACGAATACGGAAAGCATCAAGCTGCTTTTCATCAAGTAACTGAGTCAGTTCTTCTAATGATTTATCACGTAATTCACTGATCTTCATTACATTATCGTCCGCTTAACAATGGTAGTTTTAAAGGGCAGTTTTGCTGCAGCAAGCGTTAAAGCTTCACGAGCAAGCTCTTCTGAAACCCCTTCGAGTTCATATAGTATTTTACCAGGTTTGACTTCGCATACCCAATATTCTACAGGACCTTTACCTTTACCCATACGTACTTCTAATGGTTTATTAGTAATAGGTTTGTCTGGGAAAACACGAATCCAAATCTTACCACCACGCTTAATTTTACGAGTGATGGTACGACGTGCCGCTTCGATTTGACGAGCTGTCATACGACCGCGAGTCAAAGATTTTAGACCAATTTGTCCGAATGCAACGGTGCTTCCACGATGAGCTAGCCCAGTGTTACGACCTTTATGCATTTTGCGAAACTTGGTACGTTTTGGCTGTAACATAGTTTAACCTCTGTCTGTGTTTCGACGGTTTCCACCACGACCACGGCGTTTTGGCGCACGAGGCTTCTCTTCGTTGACGGGATTATATACACTGTTCATACCGTCAAGGATTTCGCCACGGAAAATCCAAACTTTTACACCGATGGTGCCGTAAGTGGTTTCCGCACGTACTGACGAATAGTCAATATCGGCGCGTAGCGTATGCAGTGGCACACGACCTTCACGATACCATTCAGTACGAGCAATCTCAGCACCGCCGAGACGGCCAGACAGCTCAACTTTAATACCTTTGGCACCAGAACGCATGCTGTTTTGCACGGCGCGCTTCATCGCACGACGGAACATAACACGACGCTCAAGCTGGCTACCAATGCCGTCTGCTACCAGACGAGCATCAAGGTCAGGTGACGTGATTTCTTCAATATTAACCTGAGCAGGTACGCCCATAATTTTGGTCAATTCTTTTTGAAGTCTTTCTATATCTTCGCCTTTTTTACCGATAACAATACCAGGGCGCGCAGTGGCGATGGTAATCTTAGCAGCACCAGTAGGACGCTCGATCATAATGTTACTGATCATAGCCTTATCTAGTTTTTTGCGCAGATATTCACGAACTTGTATGTCGTTGATTAGGTATTCTGAGTATTGTTTAGGGCTAGCATACCAGTTTGCGTTATGCTTTTTTACAACACCAAGACGAATTCCGATTGGATGTACTTTTTGACCCATAACTTATTCTCCTACCTTTATAGTGATGTGACAGGTACGTTTGCTGATACGATCAGCACGACCTTTGGCACGTGGTAGGATACGCTTTAGCGTAATGCCTTCATCAACGTAGATAGTGCCGACTTTTAGGTCGTCAATGTCTAAGCCGTGATTATGTTCGGCATTGGCGATGGCTGAGTTAAGACATTTCTTAACAAACACAGCGCCTTTTTTATTGCTATACGTCAGGATATCCAAAGCACGTTCGATAGATTTGCCACGAACTTCATCAGCAACGAGTCTAACTTTTTGTGCCGAAATGGCGGCACCGCGTAATTTTGCAGTTACTTCCATGGTAAGCACCTTATTTCTTAGCTTTTCTGTCAATGCCATGACCACGATACGTACGAGTCGGGGCAAATTCACCTAGTTTATGACCAACCATCTGTTCGCTCACAATAACCGGTACATGAGTACGGCCGTTGTGAACAGACATAGTTAGGCCAACCATTTGTGGCAGAATCATCGAGCGGCGCGACCAAGTCTTAATTGGCTTGCGTGAGTTGTTTTCTATTGCATTCTCAACTTTAGCAAACAAGTGCGCGTCTATGAATGGACCTTTTTTCAATGAACGAGGCATGAAATTCTTCCTTTATTTCTTCTTGGCGCGACGGATGATCATACTGTCAGTACGCTTATTATGACGCGTTTTAAGTCCTTTAGACTTCTGACCCCAAGGGCTGGTTGGATGGCGACCTTTGTTACGACCTTCACCACCACCATGTGGGTGATCAACAGGGTTCATCGCCACACCGCGAACGGAAGGACGAATACCGCGCCAACGTGAAGCACCAGCTTTACCAAGTGATTTCAAGTTGTTTTCAGTATTAGAGACTTCACCAATAACGGCACGACAGTTAACGTGAACACGACGTGTTTCACCTGAACGCATACGAAGAATCGCATAAATACCGTCACGACCTAGTAGCTGAACGCTTGTACCCGCTGAACGAGCCATCTGTGCGCCTTTACCGATTTTAAGCTCGATATTATGGATCACAGTACCCAAAGGGATATTCTTAAGCGGTAAACAGTTACCTGGACGAATTGGAGACGTTTCACCTGAATGCACTGTATCACCAGCAGCTAGCTTTTTAGGAGCGATAATGTAACGACGCTCACCATCAGCATACTTAAGTAAGGCGATATGTGCAGTACGGTTAGGATCGTATTCAATACGCTCTACCGTTGCTGGAATGTTGTCTTTGGTACGTTTGAAGTCGATAATACGATAATGTTGCTTATGACCGCCGCCAATGTGACGAGTGGTAATACGACCATTATTGTTACGACCACCTGACTTACTTTTTGATTCTAGAAGTGCTGCAAACGGACGACCTTTGTAAAGGTGTGGATGCACTACTTTTTCAACAAAACGACGGCCTGGTGATGTTGGCTTTGCTTTTACGATAGGCATGAGTGGTATCCTTATTCGTTGTTAGCTGTTTCACTAGTAGAGGCAGTAGTATTCGCTACGTCCTCACCAGCATCAGCCATTTGTACATCGTGACCAGCTTTTAGGGTAACATAGGCTTTTTTATAATCGTTACGACGACCTATACTTTTACCAAAACGCTTTGTCTTACCTTTAACGTTCAAAGTGTTTACTTTAGTGACTTCAACACCTTCGAACATTAACTCAACTGCTTTTTTGACTTCCAGCTTAGTAGCATTAGAGTCAATCTTGAACACCTGCACGCCAAATGAGTCGCCAAGCATTTGAGATTTTTCTGAGAATACAGGTCCTCTTAAGACCTGATAAAGTCTTGCGTTATTCATGCTAGTGCTTCCTCAAATTGTTTCGCAGCTTCGACTGTCATGATCACTTTATCATAAGCGATCAAGCTCACTGGGTCCACTTCGTTTGTACCAAGTACATTGACGTTTGGAATATTGCGAGCTGCTAAGTACAAGTTTTCGTCGACGTCTTTTGTGACGATCAATGCACGAGATGCATTCAACTCATTTAACTTTGCGATTAGCTCTTTGGTCTTAGGCCCAGAAACGCTCAGCTCTTCAACCAAAATTAAACGCTCTTGACGTATTAATTCGGCTAGGATGCACTGCATAGCACCGCGATACATTTTGCGGTTAACTTTCTGTGACCAATCTTGTGGTTTCGCAGCAAATGTACGACCACCACCACGCCAGATTGGGCTACGAATAGAGCCTGCACGAGCGCGACCAGTACCTTTTTGGCGCCATGGCTTAATGCCACCGCCAGAAACTTCGGCACGGGTTTTTTGTGCACGTGTACCTTGACGAGCACCAGCAAGATATGCGGTGACGACTTGATGCACTAATGCTTCGTTGAATTCACGACCAAAGGCCGTATCAGAAAGCTCAACCGCCGCACCTGTAACTGTTTTTAAATCCACGTTAATCCCCTTGCTTAGGCTTTGACTGACGGACGTACGATGACATCGCCACCGGTGGCACCTGGGATAGCACCCTTGATGACAAGTAATCCTTTTTCGGCATCAACCGAAACCACTTCTAGGCCTTGAACTGTAACACGCTTGTTACCCATTTGACCTGGCATCTTCTTACCTTTAAATACTTTACCTGGTGACTGGTTTTGACCAGTTGAACCAATGGCACGGTGAGAGACTGAGTTACCATGGGTAGCATCTTGCATGCTAAAGTTGTGACGCTTTACGCCGCCTTGAAAGCCTTTACCTTTACTATTTCCTGTGACATCAACCATTTGACCTTCTTCAAATAGGTCAGCTTGGATCTCACCACCAATTTCACGACCTTCAAGATCGCTTTCATTGGCACGAAATTCCCAAACACCACGACCAGCTTTAACGCCAGCTTTCGCGAAGTGACCTTTTTGAGCGGCTGTTACGCGGCTGTCACGACGAGTACCTGTGGTAATTTGAATGGCTTGATAGCCATCTATATCAGTATTTTTTACTTGAGTGATGCGGTTTGCATCGATCTCAACCACTGTTACAGGGATAGAATCACCTGTTGCAGTGAAGACACGGGTCATGCCGCATTTTTTACCGACTAAACCAATCGCCATTTTAAACCTCTTTATATCTTCTATTAATGGATTGGGCGTTTAATGTGCATTAACCCAAAGCAATTTGAACGTCAACGCCCGCCGCTAAGTCTAGCTTCATTAACGCGTCCACAGTTTTGTCAGTAGGCTGAACAATATCAACCATGCGCTTGTGAGTACGGATTTCGTACTGGTCACGAGCATCTTTATTGACATGTGGCGAGGTTAGAACGTTGAAGCGCTCAATGCGAGTCGGCAACGGTACAGGACCACAAACTTGCGCACCGGTGCGCTTTGCAGTATCAACGATCTCTTGTGCAGATTGATCAATCAGACGATGATCAAAAGACTTGAGACGGATACGGATTCTCTGGTTAGCCATGCCAGCAAGCTCCTAATATGTGCCTTGATCATTCTTGCGTTGCAAGTGGATGAGCAAAAGCCGTTTGGTTAAAGATTCACTCCGAGCGGTTCACTGTTCTTAATCAGAATCTATTCTTTTATAGAATTAGTAATACGCCAAAAGCAAAATAGTTTAAAGCCCCGCCGACTCTCCCATTTATTGGGAGTCAGCAAAGGCATAATGAAATAGTGCTAGAAACGATGCTCTAGCTGTCATGGCGCCAGCTGTTTGATTGGCCGCGCGCATATAAATCAGTGGTATATATTATACAGAGTATTTTCTTGATTGCAAGGGTATTATTAGGGACCCTTAAAAGCTTTCGCCAAATTAGAACTATGTACTCTTGTTTTACTGCTGATATTTACATTCAATTCGTACTTACTTCACACTATCGGGCCTGATTGAATAGAAGCATAAAACACAGATCTTTTGATCAATTTCTATGTAGAAAATCAATCTAACACAATATCATATTGCTCTTGGGTATAGAGATTTTCTACATCAAAAGTGATCACCCGACCTAATAGATATTCAAGGTCAGCCACCGTATCTGCTTCTGAGGTTAGTAATAAATCAATAACGGCAGCATGGGCGACCACCGTAAACTTCTTCGGTGAGTTATAAGTACGAGCACAGCGCATAATTTCGCGGAAAATCTCAAAGCAGACGGTCTCGGCAGTTTTGACAAAACCGCGACCTTGACAAGTTGAGCACGGTTCGCACAATTGCTGCCCTAGCGACTCGCGAGTACGTTTGCGAGTCATCTCTACCAAACCTAGCTCACTAACTTGAGTAATATTGCTTTTGGCATAATCCTGCGTTAACTGAGATTGTAAGCTCTCGAGTACATCGTCTTTGTGCTGTTGCTCCAGCATATCGATAAAATCTAGGATTATAATACCACCTAGATTGCGTAGGCGCAGCTGCCGAGCAATAGCATGAGTGGCCTCTAAGTTGGTCTTATAAACGGTATCTTCTAATGAACGTCCACCGACGAAAGAGCCAGTATTGACATCAATGGTAGTCATAGCCTCTGTTTGATCGATAATCAGATAGCCACCAGACTTTAGATCGACGCGACGTTTTAGTGCATCCCGCAAGTCTTCTTCAACGCGGTGCACATCAAACAACGCCTGTTCAGCAGTATAGTGGACGATACGATCATAAACAAAAGGCACGAACTCTTTGGCAAAAGTCCTGACTTGTTCATAAATTTGTTCATTATCGATAATGACCTTGCCAGTCTCTTCATGTACTAAGTCACGAATAGACCGTAATGGTAAGGACAGCTCTTGATAAATTAGCTCTGAGCTTTGATGATGATTCATGTCTTTTTGGCGCGCGCAAATAGTGCGCCAAAGTTGTAATAAGTAGTAGATATCTTCCTCTAACTTGTCTACTGGTACACGCTCAGCAGCAGTACGAGCAATCAGACCACCTTGCAAATTAACCGTTTGCATCAGGCTATTAAGTTCAGTCTTTAGACGCGTGCGCTCCTCTTCACCATCAATACGTTGAGAGATACCGATATGAGCACTAGAGGGCAAATAAACCAAATAGCGCGAAGGCAAAGAGACGTTGGTGGTCAGACGTGCGCCTTTACTGCCTAATTGGTCTTTGGTCACTTGTACCAAAATACGTTGACTCTCGTGCAAGCGATGTTGAATCAAGGTTTTACTGGCGACAGGTATAGTTTCAGTGTTTTGGGCGCTAACTACGGGCGGCGTGACTGCCAAATTATCAGCAGACGTTGCTATAGCCTCTGCATCGGTAGGGGCGATTGAGTCTTCATCAGATTTAGCCTTAGCTTTCACTGCTGGACGAGGTTCTCGCTGCATATCATTAACATGCAAAAACGCCGTCCGTGACTGGCCAATATCGACAAAGGCAGCTTGCATTCCTGGAAGGACACGTACCACTGTGCCCAAATAAATATTGCCGACTAAGCCCAGCTTATGATGGCGCTCAATATAAATCTCGCCCAGCACACCATTATCTAAGACTGCTACGCGGGATTCCATTGGACTGACATTAATCAGCAGCTCTTCAGACATAGGGTTTCTTCTCTTATCTCTTAACTTTCTTATTAGGAGTTAGTAGCGTTTTAGCCTTACAGTGTAGCAAATGCGACTCGACCTTGCCCATTACCCTAGCGTATCATTATGTGCAGACGACTGTGTAAACCCACCTAATTTGTGGGCACTTCATTGGCTTCATCAATTAACGCCAGCGTTTGCGCCAGTGGCAGCCCTACCACATTAGTATAGCTACCATTAATACGGGTGACCCATGCAGCAGCTAACCCTTGAATAGCATAACCACCCGCTTTGTCAGCAGGCTCCCCGCTATTCCAATACCCCGCCATCATATCTGAAGTTAATGGTACAAAGGTCACTTCAGTGCGCTCAATAATTTGCTGCTGCCACAATGTTTTAAACATATTAGTATTATTTGTAGGCGTTAGCATTACTAGCGTGGCTTGGACGGCGGTCCATATTTGATGGGTATTATCAGACATCTGCTGCCACATACTGTACGCATGATTGCGATCGGTTGGCTTTATCAATACTGTCTGACCATCCGGTAATACGCCGATGGTATCAGCGGTTAGCATTATAAATGGCTTGTTAGGAGGGATAGAAAGTATAGATAACTCAGTTTTGTCACTTTCAAAATCGGCATTGAGCTGTTCAATAGCTGAATTGGCTTTGGTGGCGATCATACGTTCAATATAGTCTTTTGGTGGCTCGGCATCATACGGCGTTTCATCGACATCAACACTCATGACCTTAAAATTGTGCTGCGCGATTGCTAGCAGCTCGCGACGACGGGGCGAACCAGAAGCTAAAATGATATCCATCGCTATTCTCTTATATTGACACGTTTATTATGTGGGTACGTTTTGTAGAGTTTGTCATGGCAGATACTTTAACGACTAGCAACACACTTACAATCCCTAAGATACCTATTAAAGTAGCAATTTAAGCCAATCATCATTGAAGTAGCAATAAATGTCATTAGTGGGCAAATTTGCGTAAGGCCAATAGCACTAGAGGCCAGCTTATGATGCTCATTAATAAGGATAGGCCGGATTGTGCCACAAATATATTTTGAGTAATCAGCTGTAATATCCATAGAATCAGCTGAAACACCACTAATCCTAGCGTTGCTATTAGCCAAGCGCTAGCCGTGTTTAACTCCCTGATATATATGCTAGTTATTTTAATAATTAACGCGACCACCACAGCAGCAAAGGCCTGCTGACCCAATCGCGTGTCCATAAGTAAGTCTGCAATAAGACCAATGGTAAAAGCGGTAAAGATACCCACATAGCGCGGCTGAAACAGCAACCAAAAAATCAGCACCATGATCAGTGCCATCGGGCGCAGGGTTGCCATATTTGGACTTAGTGGATAAACATTGAGCGATGAGGCAACCACAAAGCTTAGGATAATCGCGATCAACAACAGGCCAGTTGCGTGCTCAGAGTTGGGATGCGCCATAGATGCGTGCCTTAACGAGTATATAGCGGCTACTACTTTAACGTTTATTTAGCGATGAGTAGGATAAGCGGTGACTGATAAAGTTACTACTGATGAAGTCTCAGTGAACAGCTCATTGGATCGGTACGGGCGCTACGGTATCACTATTAGCACTAGTCATATCAGTACTGATTTCAGTACTGATATTGCTACTCGTCTTACCAGTGAATGCTAATGATGACGGTTTACTCTCAGCGTCTACCATCTTGTCTTGTAAAATTAATACGTAGGCATTGTCAACAAAATTAGCGGCAGGCGTCACTTTAATGCTTCTAAAATTATCCGCTTGAGTTTCTTCATTGTCTTTAATTTGAGCGATACGCCCAACCTGATAGCCTGCTGGAATACGACCACCCAGACCTGAGGAAATCAACTCATCACCGACCCGCACATCTGAAGTTTTAAACACATAGTTAAGACGCAGTGACGTGGGTATCCCTTCACCGGTGACAATAGCGCGTTGACCCGTACGCTTAACGGTCACTGCAACCGACTGTTGCTTGTCAGTAATCAATAATAAACGACTGGTATTGGGGTAAACATTGATAATTTGCCCTAAGATACCATCTTCATCGATGACCGTCTGCCCGACTTGCACACCATCTTGCGCGCCTTTATTAAGCACGACGATTTGCTTGAGCAAATTAGTATCAGTACCGATGACTTGTGCCAAATTAAGCTCAAATTGCTCAGGCTTGGTGGTCGATAAAATACCTTGCAAGCGTGCATTTTGTGCCAGGATATAATCTTGCTGCTGTAGCTTGGCTTGTGCGTGAATCAATTGCGATTTTAATTGTACGTTTTCGCGGCGTAGCGCTTCTTTTGATTGCGCGCTACCACTTACCCAATGCTCAGCATAGCTCGGTAATAAAGACAGCTCATAAATAGGCTGCATGGCTGCATGACTGGTGTTACGAATGGGGTTGAACCACTCTGGATTCTTACTGTCAAACCATATCAGTATTAGTGCCGCTATTAATACAATAGCAGTCTTATGAAGTGATAACGGCTGGCGAGCAAAAATACTTGTAGTCATAAAGGGTCTAATATTAGAGGTTCTAATTTAGGGGTCTAATTTGATCCATACCCAGCGCTGGGGTTAAAATATCAAACGTTGGCAGCGTTAACATCGTTAACCAATAAAGCTTATGGTTGCCATTTGTTAATGCTATAAAAGGCAGCCTCATAGGCTACCTTTAACGCTATCTCTGTCAATACTGGCTTTAATTCAGCCAAGTTAGGTCAGTAAACATTGCTCATTTTAAGATTGGCAATCAAAAACGCTTATACGAAAATCATATTCAGGCTTTTGTTATTAATAAAGTCCAGCGCTATACCGCCGCCACGACTGACGCAAGTGAGTGGATCTTCAGCGACAGTCACTGGCAAACCAGTCTCTTTTGAGATTAGCTTGTCTAGGTCTCGTAGCAATGCGCCGCCACCAGTCAAAACAATACCTCGCTCGGCAATATCAGATGACAGCTCAGGTGGGGTTTCCTCAAGCGCCGCTTTTACGGCACTAACAATGCCACTTAATGGGTCACTCAGCGCTTTTTGAATCTCTTCTGATCTAACAGTAAAGGTCTTAGGAACGCCTTCAGCCATACTACGGCCACGGACTTCCACTTCTAGCTCACTATCTTCATTGAGCGCAGAGCCGACTTCTTTTTTGATACGCTCAGCAGTAGTTTCCCCAATTACGCAACCATGGGTACGGCGAACATGGGTGATGATCGCTTCATCAAACATGTCACCACCGATACGAATCGACTCTGCATAGACACAGCCTGACAGTGCGATAACAGCAATCTCAGTCGTGCCACCGCCAATATCGACCACCATTGAACCACTGGCCTCGTGAACGGGCATGCCCGCCCCAATTGCCGCTGCCATTGGTTCTTCTAATAGCAGAACTTTGCTCGCGCCTGCTGAGGATACGGCTTCACGAATGGCTTTACGCTCAACCAAGGTCGATTTACAAGGCACGCAAACCACTACATTAGGCTGTGCCATAAAGCGCTTGGCTTTGGCTTTGCCAATAAAATGCTTCAGCATTTTTTGCGTCACTTCAAAGTCAGCAATCACACCGTCTTTTAAAGGACGAATAGCCGTAATATTGGAAGGGGTACGACCAAGCATCTGCTTGGCATCAATACCAACAGCGGCAACCGTAGGGTTTTGTGTGCGATTACTTCGTAGAGCAACCACAGTAGGCTCGTCAAGCACCACGCCTTTATTAGGAATAAAAATTAAGGTGTTAGCAGTACCAAGGTCGATTGCGATATTATTTGATAAAAATCCAAATAGGTTCATGACTAATATATCCAGCGTCTTACAAATAAGGCGAATGAGATGACTGAGGCGTTACTCATCAATGTTGAGTAGGTCGTCGTTGGGCATTAACTGTGGCTTGATTTTGGCATCACAACAGTTAAAGCTAAAAGATAATAATGAAATGATGAAATTGGGCTAAATTATACCGATTTAGCACAAAAAAAACACAGCTATTTACATCATTAAGCCAGTAACTTGGACTTATATGAGAAAAATTGTTACAAATTTTGAAATAGCGTTAAATACTATTTGAATCAATAAACAACAAGGCTCTACATTGGTATGGTATTTTGCTCAGCAGCGTGCGCTTACTGTAACGTATTTTGTGACTTAATGGGTAAGCGATTGATAATAAATCAATAACTGCTCCGTCATTATGGCAAAGTCGCCAATCCTAACTAAGATTGTGCTGCAATCAAGCGTCATCCTCTGTAAACTTGATTAAGATGCTTTATAATAAGTCACTGATTGTGATAAAAAGTCACTGAAAGTCACTGATTGTGAGTTTAGCTCCTATTAGACTAGACGTAAAATTATCGCCTCAACAAAAATAGCGCTCATCAAGTAGACCGCAATAACGATTTATATTGTTAACGCGACTCTCAACTTAATAGGGGCTATCGTAGGCTGGCGCTTTTAGCCCAGTCAATCGTAACCATTTGCCAAAAACGCTGGGCTAAAGCCACAGCCTACGCCAAAAATTATGATAGTTGAGAGTGGGGTATTGTTAATAAAAAAATTCAGTACCTTATCAATAAGACAAGCTCAAAACCCTAATTGTATTTACTATTAAATCTATAAGCGTGTTTTATCATTACCGATAGGCGCTTTTTTTAACAAACACTGTCATTCACTGGAGAAACAATGTCAAATATGTCCCAGCAACCGTCAACGACTGAAAGCAGCGTCAGCCGCCACGAAATCCTAGAAGTTGCCAGCCTAGCGCGGTTGGGTGTTGATGAAGATACGGCCGATAGCTACGCCAATGACATCAGCAAGGTTTTAAAGTTAATGAATACCTTAGCTGCTGTGGATACCACAGATTTGACGCCTTTAGCCAACATTCACGAAGCTTGCCAAGACTTGCGCGCTGATGTTGCCAAGCACGACATCAATCGCGAACGCAATCAATCGATCGCGCCAGCCGTTGAGCAAGGCTTATATCTGGTACCACAAGTCATTGAATAGCTTTTTATTAGTTAGCTTGTTGTTTAATAGCCTTCTGTTCAATAGATTTTTATTAAAAGCTTCGACTGGCAAGCCGATTTAATTTAGCCCCATTTTATTTTACGCAGTTAACATTTTGACGGACGACCCCTTATGTCTGACCTTCATCTCTTAAGTACCCAGCAGCTGATTACAGGCTTACAAGACAAACAATTTAGCAGTCTTGAGCTGACCGAACACTTTATCAAACGTATTGACACTTTAGATAGTAAGATTAATAGCTTTATCACTTATACCTCTGAGACCGCGCGTGCACAAGCGCAAGCCGCAGACGAAATGCGCGCGCAAGGCGATAAGCGTCCGCTACTTGGCGTCCCTATGGCGCATAAAGATATATTTTGTACTCAAGGGGTGCTGACCACCTGCGGCTCTAAAATGCTACACAATTTTGTCTCACCTTATGACGCTACTATCGTGACCAACATTACTAAGGCCGGCATGATTAGCCTCGGCAAGCTCAATATGGATGAGTTCGCAATGGGCTCGGACAATAGCAGCTCTTATTATGGCACAGTGCAAAATCCGTGGAATCTTGAGCGCGTCCCTGGCGGCTCATCAGGTGGTAGCGCATCAGCCATCGCAGCAGGATTTGTACCAGTAGCAACGGGTAGTGATACCGGCGGCTCTATTCGTCAACCCGCATCCTTTTGTGGTTTAACGGGTATTAAGCCCACTTATGGTCGAGTATCGCGTTTTGGTATGATTGCCTACGCCTCAAGTTTGGATCAAGCAGGCAGCTTAGGTCGCAGCGCTAAAGATTGTGCTTATCTATTACAGCCCATGGTCGGTCATGACCCACGTGATGCCACTTGCATTAAGCACGACATCCCCGACTACGTGCAAGATATCAATGAGGCCGAAGCGCAAGCAGGCGATAAGCCATTCGCTGGTCTGCGTATTGGAATTGCCAAAGAATATTTCGGTAAAGGACTAGATGCCGAAGTCGACAAAGTGGTACGTGCGGCATTACAGAAGTATGAGGAACTTGGTGCGACGATTGTCGAAGTTAATATCACTGACCCCGAAATCACTCTTGCTACTTACTATATGCTAGCACCTGCTGAAGCCTCTTCAAACTTATCGCGCTTCGATGGCGTGCGTTTCGGCTATCGCTGTGAAAATCCAAAAGACTTAATCGATTTATACACGCGCTCACGCTCTGAAGGCTTTGGCCCTGAAGTCCAGCGCCGTATCTTGATGGGGACTTATGCTTTATCTGCTGGGTATTTTGATGCTTATTATATCAAAGCCCAAAAAGTGCGCCGCTTAATCATCAAAGACTTCGATGATGCCTTTGCCAACTGTGATGTGATTGCCAGTCCAACGGCACCAACAGCCGCTTATAAGCTTAGCGAAAATTTAGACCCTGCCACGATGTATCTGGGCGACGTTTATACCATTGGGGTCAACCTTGCTGGTTTGCCTGCACTGAGTCAACCAGTTGGCTTGACCTCTGAGGGTCTGCCCGTTGGTTTACAGCTAATCGGACAGCATTGGCAAGAGAGCCAATTGCTCACTACCGCGCATCTGTTCCAGCAGCATACTGATCATCATCTACAACACTCTGCCATTGCTAAGGAGACGGTATAATGAACTCAACAACTGATAACAGCACCGTCCATCATGACACCGTCCGTAAAGAGACTTTGCGTTCAGAGCTATTGGTCGACGGCTATGAAGTGGTCATCGGTATTGAGATTCACTGTCAGCTCAATACCGACAGTAAGATCTTTTCCAGCGCTCCGACCGACTTCGGTCATGAACCGAATACCCAAGCGAGTATCGTAGATTTAGGTCTGCCCGGTGTCTTGCCAGTCCTCAATAGCGGCGTAGTAGAACGCGCGCTAAAATTCGGTATCGGTGTCGATGCCGAGCTGGGTTTATTTAATACCTTTGACCGTAAAAACTACTTCTATCCTGACTTGCCTAAAGGCTATCAAATCACGCAAATGGCCAACCCTATCGTTGGCCGTGGTCATATCGATGTGGTGATCAATGAAGGTGAGAACAACGAATATCCTAAGCGTATGGGTATCACTCGCGCTCATTTAGAAGAAGATGCAGGTAAGTCGGTACACGATGCCGTTGATGGTATGACGGGCGTCGACCTTAACCGTGCCGGCACGCCGCTGATTGAGATTGTCTCTGAGCCTGATATGAGCTCAGCGTTTGAAGCGCTAGCCTATATCAAAGCCATTCATCAATTGGTTACTTGGCTTGGTATCTCAGATGCCATCATGGCAGAAGGCTCATTCCGCTGTGATTGTAACGTCTCAGTGCGTAAGCCTGGCGCCGCTTTAGGTACGCGTACTGAACTCAAGAACCTGAACTCATTCCGTAGTATTGAACGTGCAATCAACCGTGAAATCGAACGTCAAATTGATATTGTCGAAGAAGGCGGTCAAGTCGTGCAAGCGACGATGCTTTATGATCCTGATAAAGACGAAACCCGCGTTATGCGTACTAAAGAAGACGCTAATGACTATCGTTATTTCCCTGACCCTGACTTGCTGCCTGTGCGCATTGAGCAGCATACGGTTGATACGATTAGAGCCGCCATGCCTGAGCTACCGGTTGCCCGCCGCGCACGGTTAGAGAATGAGCTTGAACTATCAGAATACGATGCCCGTATCTTAACAGACAGCCGTCAGCTTGCGGATTATTTTGAAGCTGTGGTTGATGAGGTCGGTCAAAAGCACGCCAAGATTGCCGCTAACTGGGTCATGGGTGAGTTGTTAGGCGCACTCAACAAAGACGATAAAGACATCACCACTACCCCTATCAGCGCCATACAATTGGCCGGTATGCTCAAACGACTCTTTGACGACACGCTATCAGGTAAGCTTGCTAAAAAAGCCTTTAGCGCGTTATATGAACGCGAATTTGGCGATGCCGATGATGCCGCTGATCAAATCATTGAAGCCAAAGGTCTTAAGCAAGAAACTGATACTGGCGCTATCAAAGCCATCGTTGAAGGTGTGATTGCCAACAATGAAGCTATGGTTGAAGAATATCGCGGTGGTAAGGAAAAAGCCTTTAACGGTCTGGTCGGGCAAGTGATGAAAGCCAGTCGTGGCAGCGCCAATCCACAACAGGTCAACCAAGTACTAAAAGAGTTATTGGGTTAAGGTTAATGGGTAGTAGACTGGACTGATTGTTGTCAATAAAATCTATTTGCAGATTCGAGAAGTAATTAACTCTTGCAATATGTAAGATTTTGCGTAAAATAGTCAGTCATTCGGGGCGTAGCGCAGTCTGGTAGCGCACTACACTGGGGGTGTAGGGGTCGCAGGTTCAAATCCTGCCGTTCCGACCAAATAAGTTAGTTGAATACCGAAAAAGTCAGCCATTGTTCTCAATGGCTGGCTTTTTTTTGTGTTAGATTCAACTATAGCTCTGTCACCGATGGGCTACCCTAGCTGATACTTGCCTCCTCTAGACTTTTACTAGACGAGCCGTTAGGGTAAATTCTCTACAACTCACTTTGGCTCAACCTATGTCCGAGTCTATCGCTCAGCCCTCTCCTACTATTATGCATCCTACTGTTAGCAGTAATGCACCGTGGGAGGAATATCAACGACCTTACGTTCGTGATTTGGCTTACGTACTGGCCTGCCCCAATGTCTTAACTGAGTGGCTAGATTTTGCTCCCCATCAGAATAACCCAACGATTGCGGTTCATAGCCCGAACTTTTGGCAAACACAATTTGAAGCCTATCGCGAACGTTTAAATGAACTCGATACTACCAATGCCTATCAAGAGCTCACGCGCTATTTATTAGCTAGGCCAAGCCCCAATCGTTTGGGGTTTCATTTCGAGGGGCTATTATCATTTTGGTTGGAAGATGGTTTTGCGCGTAAGTTGCATCATTATGAGATGCTGGCGAGTAACGTCCAGTTATTCTGCGGTAAGCAGACTTCTGGTGAATTGGATTTAATTTTATACAATCATCAGGATGAGATAACTGAACATTGGGAATTAGCCATTAAGTTCTTTATGGGCTCAGCGCCATTTGTACCCGTCAATTGGGTCGGCATTAATTCTAATGACAACTTACAACGCAAGATGACTCACATGCAAACCAAGCAGTTTCGCACCGTGTGGGTGGACACCAAAGATCATGGGCGAGTTAAAATTGATAAGCGTTATGGGGTGATTAAGGGACGGTTTTTTTTGCCAACGACAGTAGCTGATTTTAATTATCCCGATTGGCTTGAGCCTAGCTTTCCTATGCATCGCTGGCTGGCTATCCCTGATAATCAAAATTCTAATATTACGCCGGAAGCTCTTAATCTAGATAAAAATAAAATCGAAGACCCAACTAAAGACCCAGTAAGCAACATCGAAACCATGACAGAACCTCTTAGCGATATTACAGATATACGCCGCGCTCACTATATTGAATGGTTTACCCAGCGCAGTTTTTATAATAAAAATAAGACCCTTCCTAAAGTGCCGTCTGATTTAGCGACTTTGCCGCAAGGGCTATACTTTATCCAAATGTCTGATCAAGAAAGCTATGAGCCAATGGTAATTTTGCACACTGATGTTAACGCTAGCCAAAATATTTTGATTGATTGAGTCAGATAATATTACCTAATAAGTCTCAATAACCTGCGTCAGCTCATACCGAAGCATATCAGCACTAGGCATGCGCTCAGCATGAAAGCGCACAATTGGAATACCGGCACTAGCAAGGGCTTTGTCTTTTTTGTCATCGGCTTTTTGGCGAGATTTACTACTGTGGGTCCAGTCATCAAGCTCAATAGCGACCAGTGTGGTCTGAGCATCGTGGTCGACGACCACATAATCTACGCTCTGGCGGCAGATGCGATTAAACCAAAAGCTACGTTCAGAGGTCTCATCACTATTGGCCTCAATAATGCGTGACAGCTGGACTTGGACAAAGATATGATATTCCGGTAGGGCGTTTTTTAGTTTATGAAAAAATATGACTTCGGTATCGGTCATGATAGGCATGAGCGCAAATGGCCAAATAGCCAGCTCATCACCACGAACAGGTTTTGGATCAGGCTCGGAATTTTTAGAAGCGGACTGACGCTTTGCTGTTAGTTTGGGTAAGGCAATCAAACCTAAGAACCCAACAGCCAAGATTAAAAATATAATGCCAAATGACATAGTTTTGCCTTATACAATATTAGAGTGACTAAACATCTCTTATGACTAAATTGCAGTCATCAAATAGCCAGTCACGACACAGCAACCCTTTTAGGCTGACATGTCATACAGAAATAAATAGAGAAAAATGGCGCTTATCTTATATAAGCTTGCCATAATCGGCAACCTATAAACCACAAAACACGACATTAAATGTCGTGTTTTGAAAATACAAAAAATAGCAGGCTAAAAAGCTAAAAGAATACCTAAAGATAATTAAAACGTTGTCTCAAATAACAATAGCACTCTTACCACTACAGCAGTCTTAGCGCCAGTAGAGCACCCAAGCACCAGTAGTATTAACCTTAGAGTCGCTATTGATTTTATCTTTTAACGCTAACGCAGCAACTTTGCCGCGTTCAGGACCAACGATGACTCGTACGCCGCGGCTGGTAGCGCTAGTCTTGACCTGATAACCCGCTGATTTAAACTTCTTTGCCATCTCATCCGCAGTGGTTTGATTGTTCGCCAAGGCAACCTGTACCCCAAAGCTGCCTTTAGCGTCCGTTTCTTTGACTTCTTTACGTGCCTCGCGTAGTTTTTCTTGGGCATCGCGCTTGTCTTCACGTGCTTGCTGGGCATTCGCCGCGTCACGCTCTAGACGTTGAACTTGCATACGGGAAGGAATGGTCAACGCCTGCCCAACCTGCAGAGAGGTAGTCGACGCAATATTATTAGCTTGTGCTAGCGCCTCAACAGACATGTTATTTTGTCGCGCGAGCTTTATCAGACCATCACCGCTTTTGACGGTATAATCGGTAGGCGACTTAGGCAGTTCTGATTTAGCGGCTTCTAGTTTAGACGCTTCAATGGCTGCCTTTTCTTCAGCTTGCTTTTTTTGCTTGGCTGTTGCTTGCGCTTCAGCCTGTCTCTTAGCGTCCGCTTGTTCTCTAGCCTCAGCCTGTTTTTTGCTCTCTGCTAATTTTTTGGCTTCGGCTTGTTTTTTAAGCTCTGCTTGCTTTCTAACCTCTTTTTGCTTAGCAAGTGCTTGTGCTTCTTTTTGTGTGTCGCTCTTATCACTGTCATTTAAGCTCGCATTGGTAGCCGTATTATCGGGGCTAGATTTCACTTGCGACCCATCACTAGTATTTTGTGCCGCTTCCGGACTGTCACTATCGCCGCCAGTTGAAGTACTGTTTTCCACATACTGCTGGTTTTCAGCACGTGCTTTGGCTAGAGCTTGCGCCTCGGCAGTCTCTTGCTCCATCAAAAACTGCTGCGCGCGTTTTTCTTGCTCTGCCACGCGGGCGGCACGTTCCTTTTGTTTTTGTGCCAAAATACGTTTTTCAGTCTCAATATCTATCGTCAACGGCTGCGACGATGCCTGCTCAGTACGCGGTTTATCTACCATAGCAGGTGTTGGCTCTGGATCATTTCCAGCACCGATTTGCTGCAGCATGGCGTATAACATCACGCTGCCACCTATAATCATCCCAATGCCCAATAAGGCTTGTCTCGAAAAATTCATCCGTTTACGTCTCTTAGTTGGTAATAAGGCTGATTGGTCGGCGCAATGGCATTTGCCAGCCACCCGTTATCGCGATCAGTTGTCGAAAGTTATGCCGTTTTTATAAAAGTGCTTTGATTATAAAGCATACTTTTAACGCTGTCTGCTATCGCGCTGTTGCGAACATTAACGTTTAATCGTCTCTCTTTTAAGACAAATTATTGTCCCTCAAGTGATGCAAGCGCTTCACCGATGGTATGAAAGGAGCCACAGACTACGATTAAGTCTTGCGGCTGACTGGCGCTTATCACCGCGTATGTTGCTTCTGATAAACCACTAAATTCATGGATATAAGGCTTATCAACATAAGCCGCTAAAATGTTCTGTAATTGCACAGTGCTAGCCGCACGGGGATAATCAATTTCTGCGACAAACCAGTCACTAATTGGCAAGTTAGCTTCAGTTAAACGCTGCACGACTTTATCAATAGCTTTATCTCCCAACATTGAGAATAACATTTTAATAGTCGCAGGTGCTGTGCTTGGTTGACTGTTTGGTTGCCTGCTTAATTGCCGGTTCAATTGCCGATTTGATTGAGTGTTAAGATGTTGCTGCCACAATGGTAATAACTGCGCCAATAAAAACTCAACCCCTTGTTCATTATGCGCCACATCAAACAACCAATGCCGATCTTTAATCTCACGATAATCAAAGCGCCCTGCTAGCTTTACCGCTTGTAGCGCTTGCTCAATAGCAGAAATTTCAATGTTCAGCGGACTTGCCAGCACTGCTGATAGCGCATTGGCTGTATTCATCAGTGACAGCGCTGGGCGCGGTAGCTGTAGCGTGACAGATGCATTGCTATACTGCCACGTTTGCGCGTCAAACATGCGGTAGCTAAAGTCTTGCTGCGCTTGATAGCAGGTGACATTATGGGTATTGATAAGCTGCTGTACACTGTTAGGCATCTCAGTAGCACCATAAATTAAAGTCATATCATCACGTAAGATACCGGCCTTTTCAGCGCCAATATCCTCGACATTGTCACCCAGCCAATCGACATGATCGATACTGATATTAGTAATCACTGCCATATCAGGGTCAATAATATTAACCACATCTAAGCGTCCGCCAAGCCCCACTTCTAATACCCAAACATCACAGTCAGCTTCAGAGAATATGAGTAGCGCTGCCAGAGTGGTCATCTCAAAAAACGACAATGTTAACTCGCATTGTAGTCGAGCCGCTTCTACTTTAGTAAACGCTGCAATCAAAGTCTGGTCAGTAACCATCTCGCCATTAATACGTACACGCTCATTAAAACGACTTAGATGCGGTGATTGATATAGCGCAGTCTTATAACCTGCCGCTTGACATATCTCACTAATAACGACTGTGGTCGAACCTTTACCATTAGTGCCTGCCACGGTGAATACATAAGCATCGTCTTTGGCCGACTGCACTACTCCTAAATACTCTGCGACTGGTAGTACTCGCGATAGCCCCATATCTATAGCTGAGACATGTATTTGCTGCATATAGTCCAGCCATTCGGTTAGGCTGGCTTCGCTATTAGGACTATCAGGGTTAATGAGGTTAGAAGTTAAAGATGCAGACATGGACGAAAACCTATGTTAAGGACTATGTTAGAAGACTTATTAAGAATATTGGAAATAGAAGAATAACTCAGTGTATATCAACCCTGCTTAAAACCAAAATAAAAAGCTGGAAACTAAAGACACAAAATTAAGAGCGAAAACTAAAATAAAAACTCAAGACAGCGACCTAAACCAACCATCAAAGCCTAAATTATGACCCTTAAAAATCATAACCTCTAAAAGTAAAAATAGCATTTACCGTCAAAATACGGTAAATGCTATTAAAGTCTTTGCTACATTAAAACCAATGGATCAAATATAGATTGGCAGAAACTTAGGCATCAACGTTCGGTTGACGGCATAATTTTGCCAACAGACGATAAATGGTATCAATCATCTGATGACGATGTACCACTTCATCCACTACACCATGCTCTAACAAGAACTCCGCGCGCTGGAACGGCTCTTCTAACGTCTCGCGAACGGTCTGCTCAATCACGCGCTTACCAGCAAAGCCAATCATTGCTTTGGGCTCTGCTAAATGGATATCGCCAAGCATGGCAAGAGAAGCAGTAACGCCGCCATAAACTGGATTGGTTAACACCACAATATAAGGCACGCCAGCAATTCTTAAGCGTTCAATAGCCGCACCAGTCCGTGCCATTTGCATCAACGACAATATGCCTTCCTGCATGCGCGCACCGCCGGATGCCGCAAAGCAAACCAATGGCACTCTATCCTTTAGCGCTTTTTCGGCTGCTTGCACAAAGCGATCGCCAACTACCGAACCCATTGAGCCGCCCATAAAGCGGAAGTCAAAAGCACAAGCGACCACATCAAGATTACGAAGCTTACCATGGAAGACTATCAGTGCTTCGGTCTCGCCAGTTTTGGTCTGTGCTTCAGTCATACGTTGCGGATACGGCTTACTATCTACGAACCCAAGCGGATCTTTGGCAGTAAATTCTTGTCCAAGCTCGCCGTCTACTTGATCTAAAAGCCAATTCAAACGCTCACGTGCAGTCATAGCCAAATGATGGTCACAATGCGGGCAGACATAGCAGTTAAAAATAAGCGCCGTATTAGTAATCATCGAATGACAGCTGGTGCATTCCGTTGACGGTTCGGTCTCTACTGCGGTCAGTGGTGCAGACAATTGCTGCTTAATACCCGGTACTGGGCGATTAAACCATGAGTGACCAGCGATATTACCATTCGCTGCAAGAGTAGCAGAGCTATCATTTTGAGTATCAGGTGTTGTTATAGTATCAGTCATATTATTCGCCATTATCGTCGGCTTATCGACAAGTTTGCTCATGTACTTGTCGCTGAAAGTTAAATCAGGAGTTCAATCCAGTCATAACATGAGCCGTTATGAAGCACGCTTACCCGTAATTGTAACAATTTATACGTGAAGTTAGTTTACACACGTAAACTAACTTTAGCAAAGTCATTCAATATTATCATCATAATTATTGATACAATTTAATAAAAGGTACTTCAATAAAGGGCTCTCGACTCGACTATTAATACTCTATCACTGATAATAGTTCGCAAGCTTTCAAAGCCGCTGGTTTATTTTTATTAAACCGTTATCAGGCATAAATATTAACTTATGCGCTTAAACTGTCTAAGGCTTCACGTAACTCATCCATTTTTACCATAATTTGTTGCTGAGCCGCCGCAACCACGATTGCATCATCAGCATCTACGTCAGCAAAATTCTGTACCAAGGCGCTACCAACAATAATACCATCTGCATGTGCGCCAATGGCTTTAGCTGAAACACCATCACGAATACCAAAACCCACACACACAGGTAAGTCAGTTTGCGCTTTGATGGCTTGCACTTGGGTCGCCACATCATCGGTATCAAGCGTGGCTGAACCGGTCACACCTTTGAGCGACACGTAGTAAATATAGCCACCACAATGAGTCAGCACTTGCTGACGACGCTCAGCCAAAGTCGTTGGCGATAATAAGAAAATTTCATTCATCGAATGATCGGTTAGATGCTGGGTAAAGCTTCCGGCTTCTGCTGGCGGTAAATCGACCATCAAAATGCCATCTACTCCTGACTGCTCACATAAGGCGACAAAGTTATCATAGCCGATAATCTCAACTGGATTAAGATAACCCATTAGGATAATGGGCGTTTGAATATCTTGCTTGCGGAATTCTTCGACCATCTTCAGCGCGCCACGGGTACTGGTACCTGCTGCTAGAGCACGTTCTGCGGCTAGTGCTACCGTTGGACCATCGGCCATAGGGTCTGAGAACGGCAAGCCAATTTCAATCATATCCGCGCCATGCTTAACTAAATCATGTAGCAAGCCTACAGTAGTTTGGGGATTGGGATCGCCTGCCATCACATAAGGAATCAAGGCTTTTTTGTTTTGGGTTTTTAAGGTATCAAAGGTGGTTTCAATTCGGGTCATAGTGGTCTCTTATAATTTTTAAATATTTCACGCAATTATCGGACTTTGAGCAGTTGCTAATCTTTGCACAGCGACTTTTTGGATGATCAGTAGCTAATAATTCACATAGTTAATAGTGATTATCAAATAGGGCAATCACTAATTATGCAATTACCCTATTTAAAATTACTACAGCTTATAGGACTCTAAAACTCAAGACCTTCCGCTTTCATAACAGAATGCAAATCTTTGTCGCCGCGACCAGACATATTAACAACGATAGTCTGGTCAGGAGTCATAGTTTTAGCAAGTTTAAGCGCATAAGCGACCGCATGAGCCGTTTCAAGCGCTGGGATAATACCTTCTTTACGGGTCGATTCATGGAAGCCAGCTAGCGCTTCTTTATCAGTACAACCGACATACTTAACACGCTTCATATCTTTTAAGAAGCTATGCTCAGGGCCAACACCTGGGTAATCAAGTCCAGCTGAGATAGAATGAGTTTCTTGAATCTGACCGTCATCATCAGCCATTAGATAAGTACGGTTGCCATGTAGGACCCCAATGCGTCCGGCTGCAAGTGGCGCTGAATGGCGACCGGTCTCGATACCATCACCAGTCGCTTCCACACCATACATTTCCACTTCAGTATCGTTTAGGAAGTCAAAGAATAGACCAATAGCGTTAGAGCCACCACCAACACAAGCAACCAAGGCATCTGGTAATTTACCGGTTCTTTCTAAATGTTGAATACGGGTTTCTTTACCAATAATCGCCTGAAAGTCACGTACTAGCAGCGGATAAGGATGCGGACCTGCTACGGTACCGATAATATAATAAGTGCTGTCAACGTTAGTGACCCAATCACGCATGGCTTCGTTCATCGCGTCTTTAAGCGTACGTGAGCCAGAAGTCACTGGCACAACGGTTGCCCCTAGCAGACGCATACGATAGACGTTCATCTTCTGGCGCTCGACATCATCGGCACCCATATACACGATACATTCAAGACCTAAACGCGCGGCAATAGTAGCTGTCGCAACGCCATGCTGACCTGCGCCGGTCTCAGCAATAATACGTTTTTTACCACACATTTTAGCAAGTAATGCCTGCCCAATGGTGTTATTGATTTTATGCGCGCCCGTATGGTTTAGGTCTTCACGCTTAAAGTAAATTTGCGCACCGCCAACTTCATCGCTCAAGCGCTTAGCATGATAGAGCGGGGTTGGGCGACCAACATAATTAACCAAATCAGTATGATATTCTTCCCAAAATGCGGGATCGGTTTTTACTTTGGTATATAACGCTTCCAGCTCTTCTAACGCTGCCATCAAGGTTTCAGAGACAAAGCGTCCACCGTGTACCCCAAAATGCCCGCGAGCATCAGGATATTGGTTAAAGTCTTTAACATCTTTTGGATTGGTAAAGGTATTGATAGATTGTTCGGTAGCAGATGAAGCATCAGTTGCATTTTTGCTGTCGACATGACTCATGATAATTCCTACGATAAGTGGTGTTTTTTAATATAGATATGAGGAGGGCTAACATTTACAACAAACGGAATGAGAACCAAGTAGAGAAACGAATACTAGGCGGTGTTAAAGCTAAAAATGGGTAGTTTTGCCCTATTTAACTCAAACTGATATTTCCTTCACATCAGTTTTCTTCACACCAGTTTCCTTCACACTAAATGGTTTCAAGAATAGTGTCACTTTGCCATCGATCACGTTTGACCGCTTTCATAAAGGCACGCATCTTAGCGCTGTCTTTTTTGCCCTTATCATGCTCGATACCGCCACTGACATCGACGCCATAGATCGGTAAATCTGAAGTCGCCGCAATGTTTTGGGCATCAAGACCACCCGCCAAAATAACAGGTAATGAGCTATTTTGAGGAATCAAACTCCAATCAAAGCGCGCACCCGTACCGCCGTATTTATTAGGATGATAGGCATCAAGCAAAATACTACTGGCACCGGCAGCGGCAAAGCGCTCTATTTGTGATGTTACGCTATCCATGCTGTTTAGGTCACCTTGGTCAGTATTGATACGTAAGGCTTTTATCCAACGCTTATTGACCGCGCTTGCCAACTGCTGGCATTGCTCAGGGGTCTCATCACCGTGGAATTGGATAATATCAAAGGCGACATTATCAGCAAGCTCGACCAGCTCATCATGGGGCATATTGACCACTAAGGCCACCACACTGACAAAGGCGGGTAGCGCTGCACTGAGTGTTTGTGCCTGAGCTTGCGTCACCGCACGTGGACTTGGCGGATAAAACACTAAGCCTACCGCATCAACACCCAACTGGGCAGCAGTATAAATATCGGCCAGCTGGGTAAAACCGCAAAACTTAACGTGCATTTTATAACCTTAAATATGATCTTAACAATCAGTAATGATTGATTATAAATTATAATGAGCCATTAATCATAAGAAATGGTGATAATTTGTTAATTAAATGCCAAATAAATTGCATCCAAAAACTTATCCTAGCATACTTTTATTCATAGTTTTGTTTGTGATAAGAAAAAGGATGACCCATGCCCATAACCACGCTGCCTACTGGCAGTACCGACGCTGATGTAGCCTCTGATACTGTACCTACCCAGCCACACTATTTGATGTGGTTTCGTCGTGACTTGCGAGTTCACGATAATACCGCGCTTGCTGCACTTTGCGAACGGGCGCGGACAGATAATGCTTTGGTAACAGCGCTGTTCTTTTGTACCCCTGAACAGTGGCAAGCTCACGATACCTCATTACTACAGGTGGATTTGATTGCGCGTACGCTGCCCAAACTGGCGGCAAACTTGCAGAAGCAATTGAATATCCCTTTGACAGTGCAAGTCTGTGAAAACTTCGACGACTGCACGAATACCATTATCATTATCGAGATGTGTGATCTTAAGCAGATCAGCTGCGTGATGGCCAATCATGAATATGAAGGTAGTGAGATTGCCCGTGATGAGCAATTGAACAAGCAACTTGCAAAAAAAGATATCGAATTTATACGCTGGCATGACCAATGTATCCTACCGCCTAATAGCATCACCACCAATGATGACAGCATGTATCAGGTGTTCACCCCATTTTATAAAAAGTGGCGGCAGACCTTAGATATCAGCTCCCTTCAACTTCATGACGCACAAGCAGTCAATACCAATAATAGCTTAAACCAAAATACCCAATCCAATGATAAACCGCTTGAGCTAACCCAAATAACTGCCAGCGCCAATACCGCTGAGAGCATAGAGACGTTAAGTAAAGAGCTGGTCAAGGACTATCAAAAGCGATTAGAAACGGTCCAAACACCTGTATCATTAGATAACATTGATAGCGACGCCCAGCTTACTCAGGCACGTACAGACTATCCAGCTGGTGAAATCGAAGCTTGTCATCGTTTAGATCAATTTATCGCTACTGATATTGATAACTATGATGTCAGCCGTGACGTGCCCAGCTTGCACGCAACCAGCCAGCTATCGGCTTATCTCACTATTGGCTCAATAAGTGCCCGCCATTGCTATTTGCAAGCGACTAAGGCGCTTAACAATCAACACTTGAGTGCACAGGCTGATAAAGGCGATCAAAATAATGACCAAGGAGATAATACAGATATAAACCGCTGGATAAGCGAACTGGCATGGCGAGATTTTTATCGTCATGTGTTATCTGATAAGCCGGAACTCATTCGTCATCATGCTTATAAAAAAGAGACAGATAGCCGTATTAATTGGTCATATAATCAGGATAATTTTGATGCTTGGTGTGCAGGTACGACTGGTGTACCGTTAGTAGATGCAGCGATGCGTTGTCTCAATGCCACTGGCTTCATGCACAATCGTCTGCGCATGGTTACAGCGATGTTTTTGACTAAGGATTTACTTATTGATTGGCGCTGGGGAGAGCGTTATTTTATGCAACAGCTGATAGATGGCGACTTTGCGTCTAACAATGGTGGCTGGCAATGGAGTGCCTCGACTGGTACAGACTCTGCACCCTACTTCCGTATTATGAACCCTTTTAGCCAAGCCAAGACTCACGATCCTGACGCTGAGTTTATCAAAACCTGGCTGCCTGAGCTAAAAGACATTCCTGCCAGCATCTTGCATAGCGAGGATAAGATGCGTAAAGAATTAGCAAAGGGTGGTAAGTTTGCCAAAATTGATTATCCAGAACCGATGGTAGAGCACAAGGCTGCACGGCAACTGGCCATCGCTGAATTTAAAAACTGAATTCAAAAAAGGCTTCAAACGGTTTGATTCCATCTGAAGCCCAATTAACCGAGCTATATAGCAACAACTAATGCGGCTAAACCGACAATCAATAACAACCACGACATCATTTGCAATAGGTTTTTTCGATTGAGACGTCTTATTAGAAGTGGTGCTAGGATCAGCAGGTGTCCTATTATCAGAAGTTTTCATGCATGCTACCTTTTAGGTTATCAAGACACTCATAAAACCCTTATGAACATTATGAATGAGAAATAAGTAATATCATATAAATGACGATTTTGCAGATAAGTTCAAGGAATAACTACCAATTTTCTATACAATTGCTTATAAAAACACATAGATAACTTAGAGTACAATACGTCAAAAATCAGTCAATAACCCTGCTATTTTTGGGCCTATTCTGACCTTTCTGTACCGTTCTGCTGGAAAAGTCAAAAAGTCATTGCGTCTTAAGCAAAGTTTACCTAACATAGTCAGATTGTATCGATAAAATATCGACATAAATTTATTTATCAGGTTTACAAGACGTTAAATGGGCTAAATATTGATACATTGATCAAAATTTAGCCCCTTGTTATTGTGCCTATAGGCAGTAGTTATAACGGCAAGATTACGGCGGTCATCAAACCATTGACCAAATGCTCGGCCTTCTACTACTTATTTTTTATTTTATCGTTGATAAGGTTATGCTTTATTTATGAAAGCCAGTCAGTTTTTGTTTGCCACGTTAAAAGAGACCCCAAGTGATGCCGATATCGCCTCAAGCCAATTGATGGTGCGGGCCGGTCTTATTCGTAAAATCGCTTCTGGATTATACATTTGGTTGCCCATGGGGCTACGCATCTTACAAAAGGTCGAACGTATTGTTCGCGAAGAGATGCAAAATGTCGGCGCACAAGAAGTGCTGATGCCCATGACTCAACCTGCCGAGCTTTGGCAAACGACCGGACGTTTTGACGATTATGGTCCTGAGCTATTACGCTTTAAAGACCGCCATGATCGCGATTTTGTGCTGGGTCCTACCCATGAAGAGGTAATTACTAACTTAGCACAAGGCGAGTTACGCAGTTATAAGCAGCTACCGATTACCTTCTTTCAGATTCAAGGTAAGTTTCGTGATGAGATTCGTCCACGGTTTGGGGTAATGCGCGCACGCGAATTTACCATGAAAGACGCTTATTCATTTCACGTTGACCAGGCGTCACTGGCGAAGACTTATCATGACATGTATGACGCCTATACGCGGATATTTACCCGTCTAGGGCTCGATTTCCGTGCCGTACAAGCAGATACTGGCTCTATTGGTGGCTTTGCCTCACATGAGTTCCATGTACTCGCGGATAGCGGTGAAGATGATATTGCCTTTTCAGACTCATCTGACTATGCGGCGAACGTTGAGCTTGCCGAATCAGTTAGCATCGCTGAGCGTCAACCATCCAAAATGGCACGTGAAAATGTATTAACAGAAGAGATGACGACTTGTAAAATGGTTGCTGAACATTTGGATGTGCCACTAGCAACCACAGTCAAAACCCTTATCGTACATGGTCATACCGAAGACGAAAAGCCGCAGCTGATTGCTATCGTTTTGCGCGGTGATCATCAACTAAACACCATCAAAGCTGAAAAAATAGAAGAAGCCAATGTTCCGTTCACTCTAGCCTCTGATGAAGAATTAAGAGCGGCTGGTCTGCATAAAGGTTACATTGGTGTTGACTTAGATATGCCTGTTTTTGTTGATCGTTCAGCGGCTACCTTGTCAGATTTTGTGACTGGTGCCAACGTGATTAATAAACATACTATTGGTATGAACTGGGCACGAGATGCGAGTATCACTCGTATTGTTGATGTGCGTAACGTCAAAGAGGGTGACCCCTCTCCTGATGGCAAAGGGTCGCTAAAAATCAAACGCGGCATCGAAGTTGGCCATATTTTCCAGTTGGGTGATAAATACTCGCAAGCGATGAATTGTAGGGTTTCAGGTGAAGATGGCAAGCCTGTTACTTTAATGATGGGCTGCTACGGTATTGGCGTTAGTCGTATCATTGCCGCCGCTATCGAACAAAATTATGATGAAGCTGGCATCATGTGGCCGTCAACGCCCAACGTTACAGATTCTCTCGCACCATTTGAAGTGGCTATTGTGCCGATGAAATCCAAAGAAGATACGGTCATGCAAACGGCTACAGCGCTATATGATGAGCTAAAGGCGCTTGGTATCAATGTCTTGTTAGATGATCGTAACGAACGTCCTGGCGTTAAGTTTGCGGATCTTGAGCTGATTGGTATTCCGCACCGTATTGTCGTGTCTGACCGCAACCTTGCTGAAGACAAATACGAGTACGTCAATCGCCGTGATAATGAAAAGCTAATGTTAAACCGTGAAGAGGTTTTAGCAAAAGTAAGCATTAAATAGTTTAATAAGACAATCTTAGCTAATACAAAAGCGCCTATCTCATTAAATGAAATAGGCGCTTTTTTTGTGTTTGATAATTCAGTTGGAAATTACCGAAATCATATAAAGATGATTATTGTCTTACAAACCTGCTTCCTCACCACTCAAATTACTGCCGAATCAAGCGACTTGGCGCTGGCAGTAACGACAGCTCACTGATTCGGCAAGGATTGATATCGATACCACCCCGGCGTGTGTACCATGCGCGTACCATAAGTTTGCTTGGCTCGTAATATTGGCTTAAGTCGGCAAATATCTGCTCCACACACTGCTCATGAAAGCCATTATGCTGACGAAAACTTAAAATATAACGTAGCATAGCGGCATCATCAATTGCGCGTGTGCTGGTCATAATGACCGCTAAAGTGCCCCAATCCGGCTGATTGGTCACCGGACAATTACTCCGCAGTAGATTAGAATAAAAAGTATATGGCTGATTGTCGCTATCGTTCTTTTTAACAGTACTAGATTCTACTTTATTACTATTCAGCAACGACGCATCAGGATGAATACTTAGCCCTACTTTATCCGTACTGCCTGCTAGCGCATTATCAATACAAACGCCCTCAGGCTGACTAATCAACAACCCTGACTGAGCATCGTCTAATGCAAATAACTCGAATTGTACGTCTGCTTGTACGCAAGCTGATAAGTCTGTTGCAACCAACGTTTTTACTTGTTGCCAGCTGTCAAATTCGGTAAAGTTAATACTGTTGAGATACAACTTCAACGATTTAGACTCAACAATATAAGGCGAGCTGGCAGGAATACTAAAGCGTGCCAGCGCCACCTGTGAGATACCTTGCGGATTGAGCCATGACATCTCAAACGCATGCCACCAATCCACCCCAACCGTCAACTTATCTGTCTGCCAACCAATAACGTCACGCCCAATACTACGGGCAATAGGATATAACGTTTGCGGGCTATACTCAGTAGGATAATCGGTAGTTTGCTCGCCTAAAATACCATGAATGCTCATTCGTACTTCCTCGTAATACAGTTGGTCTACTCTAAAACGGATACAGTAAGCAGGGCTGTGGGAAAGTTTCGAAGCCTCTGGAGTGGCGCAGCCGCACAGCAAGCGAGAAAATTTTGCCAGCCTTATGAGTTTATGACCCGTATCTATTTTATTTAGTATTCACCATACCTAATTTTTATTAACATTATCCGTTACTGTTATTTATTACTAACTATTAATAGTTATCTATTACCAACGTTGCTCTCTATAACTTTTAGTTAGGTCGATATTTATCTACAAGCGAATCCGCGAGCCATTACTCAGTAGTCGATAAGAGATAGTATAAAACACCACGCAAAATACAAAAATGGCCACCATCGAATACCAAACGTTGACATCAGAATGACCGAGGATACCGTAACGGAATGCGTTAACCATATAGACGATAGGATTCAGTAGTGAGACGTTGTACCAAAATGTAGATAAGTTTTCCATCGAATAAAAAACCCCGCCAAGAAAGGTCAGCGGTGTCAGTACGAAGCTTGGAATAATAGTGATGTCATCAAATGAGCGTGCATAGGCCGCATTAATAAAGCCGCCAAGCGAGAACAAGATAGACGTTCCAAGCACCGTAAATATAGTGACAAATAGATGCTCGATACCCAGCTTAGTAAAGAATAGCGCCACAATAGAGACGATAAGAGCAATAATCAGACCGCGAAAAATACCGCCACCGATGTAACCCATTAATATGGCGTGCTTAGAAACTGGAGATACTAACAGCTCTTCAATACTGGCTGTAAATTTAGCACTAAAAAAGCTCGATACCACGTTAGAATAACTATTGGTAATCACTGCCATCATGATGAGCCCCGGGACGATAAACTGCATGTACGGTACGCCGCCCATCTCCCCTACCCGCGAGCCAATCATCTTACCAAAAATGACAAAGTATAAAGCCATGGTAATGACCGGTGGCAACAGGGTTTGTGGCCAAATACGAAGAATTCGACGAATCTCTTTTACTAATATAGTTTGAAAAGCAATCCACTTTTTGGCCCAAGACATGGTCTCATTAGGATCTATAGTTACTGGCTGTTTCATAACCCTGCTTCCTTCATACTGTCCTCACTCTGAACGTTTTTGTCTACTAGCCGCATAAATAGCTCCTCTAGACGGTTAGATTTGTTACGCATGCTGGCAACCTCTATTTCAAGTTTGGTGAGCTGCTCAAAGACACAGTTGAGAGTCTCGCCTTTACTCAAAGTCACTTCCACAGTTAGCTCATCAGGCTGGGCAATCTCTGTTACTTTATCGATGACTAAAGGCTGAGTGAGCGGTTGAGTCAAATCTAACACAAAGGTCTCAACGGACAATTGCGCCAGCAAGTCTTTCATTTCAGTATTAATACGAATCTCACCATGATCCAAAATCGCAATACGCTTACACAGCTGCTCAGCTTCTTCTAAATAGTGAGTGGTGAGAATAATAGTGGTATTTTCTTCAATATTAATTTGCTGCATAAACTCCCACATCGAGCGACGCAACTCAATATCGACACCAGCGGTTGGCTCATCAAGAATTAACAGCTTGGGCTTGTGAATCAACGCGCGAGCAATCATCAAGCGTCGTTTCATACCGCCAGATAACTCGCGCGATTTGCTGTCTCGTTTATCCCATAGACCCAAGGCTTTGAGTAAGCGCTCGGCGCGTGGTTTTGACTCTTTGGCAGAAATACCAAAATAACCTGCTTGGGTTATCAGAATATCTTCTACTTTTTCAAACATGTTGAAGTTGAATTCTTGCGGTACTATGCCTAAATACTGCTTGGCCACCGAAGGATTGGCTAATAGGTCAGCACCAAAAATATGCACACTACCGTTAGTCGGTTGAAACAAAGAGCTGATAATACCAATCATCGTTGATTTACCCGCCCCATTTGGCCCCAGTAGCGCAAAAAACCCACCTTGCGGCACGGTTAAGGTGACATTTTTTAACGCCGAAAACCCGTTGTCATAAGTTTTGGATAAATTCTGGACGGAAAGCGCTGGTACCTCAGACATGAATACCTCTATTGGATTATAAAATTCATTTTTAGGATGGATAGTGTAATGTCTTAAAATAAGGTTACGATTGGCAAATTTCAACCATGCTTTAATGCAAGCACAACATTAATAATACCAATCATAAAAAAAGCACCTATCTCATAGACTGAAATAGGCACTTTACAAGTTGGTAACGCATATCATAAATAAGCAATTTCATCTGTTATTGAATAACATCAGACACAGATCAAAATATGAATAGCCATCAGACTAACTGGCTGCACTCACCATATAATCTACTGCATTTTGAACTTCTTCGTCAGGAATATCGGCACCACCTTTAGCTGGCATAGCGTTGAAACCATTTATAGCATGCGTATATAGGGTCTCTTTGCCCTTAGCAATACGTGGTCCCCAAGCGCCCGCGTCACCAAAAATCGGTGAACCGAGCAAGCCCGCTGTGTGACAGGTCTGACAAACAGCATTATATACCGTACCACCATCACGAGGGCCGTCACCCGCTGAGGGGCCAGACGAGCGCACAGTCACATTACAAATATCACCTTCTTCAAAACACACTTGGCCAACAGGCTGAATACGTGCGATTAAATTGGGATATAAGGCAATTAGCTTTTGCACTTGCGGGGTTTCGACAGGAACAGGTTCTTCGTCAGCAGCAGGCGCTGCTTGCGCAGTCTCGTCAGCAGGAGCAGCATCTGTGGTGTCGGCGGCAGCCTGTACATCATCACCTAGCACTTCAGGTGCCTTATCGACAACGTCCTGTGCTTCTGCTACATCAGAGACAGTTACAGGCGTATCTCCGATATCTTCAGCTTGGCTCACCGCGATACTAGCGATTCCTAGAATGGCAGCTGCCGATAACATCACTACTTTTCTCATTCGTCACGTTCTCTTATTACATATACAAGGGGCTGGCACAACGTAAACGTCCTGTTTGTCCTCCTGTGATAACGCACAGTCATCAATAGCAAACGGTCGTTAGGTCAGCGGGCACAATTGTAATCGGTGATCATCAATGGTCATTCTCCCTGACATTATAAGGGAAAAGAGGGGTGGATTGCCATGCCTGTTTGCTGACTATGTTGTTTTTTCTCAAAAAACCTTAATAGCTGGCCTCACTCATTGGCTTTTTGGCTTTTATTTGTTAAACTAAGCGGTCTTTATTTTTTGACATACTTCAAAATATTAACCATTAATCGGCAGTATTTTGAACAGTACATTATAAATAGTCACATCATGCGTTCGTAGCTCAGTTGGATAGAGTATCGGTCTCCGAAGCCGAGGGTCGTGGGTTCGATTCCCGCCGAGCGCACCACTTCTTTGATTTGTCTTATCCTCGCGCCACTTATTCCTTATCTAGTATTACCTCTAAAACCCTTTAGGAACTTCTATATTAATAAAAGTCAAGGATTGGGAGATGTCATGGCTGCATTGTTTTTTGCATCTGCATTCTGGGTGATAGTGACCGTTTGGCTACTATTAAAACGATAAGTAGCCCTACTCTGCATCTTGTAAATTAGTGCTCAGCTGAGCACGGCTAGGTGTGCGGTGATAATTAATAATAGGCACGTCACCTAAACGGCGCTGACCAGTAGCGAGCTTTTTATCAATGGTAATCATCGCGATTTTTTTGCCCTGCTTGATGACAAGTAAATGATTGTTCTTACGGGACACTCGGTAATCAGGGAAATATTGTTTGAGCATGGCAGCCGTTTTTTGCAGGCCATCATTAGGAGATATTTTTGCACGCGAAGATGCCTTGGTTTTATCATCACTTTTAGCACCGCGCAGATAGGCCAGTAGCCACAAACTGGCAACCACCGCTAGCAATATGACAAGCCACCAAATTCCGTCTATCATAGGGTTATGCATCCATTATTAGCAAGGGTTAAGCTATGTTAGCAGAATTGTCGTCAGAGTTAATCGTTGAAGTGCAGCGTACTGCCAAATTATTAGTCTCAAAACAGCGCATTTGTATCTTAACCGGAGCAGGGGTTTCGGCAGAAAGCGGCATTCCTACTTTTCGAGATAAGCAAACTGGTTTATGGTCGCAATATCGTGCTGAGGATTTGGCGACTTGTGCAGCCTTTGCGCGTGATCCGCAGCTGGTATGGTCATGGTATCAATGGCGTCGGCAACTGGTATCTGATAAAGTACCCAATCCAGCCCACCACGCCCTTGCACAATGGCAACAGCACGCTGAATCAAACAATCAACAGCTGACTCTAATTACCCAAAACGTTGATGATTTACACGAGCAGGCTGGCAGTACCGTGTCCCATTTACACGGTCATCTTTGGCGTAATCGTTGCAGTCGCTGTAATGCGCCCTATGAACAGGGTTACGAACAGTTACCTAAAATATAACCAATTCTAATCATTTATATCTATAATAAGTAAATTAAAAAACAATAAAGAGATAGGGTTATGGGAAAACTGGTTAGTATTGGGGAGGCGGCCAAGCATTTTGGGGTTGCTCAATCGACATTAAGACGTTGGGATGAAGATGGTACGTTAGTCGCCAAAAGAACCGAAAATGGTCACAGACGTTATGATTTAAATGAAGTAAGACCACACCCTTTAAATACACCACCAAAATTAGACCGAAAAACCATTGCTTATGCTCGTGTTTCAAGTCGTGACCAAAAAGATGACTTGCAGCGCCAAGCGCAGGTTTTGGAACTTTATTGTGCCAAACAAGGTTGGCGTTTCGAGACAATCACCGATTTTGGTAGTGGTATGAACTATAAGAAGAAAGGCTTAAAAACCCTGCTTGACGACATTCTTGACAACAAAGTCGAGCGACTGGTAATCACCCACAAAGACAGACTTTTACGCTTTGGTGCTGAATTGGTGTTTATGCTATGTGAGGCGCGTGATGTTAAGGTGGTCATTATCAATCAAGGCGAGGAACTTAGTTTTGAGCAAGAATTAGCCCAAGATGTATTAGAGATTATCACTGTATTTTCAGCGAGGCTCTACGGTTCTCGCAGCAAGAAAAATCAAAAACTAATAGAGGCGGTTAAACAAGTATTATGATCCGTGGTCATATCATCGAACTCAAACCAAACAACGTACAGGCGAACCATTTTGCCCGTGCTTGCGGTGTGGCGCGGAAAGCTTACAACTGGGCCTTGCATGAGTGGCAACGTCAATATAGAGAGGACAAGGCCTACCGTGACGCCTGTTTATTGGCTGGTATTGAGATTGATTCCAAAAATCTAAACAGACCCTCACAAGCCAAGCTCAGACGCGAATTGAACGCCATTAAACGTGAGCTATTCCCGTGGATGACGGAAGTGACAAAATGTGCCCCGCAAGCCGCAATCATGCAACTGGGCGATGCTTATAACAACTTCTTTAAAGGGCTGGCTGAATACCCCGTCACGCGCAAGCGTGGTAAAGACGATAGATTCAGTCTCTCTAACGACCAATTTGCCATTAAAGGTAAATCCATTCGCATCCCTAATTTAGGCTGGGTGCGCATGAAAGAGGCTTTACGGTTTGACGGTAAAATAATGGCGGCCACCATCTCTAAGCGCGGCGGGAAATGGTTTGTCAGCGTTGCAGTTGATTTAGACCACAGGGTTAAAAAGATTATCAAGACAGGTAAAAGCGTTGGTATCGACCTTGGTATTACCGATTTATTAGTTTTATCAGACGGCACCAAAATTAAAGCACCTAAGCCCTTAGCTAAATATTTAAGCAAATTAAGAACACTCAATAAAAACCTGAGTCGCACTAAAAAAGGCAGTAAAAACAGAGAAAAGGCGAAAACCAAGCTCTCTCGTTTGCATTATAAGATCAGAGGTATCAGGCAGGATTCGTTGCACAAAATAACCTCTAGCTTGGTCAGAGAGTTTGATGTGATTGCGATTGAAAGTCTTAATGTCAAAGGCATGGTTAAAAATAGAAAGCTGTCACGCGCCATTAGTGATTTGGGTTTCTTTGAATTTAAGCGTCAGCTTATCTATAAAGCCAATGAGCAAGGCAAGGTTGTGAAGTCAGTCGGTCGTTTTTACCCAAGCTCAAAGACTTGCTCAAACTGCAATCACATCCTTGGCAAAGATGAATTAACACTAAAGATGCGCGAATGGACGTGTCCTGAGTGTCAGTCCAAACATGACCGCGATCTCAACGCCAGTATCAATATTTTAAATAACGCGACTGTTATTTTAACAGTCGCATAACCCCGCTCATTGGTCGGTGAGTTCCATCGCCAATTAAAAAAGTCTGTGGAGTCGTAGTCAGTCTAAGTCTCAAACGAGAGGTAGCGCATGGCATTGAAGCAGAAAGAAAATTTTAAATCTAGCTAGTTAGATATATTTAGTGAGATTTGAGTAATATTTTTGGAACGGTTCTGACTCTTCTAATGTTGCCCATGAACAAGTTAGTTTTGCAGACCAATTAATAAATTGCGGCCATTGTGACGGTTATATTAGACCCGATATTGTCTGGTTTGGTGAGTCGTTACCTATTGAGGCATGGCAAACGGCAGAAAATGCCGCCGCTAATTGTGAGGTATTTATAAGTATTGGTACCTCCAGTCTGGTCTATCCTGCTGCTGGACTTGCCCAAATAGCAAAACAAAACGGTGCTAAGATTATCGAAATAAACCCCAATCCTACGCCCAATACCGTAGTTGACATCACCCTAGTAGCGAATGCCGGCGTTGTGATGCCGCAACTGTTCAATCAAATCAGTGCACTGTTTTCGTAGCAAGACTAGCAAAGTAACTTTTAGTGCAGCGATTTACTGGAAAATTAATTAGATTGCTTCATCGACTTTAGCTAAATACTCATTTTTTAAATCATTATCTATAAATGAAGATTTGAAGGAGTTTTTTACCAAAGTAACTATATCGCCTTCTGTTATTGGTAGGTTTTCACATAAGTTTATAAAGTTTTGATTTATATAGCCTTTAAAATAGGCAGGATCATCTGAATTGACACTTATATTTAAGCCATAATCTAAAAGCTCTTTTATATTGTGTTCTTTATAGGTTTGAAAAACCTTTAGCTCAATGTTTGAGTTCGGACAAACGGTAAGAGGCATTTGTTCCTCTTTTAGCCTTTTCATAAGCTCTGGGCTTTTAATAGATTGAACGCCATGGTCGATTCTATCAATAGCCAATAAATCTAAAGCTTCATAAATATAGGTAAAATCAGCTTCTTCACCGGCATGCGCGACTAACTTAAAACCCTCTTCTTTGGCTTTTTTAAATACCGCTTCAAACTTTGAGGGAGGGTTTCCAAGTTCTGATGAATCGAGACCAACGCCAATAATATCTTCTTTAAATCTAAAAGACTGTTCTAAAGTTTCAAAGGCTTCTTGTTGCGATAAATGCCTTAAAAAACACATGATAATACAAGAGGTAATGCCATACTTTTCTTTTGCATCAGCCAGAGCTTCTTTGATTCCTGTGATTACCGTTTCAAAAGGTATTCCTCTTGAAGTGTGGGTTTGTGGATCAAAAAATATTTCAGTATGGATGATATTGTTTTCAACACATTTTAGTATGTATTCCCAAGTTAAATCATAAAAATCATCTTTGTTGATAAGTACATTGGCACCAGCGTAGTATATATCTAGAAAGGTTTGTAAATTGGTAAAGTTATATGCATTCCGCACATCTTCTATACTCTCATAGGGAATCTCTACATTGTTCTTTTTAGCCAACCTAAACATCAGCTCAGGCTCCAGTGAGCCTTCAATATGTAAATGAAGTTCGGCTTTTGGCAATCTTTTGATTAAGTCAATCATGTGGGTCCGGTCATGTTTTTTATTTTGGTTAAAAATTTCATTATTTTCTGGTTTCATACAAAAATTTGCACAAATATATTTTTCTGATGTAGAGTTGAAGCGATGTTATAGTCGATTCAAAATAAAAGAGAGTCACTTATAGCAACGTGCTGCTGGTATAAATTTTTCTGGCGTGCTGTTCGCAAGCGTGCTTCGAGCCTGCAAAACGTTTGTTACAGTAGCATCCCAGTAGCACTGTATCGCTTCCAAACTGGGTTAACTATAACAATCAAAGCTACTTTAGAAATACTACGGTATCAGACAGCTCATTACCCGACGGATTGTCTTCAAGATAATAGTACTGACCCAATAGCTGTCCAACCTCATCTAACAAATCAGTCAAGCTCTCTTCCGTTTTTTTATTGGCGATACCTGCCACCGCTTTGTCACACATCGCTCGCCATACGGTTGGACTGACGTGCGCACTTATACCGCGGTCAGCAACAATATCTAAGCTTTGTTCACAGATATTCACATAGACTAAGACACCGGTATTTTCTTCGGTATCCCACACCTGATATTCACTGAATAAGTCAATAGCGCGCGTGCGGCAGTTGATATGATAGGCCTCTTGGATGGGCAAATTGTTTTCTATCACTAAGAATATTTCACCGCGATGTCCACGCTCTGCTTTGGTCACTTTGGTCGTCAAACGCGCTTTGGCCTCTGATGTCAGCCATCTGCTATGCAGCATCGGGACAAACAGGACTTGTCGCCACCAGCGGGCAAAACTTGCCTGTGATGAGGGTAAGTTGTTTTGTGCCATTATATTATTTCCTCAAGTACGCCATTGCTGACTGTAATCTGATAAATATGGCCTAGTAAGTACTATCACTTAGTAAATATAGCCTAATGAATGAGTCTACCATGAACCGCCAGCACCGCCGCCGCCGAAGCCGCCACCACCACCACCGAAACCTCCTCCGCCAAATCCGCCGCCACTGCTACCGCCACCCAATCCTGGCAGGAAGACCATGCCGCCGCCGCGACCTCCACGACCACCGCCTGAACCACGCGAAATCAAGAACAACCATAGAAATATGGCCATGATAATGGTCATAAAAAGGCCACCGCCTAAGGCTAGTGAGCCGGCAAGAAATCCACCAGCGGTCAAAATAGAGCCAAATATTCGGCCAAAGATACTAGTGATAAAGCTGCCAAATATCATAGCCATAACGAATAAAGCGATCGAAGATGGGTTTTCATCTTCTCCTTGCTGAGCACTGCGCTCAGCGGCCTGCGCATCGGCACGGGCTAATACTTCAGGATCTGCATTTAAACGAGCCTCAAGAGCACTAACACCTGCAAAAAGGCCAGCAGCATAGTCGTTCTGCTTAAAAAGTGGGGTAATATCCTCACGAATAATGCGATTAAGCACAGAGTCTGGCATCACACCTTCTAACCCATAACCGCTTAGGATATAGATCTCACGGTCATTGACGGCCAACACAATTAGCAAGCCGTCATCAATGTCTTTATCACCCAGTTGCCATTTGTCCGCCACTTGCAACGCATAATCAAATATGGGTAGACCGTTAGTAGTCGGTACAATAACGACCGCCGCTTGGGCTAGGCCTTGCCGATAAATCCTATTCAGTTGCTCAGTCAAGCGTTGTTTTTGCTGGGCCGTTAAGATATTGGCCTGATCAACGACCGGTTCGTTCAATATCAGCTTATCGGCATCGATAGTAGCCGCACTCGACTCAACAGGCGGTAAAGGGGTTGCGGATTTGGTTTGTGCATCAGCCTTGTTTGTACTATCAGCAGCCGCATTGGGATTCAAAGCATCGTTGCCAAGCACTGCCTCATTAATGGCCTCGTTGCCCAACACCGCATCATTGATAGCTTCATTGGCCTCACCTGCTTTGGCCAAGGCCACTAAATCCTCAACACTACGATTTTGCATATCCGAGGTGCTATCAGCAGCGACAGCAACGTCATTCGGAGCGGCATACAGCGCGGGTGCACTACTGGCACCGATAATGAATAGTAATGCCGATACGATTGCTTTTGAATTATTCATCTAGTCTATACCACCTCGAGTAACATCCGTGCTGAATTATGTCGTGCTAAATTGGGCTATCGTGCGACGCTCAATGATGTATTAAAAATTCCAACCTAACCGATAAAGCCGCCGCTTGTGCCAACCGACACTAACACTTTATAGTAATAAAAACCTATCGTATAACCTGTAGCACCGTTTTACTTTCAAGCTTGTTGATTAAAGACTATTGATCAGTTAAAAACTACTGAGCGGTAGCCGCATCGTCTTCACCAAAGTCAACGCTTGGAGCAGTAGAGATGGCCTCTTCATTCGCTACCGTAAAGTTTGGTTTTACGTCCATACCAAATACTTTTGCGGTGATATTGGTTGGGAACTGACGCACAGTAGTGTTATAGCTTTGTACTTCTTGGATATAACGATTACGAGCAACCGCAATCCGGTTCTCAGTGCCTTCTAGCTGCGCTTGCAAGTCTTGGAACAACGCATCAGACTTTAGCTCAGGGTAACGCTCAGAAACAGCCATCAGACGTGATAATGCACCGCCCATCTGTGCTTGTGCTTCTGCATAGCGCTCCATTGCTTGTGGGTCATTGAGTACTTCCGGAGTCAAGGTGATGCCGCCTGCACGTGAACGCGCTTCGGCCACTTGCGTAAAGACGTCTTGCTCTTGATCGGCGTACTGCTGGACGACTTTAACTAAGTTAGGAACCAGATCAGAACGGCGTTGGTATTGGTTGACAACCTCTGACCATGAGGCAGTCACCTGCTCGTCTTGTGACTGGAGATTATTATAGCCACAACCGCTTAAGCTGACGGCTGATATTGCCAATACTACTGATAGTAACATAGGTTTTATAATAGCTTTACGCGACATATTTGTCTCTCCTAAGAATAATAAATAACTATAGATAACCGGTAACACATGCCTTGATAACTTTTTTATCTACTACGATAAGCATTTGTTATCTGTGCGCCTATTTATAGTAGGTCTTTATAGCAGGTTTCTGTGATATCTGGGTCTATGATATAAACACCTGTAATACAAAAGCTTATATGAAAACAACATTTAGACAGTTATCAATTATGATAGCGATTATACAGTGCTGGCTCTATAGCCTAAACATATGCTGCTAATAATGGCGTTAACATTGCTATTTTACAACTCACCGTTACCAAAACACAACGGCAGAGTCTCAATATGAATCACTACTTTTAATACTATCCCCTAAAAAATTCTTTCTCTCAAAACCTCTATATGACCACACATCCGTTTACTAACGACCCTTCTAAAACAAAAAGTATGCAGTAATCAAAAAAAAATCTAGTAATCAACATATATTTGTGGCAAATTGCAGTTACTTAACCGTATGTTTTGCACACAATCGGTAGTGGATTTGTTACTCAATTAGTATAGGCAGAGTACGAATTATCAATTGTTTTTCTCAACTTATCGTATAACTAGCACAAATACCAAGCTGAATGGCCATCAATTTTTTATCAATAACGGTTGAGATACCTGATAAATAATTGCCGCTTAAATCAATAGCGATGGGTATTAACAGTCATTTGACTGAGAGTTATGGGCAAGTTGAGACCATCATGACGGCTAGTTGCACGTTGAATGCTGTCACTCTTTTGCTGGGTATTTAACTATAGTAACCAACTGCTTTATTCGCTGGTTTTTTTGTTATTTATCCACTCTTACTGCGTGACGTCATGATATTGCAATGATTAAAATGGCAAAAGGAATTGCAGCCGCAGCTAATTTTAGCATCGGCACTGATTTTGATAAATAGTATTGATTAAACAATATTGATACTGTCAGTGTTGGTAATAAGGCAAGCGGATATACACGGACAACTACAAGCTATCCTGAGTGGTTAAGTGACTATAAATTTAAGTCGTTACGTTTAGTTTATACATCTCGCTTAAACAGTTAGACAAGCATAGCCACTTTGAGACAGTACTAGGAATAGAGATATGGAAGGTTTAGTCAATGTAGTAAACGGAATTATTTGGAGCCCAGCATTAATTTACTTATGCTTAGGTGCTGGTCTGTTCTATTCCATCATGACGCGCTTCGTACAAGTGCGTCTGTTCGGTGAAATGATAAAATTACTATTTACAGGTAAGTCTAGTAAGGATGGTATTTCATCATTTCAGGCACTTGCGGTATCGCTTGCCGGACGTGTGGGTATGGGTAACATCGCAGGGGTAGCAGCTGCTATCGGCTTCGGTGGCCCAGGTGCGGTATTTTGGATGTGGGTTGTGGCGTTCTTAGGTGCTTCAACCGCTTATGTTGAATCAACACTGGCACAGATTTACAAAGAAAAAGACGAGATTACTGGTGAATATCGTGGTGGCCCTGCCTATTACTTTGAGCGGGCACTTGGTCAAAAATGGTATGGCGTCCTGTTTGCGATTGCCTCTATTTTAGCCTGTGGAATATTCCTACCAGGTGTGCAGGCAAACGGCGTTATCAATGCCTTTGCACAGGTCATGGGCGAAGGTACTATAGTGAATGTCGGCGCATTAGAAGTCGGCTCTATGCGTTTAGTGGCGCTAGGTATTATTTTAGTGGTCCTAGGTATTATCATCTTTGGTGGTATTAAGCGTATTGCAACTTTTACCGAATACGCAGTACCTTTTATGGCAATCGGTTATATTGTCTTAGCCTTGCTCATTATGTTCGCTAATTATGAGATGATTCCACAAGTATTTGGTATGATTGTCGGCGACGCTTTCACCGCTCAAGCAGGCTTTGGTGCTGCTATCGGCTGGGGTGTTAAACGTGGTATTTACTCCAACGAGGCCGGTCAAGGTACAGGCCCTCACGCTGCTGCTGCTGCAGAAGTTGAGCATCCATCACAGCAGGGTTTAGTACAAGCATTCTCAGTCTATGTCGATACAATATTGGTATGTTCTGCTACTGCGTTCATGATTTTGACCATGGGTACTTATAATATCCAAGGTACACTGCCTGACGGTGAGTTCTTGGTACAGAACGTACCAGCCGATGTTGTAATTAGCTCACCATCCTTTACGCAGATGGCGATGGAATCAGTATACGGTTCCTTCGGTAATGTCTTTATTGCCGTCGCAGTATTCTTCTTTGCCTTTACTACTATTTTGGCCTATTACTATATCGCTGAAGTAAACGTTGCTTACTTAACCCGCTTTCTAGGAAAAGAAGCAGGTAAAATCGGTAGATTCCTAGTCAAAATCTTAATCATGGCGATGGTTGCCTACGGTGGTCTTAACTCAGCTGGCTATATCTGGGCTATTGGTGATATTGGTGTTGGCTTGATGGCTTGGTTGAACATCGTTGGTATCTTAGTCATCTTCATTGTGGCCCGTCCGACTCTAACCATGCTTAAAGACTACGAAGCACAGCGTAAAGCTGGCGTGAAACACTATAGTTTTGATCCCGCAAAATTTGGTATCAAAAACGCGCCATATTGGGAAGAGCGTCATCGCAAACAGATGGAAGACATGAATAAAGATCCTCTACATAAAGATCTTAAATAAGGCTATTTGAAGTAAGTCTTATCAAATAATCCTTAAGTAGTTCTTAGGTAAAATCAAAAAAAGCTCGTGGCGATGGTCACGAGCTTTTTTGTGGGACAACCGTTAGTTATATGGATAGCTAGTGATCCAATAATTAGCCTTCAGAGATAGGTCTTTTGATCGAAGATCTAAAAAATAGCCAGTACATTTAAAACAAGTAAAGCTATGAACTCTAGTCAATTCCTGTAATCACAGGGAACAGACCCGCTTGATGAACTGTCTGGGTTTCAGTTTCAGAAGTAAGTATCAATCACCTTTTATTATAAATAATATAACGAAGAAGCCAATGTACTGTCTAATGGCATAGGGTATGCGAACTTGTCGTCGTTATATATAAAAAGAGTAATCACAAGATACGTTACTTTTTTTGTTAAGACATAACTACGATATTAAAGTAATCGTCATTAGGGCGTGTTGAACATTCGACCATGGCACTGACAGAGACTATTTTTTAGTCGATTCAAGATTAAAAATATCTAGTTTAGTCATTCTAAGCGGATAGTTTTAATGAAGTAGTGGCAAAAAAGAGTCCTGTCCCACTGCGAGCATAGCTCTTGTCTTGCGGACGGGCAAAGCAGTGCTTTGCTTACTCCGTCCTCAGGGCTGATGCTAAAATTGCCCCCCCCCCAGCTATTCATGAGCAGTGTGTAGCAACTCTAGCTAAGGCATCTGCATTATCGTCAATTTGCCTCTTGTCTGGAACCATTTTAGCTATCAGCAGTGCCTATTTGTGAATGTTCAACACGCCCTAATAATACTTAAGGCAATCTAAAATTCCCATGGCTACGGTTATGGGTTTTTTATGGCTTACTTAAAATATATAGTGTTAATTGCTTTATTTATAAAAGCTTACTATGGATAAGAAATTGCACGCACAAAAAAGCCCAGCGTATAGCTGAGCTTCTTATCTTTGATTAGTCTACTATTAAGTTATTTACGAACAGTCTTATTCAAACAACTGTTATTTTGGTAATAATACAGTGTCAATAACATGAACAACGCCATTGGTTGCCATCATATCTGTTCCAACGATATTGGCCATGTTACCGCTAGCATCAGTGATAACATTAGCATCACTAATAGTAATCATTTGACCGTTAACAGTCTCGATAGGAGTGCCATAAGGAATATCTGCCGCTTTAACAACCATAGGAACTACGTGATACGGAAGAACGCTTTTTAGCAAGTCTGTATTGGCTAATAACTCTTCTTTAGTTACGTCTAGTTTGGTCAATACAGCAGCAAATGCATCATCAGTTGGGGCAAATACAGTATATTCGCCTGCTTCCATCATCATAGTATCAAGACCAGCAGCTTGCAGTGCCGCTGTTAGAATTGTTAAGTTTTCATTGCCAGCAGCCATTTCAGCGATACTTTGCGTAGCAGTCATATCGGCGGCCATATCAGCATCCATAGGGTCAACTTCGGCCATAGGCTCAGATTCAGCCATAACTTCAGGTTCAGCCACTACTACCGTTTCGGCATCAGTCTCAACTGGTGTAGCCACTTCCTCGTTGTTACTACAGGCAGCTAAAGGCAATACGATCATGGCCATTGCCAAGGATAATAAATTCTTTTTTAACATGGTTATGTCCTTATAGATGTTCATCAATAACTTGTTTGACCAGTAAAAATCTTTAAGGCTAGACAAAGTAGCTATCAATCAATCAATCAGTAATTAGTTAGTTGCTAAACGTTAATGAGCTGAATAGTAGTAATGCTAATACGGAAAGTATCCAATATTGGCAACTTAGCAGCCAGCTCATGGTGAGCGTCAGCTGACATTAATATCAGCTTTACCCTCTTATAACAGATATATTTAATCCGTTAATTCTTGCTTAAGGTTTATTTAGGCAATAACACTTTATCGATGACATGTACGACACCGTTAGTAGCTGCCATGTCTGTTTTCACAATATTAGCAGTACGTCCCATCTCATCCATCAACATGCCTTGACTGGTTACCATCAAGGTATCATTGCTAGCTGTCATAACATTACCAGGCTTAACATCTTTGGCATACATAGCCATATCACCACTGATGACATGGTAACCTAAGATTTTAGTTAATAGTGGTTTGTTTGCAAACAGTTGCGCTTTGCTCCTGCCGGTTTCAGTCAACGCTTGCATGAAGGCATCATTGGTTGGTGCAAATACTGTGTAATGAGCGTTAGGATCAGATAGCATACTGCCAAGCCCTGCTGCTTGTACGGCTTCTACTAGTATTGAGAAGTCAGGGTTGCTTTGCGCAAGCTGTACCACGTTCATTTTTGCCATTGATTGGCTGTGCATCGGCGCCTTCATTGCAGCCTCTTTTTGTGGCATCATGTTGTTACAGGCGCTAAGTCCAGCTATTGATACGGCTAATGCACCTAGGGTAGCGATTTTGGTAATTTTCATAGTTTTTTCCTTAATAATGAAGTATATCCTAGTTATTTTCTTACCGGTTTACGTGTGCTTCTCCAAAGATAAATAATCCTAAGATTGACTGAGGCTCAACAGCAAAAAAGCTATGAATACAGATTCACAAGACAATCTTATGAATCTGTATTCATAAGATTGTCTTATGAAAGACCCATCCTTCTGAAATTAAATTAACATATAAAATAATATAAGCAATTTGTGTTTACGCTACTTTTTGTAATAGCCGTGTAAGTTTCACCTCGTTTTTAAGCAAAATGGTAATTTTTAATTTTAAAAGCAAACTTATTGTACAAATACTGAGCAATCTTATATGTTTTAGTTCGTAACTCATTCGAATTTGCGATCATAATATTTTTGTTTATAATTCTAAGTCGAATGAATGTCTTTACTCCTATTTGGTAGCATGTTGACTACTAAGATTCATTATTGTTTTTATCTCTAAACTTAATTGCTAAAGATGACTAAAGACATGCCCGCGAGAGCTGGACTTTTCATGCTAAAATACTAAGAATTTGCATTTTTTGCTTTTGAATCTTATCCCTTTCTATCCTATCTTAATAATATTGACGATATAAGCAGCGTTCCTATGACCTCGATGACCTCTTCTACAGCCGATAATGCTCCTACTTTTTCTGCCACATCAGCCGGTGATGATTTTATACTGACGCCGCCAGCGGTTTTTCCTTATAAGGCACAGCAGCTCACTGCCCGTGCGCGCATCACTGAACAAATGGCATTACGAATCTTAGTGCTAGATGGCGCGATGGGAACCCATATTCAGAACTATAAGCTTGAGGAGTCAGACTATCGCGGTGAGCGTTTTGCTGATATTAATCAAGATGTTCGAGGTAACAACGACTTATTGGTGCTCTCGCAACCACATATGGTAAAAGAGATTCATAGCGATCATCTTGCTGCTGGCGCAGACATCATCGAGACCAACAGCTTTAATGGCACGCGGCTGTCGATGGCCGACTACAATATGCAGTATCTGGTGCCAGAGCTAAACAAGACCGCCGCCAAACTTGCCCGCGAAGCCGCTGATGAATTCACCGCTAAGACGCCAGAAAAGCCACGCTTTGTCGCTGGGGTGTTGGGGCCAACATCACGTACCTGTTCGCTGTCGCCTGATGTTAATGACCCCGCCTTCCGTAATATTACCTTTGATGAGTTGGTACTTAATTACCGCGAGTCGACACTGGCGCTGATGGAAGGCGGCGTTGATATTATCCTAATCGAAACTATTTTCGATACCTTGAACGCCAAAGCAGCAATCTTTGCGGTAACCGGTGTATTTGATGATATCGGTTTTGAGTTGCCGATTATGATATCGGGTACGATTACCGATGCGTCGGGTCGCACGCTTTCAGGGCAAACAGCTGAGGCGTTTTATAACTCAGTCCGCCACGCCAGGCCGCTCTCTGTGGGCTTTAACTGTGCGCTAGGCGCTGATGCACTCAGACCACATATTCAAACGCTCTCCAATATTGCCAACATGTATGTCTCTGCGCATCCAAATGCGGGCTTGCCCAACGAGTTTGGTGAATACGACCAAACGCCAGAGGAAACCACTGCCCTACTCGAAGGCTTTGCCAAAGCGGGTATTTTGAATATCGTCGGTGGCTGCTGTGGTACCACACCTGAGCATATCCGCCAAATTGCCAATATGGTGGCTAAATTCCCGCCGCGTGTGATTCCTGAGATTCCACCTGCCTGCCGCTTATCCGGACTTGAGCCGTTTAACATCACCCCTGCAAGCTTGTTCGTCAACGTCGGGGAGCGTACCAACGTTACCGGCTCCAAGAAATTCTTGCGTTTGATTAAAACCGAAGCCTATACCGAAGCACTTGATGTCGCTCGTGACCAAGTCGAAGGCGGTGCGCAAGTCGTCGATATCAATATGGACGAGGGCATGCTCGACTCCAAACAGGCGATGATTCATTTCGTTAATTTGGTTTCGGGTGAGCCCGATATTAGCCGTGTGCCCTTGATGATTGATTCTTCTAAATGGGACATTATCGAAGAAGGTCTGAAGCGTATCCAAGGCAAATCAATTGTTAACTCCATCTCCTTAAAAGAAGGTCATGATGAGTTCGTCGAACGAGCGCGTCTCTGTATGCGTTACGGGGCAGCGGTCATCGTGATGGCCTTTGATGAAGAGGGGCAGGCCGACACCTACGAGCGCAAAACCGGCATCTGTCAGCGCAGCTATGATGTATTGGTCAATGAAGTGGGCTTTCCTTCAGAAGATATTATCTTTGATCCCAATATCTTTGCGGTTGCCACTGGTATCACTGATCATAATAACTACGGCGCCGACTTTATTAATGCCACACGTTGGATTACTGATAATCTGCCCAATGCTATGGTATCGGGCGGCGTGTCCAATGTCTCGTTCAGCTTCCGTGGTAACCCCATTCGTGAAGCCATTAACTCAGTATTCTTATATCACACTATCAAAGCTGGTCTAACCATGGGTATCGTTAACCCCGCCATGCTTGAGCTGTATGACGATATCCCTAAAGAAGCGCGCGATGCCATCGAAGATGTGATGTTCAATCGCAACCAAGGTGAGACGGGACAAGATGCTACTGAACAGTTGATGACCGTCGCTGAAAATTACAGCTTTGGTGGGAAGAAAAAAGACAGCACAGTCGATCTGACATGGCGTGAAGACACAGTCGAAAAACGCATTGCTCACGCCTTAGTCAAAGGTATCACTACTTATATTGAAGCGGATACCAAAGAGGCGTGGGAAAAATATCCCAAACCGCTTGAGGTCATTGAAGGGCCCTTGATGGATGGTATGAACATCGTTGGCGATTTATTTGGTGCGGGTAAAATGTTCTTACCACAAGTGGTCAAATCCGCTCGGGTGATGAAACAATCTGTCGCGTGGCTCAATCCCTACATCGAAGCCGAAAAAGTTGAAGGGGAAACCAAAGGTAGAATCCTCATGGCGACGGTCAAAGGCGATGTCCACGATATCGGCAAAAACATCGTCGGCGTGGTGCTCGGCTGTAATGGCTATGACATTGTCGATATGGGCGTGATGGTACCGTGTGAAAAAATCCTCGATACCGCGCTTGCTGAAAAAGTCGATATTATCGGGCTATCAGGCTTGATTACTCCTAGCCTCGATGAGATGGTCTATGTCGCCAAGCAAATGCAAGAGCGCGGCATAACCTTACCACTGATGATTGGCGGCGCGACCACGTCCAAAGCTCATACAGCCGTCAAAGTCGAACCACAATATCAAAACAACGGCGTCATCTATGTGTCTGATGCCTCACGCGCGGTCGGCGTGGTCACTAAATTGCTATCAAAAGAAAACCGCCAAGGCCTAATTGATGAAACTCGCGCAGAATATATTAAAGTACGTGAACGCTTAGCCAAACGCCAACCTAAAGCCGCCAAAATATCGTATGCCGAATCAATCAAAATTGGCTTTAAGGATGATTGGGACAACTATGTACCGCCTACTCCTAACCAGCAAGGCCAAGTCATACTTGACGATTATCCAATAACCAATCTACTGCCTTATATTGACTGGACGCCCTTCTTTATCTCTTGGGGACTGGCGGGTAAATATCCCAAAATTCTGCAAGATGATGTGGTTGGCGAAGCAGCGCGCGACTTATTTGGTAATGCAGAAGATATGCTCAAAAAAATGATTGATGAGAAATTAATCATTGCTAAAGGGGTGTTTAAGCTCATGCCTGCACGGCGCACCGGTGCTGATACGGTTACTGTCTATGATAACGATCCAGCACAAGGCGGTAAGCCAACGTATCAATTCGAGCATTTGCGCCAACAAAGCGACAAAGCCAGCGGCAAGCCTAACTTTAGCTTGGCAGATTTCATCTCGCCATCAGAAGCGCACACCGACTACCTTGGCGGCTTTACGGTCTCCATGGTGGGTACAGAGGCGCTCGCTGAAGAATACAAAACCAATGGTGATGACTATAATGCCATCATGACTCAAGCATTGTCTGACCGCTTAGCTGAAGCATTTGCCGAACATCTACATGAGCTTATTCGTAAAGACTATTGGGGCTATCAGCCGGAAGAAACTCTGAGCAAAGATGAAATGATCAAAGAAAAATACATCGGCATCCGCCCTGCTCCTGGTTATCCTGCCTGCCCTGAGCATACCGAAAAGGGTAAATTGTTTGAATGGCTCGGTACGGTTGATGCGATCGGTACGACCTTAACGGAAAGCTACGCGATGTGGCCTGCCTCATCCGTCAGCGGGTTTTATTACTCGCATCCTGACAGTGTGTACTTCAACGTGGGGAAAATCAGCACCGATCAGCTAGAGAGTTATGCTGAGCGTAAAGATTGGGACATGAAAACCGCTGAGAAGTGGTTGAACCCGAATATGTAGGATTGGTTTGTACGCACTAACCCTTGATATATGGCAAAAATTAGAAAATAAATACTATTTAGACTTTGTCCAAACTCATTTTAACTCTATCAGCAGTGGGTTTTGTGAGCCTGATTATTAGTTGGAATTGACTGAAAATAGTTTCCACACTTAACATTAATTTTGCGCTTGCCCCCTATGGCAGGATAGTTGTCACCCCTAAAAAAACAATCCAAATGGGGGCATCAAGGACTCATCATGCCACGCTATAGTGAAGAACGTAAACAGGCGATATTAAACAAACTACAACCACCCTTGAACCTATCCATCGCCGAAGTCTCAAGAAATGAAGGCATTGGGCTACAAACTTTGTATAATTGGCGCAACCAAGCCCGACAACAAGGTCAGCCCATGCCTGGAAACAAGAGAACCCCCAATGACTGGTCAAGCGCGACCAAACTTGCCACCGTCATTGAAACCGGCAGTCTAAGCGAAGCCGAACTCAGTGAATACTGCCGCCGTAAAGGACTCTATAGCGAACAAATCAAAGCGTGGCGTAGCGACGCCCTAAAAGGCTTTAGTAGCAGCAAACAACAAAGCCTTAAAGATAAGCGTCAACAGCAGACGGATCGCAAACACATCAAACAGCTACAACGCGAGCTTGCCCGAAAAGAGAAAGCGTTGGCTGAAACCGCCGCTTTACTGGTGCTCAGAAAAAAGTTGGATGCGTTTTGGGAGGAGCACGAGGACGACTGACCTTGCTGCCAGAGCGCAAACAATATCTAGCGTGGATACAAGACGCGAATCAGTCAGGTGCTAGAATTAACCTTGCCTGTGAAGAGGTTGGAATTAGCTTACGTACCTATCGGCGCTGGTACCGCGCGGGTCAGGTGAGCTGGGACAAGCGATTAGATGCCATACGTCCCGTACCGAAGAACAAGCTAAGCGCGTCTGAGCAAGCCGCGATCATTGCCGTGTGTAACCTGCCACGCTTTGCAAGCTTGCCGCCCACCCAGATTGTACCGACACTGCTTGATGAGGGGTTGTATTATGGTTCAGAGTCCACTTTTTACCGGGTACTTAAGCAACACCAACAACTCAATCATCGAGGTCGCAGTCTTGCCCCTCGAGTATCAAAGGCACCAAAGACCTTCACGGCGACAGGACCCTGCCAAGTGTTCTGCTGGGACATCACTTATTTGCCAAGCCCTGTTCGCGGGCAGTTTTATTATCTGTACATGATTGAGGATGTGTATAGCCGTAAGATTGTCGGTTGGGAAGTGCATGATCACGAGTCAGGAACACTGGCAGCCGAGCTGCTACAGCGTACGTTAATCAGTGAAAATGCGCTACACACGGGTGTGGTATTACACTCAGACAATGGCGCACCCATGAAAGCACAAACCATGCGTATGAAAGCGTATGAGCTTGGTGTGGTTACTTCTTATAGTAGACCGAGGGTAAGTAATGATAATCCGTTTGCAGAGTCGCTGTTTAAAACCTGTAAGTATCGCCCTAATTGGCCAACACAAGGCTTTGAAAGCCTGAATGATGCAAGACGATGGGTACTTACATTCACTCGCTGGTATAATTATGAGCATAAGCACAGTCAGCTTCGCTTTGTGACCCCCAATCAGCGCCACACGGGTGAAGATGTTGAGATATTAGCTCAGCGTAAGATGACGATGGATCTCGCTAAAGCTGAAAACCCTATACGTTGGGGCTCAAAAGAGGTTAGAAACTGCTCACCAGTTGGGCCGACGACATTGAACCCAGTAAAAGAGCAGAAACAGGATAAATTAAAAGCCGCTTAAACCGGCTTATGGTGACAACTAGCTTGATAAACTCCGAGAATGAACAAATAATTGAAATAGTAGAAACGCTTAATAGTGCCTTTTCTAATAGAACTATCAATAGAGCAGTTCTTTCCGAGATAGAATTAGGCTTTAAATCAACTATTGATGATTTTGAAAACATTGATTTATTAACTGTGTCACAATTATTATGTACAAACTTATATCAACAAATATTTAATCTATCTAGTGCTAAAGGAGGTTATCTAGTATTTACTCTTTATAGAGTTGCTAGCCATAACTACCTTGGAGTATTCTTTGTCCGTAAGACAACAGGTTCAAATATCGAGTTTCAAAATCCTAACAATAGTTGGGATTTGGAACTTGTTCGATACCTTGATGTTAAACACTTCGCTATGGGCGTCAGAATCAATATAAGCAATTTATTAAATAATCCAGATTCTAGATACCTACAGTTGGTTAAGGGTAACACTAATGTCTCAGATTATTTTACAAACTGGATAGGTATCTCGAATCCAGTTTCAGAAAATATAGATGCTGGAAATTTATTTGAAATAATTAATAATATTGAATTAGATGAAGGTGTAGATAGAGACGAAGTTAAGAGGCAAGTCTATAACTATGCTAAAAACCAGAGTAATAGACTTGTTAATATTAGAAGTCTAAGCGAATATGTTTTTGAAGACCCTAATAAAATTATAGATTATTGTGATTCGCAAAATATAGAAATTAGTCATGAGTTTAAACTAAAAGGTAAGTTTTTAAATAAATTTTACAAAATTACTGCTCAAGCTGATGGGATTTGGATACAAGCAAATTATGATAAATTCAATGAAGAAGATATTCGAATTTTAGATGATAATGAAACAATTCTCATTAAGTCACAAGATTTAGTAAGAATTATTAATGAACAGAAACATAGGAGTACTGATTACGATGACTGATATCGAAAAGCTCCTCGATGTTTTAGGAGTGTGTCTCAAGGAAGATACCTCTAAAAATACTAGAGAGCTCTCAATCAGTAATAAGTATCAAATACATCAAGATATACTTGATTCCTTTAGTATAGAACATCACATTGAAGGTGATTATTTTAAAATAAAACTTGAAAATAAAGATATTAAAATATTTAAAAACCTTAGTGATGCTCTCAAACATACTAAAATTATAAGTGATTCAGTTAATTATATTATTTTAAATACTCACATTCCACAAAATTGTCTGTTAAGGAATATTCAATATTTTCTGAGATTAAAATCTATTCTGATAGACAATCAAATAATCGATTTTGATGATGAAATCAATAAGATATTTTTTTTGCTTTCAAGTACTTATGGAAAAGTAGCTATAGGCTACCATTCTGATGCGAATAGAATAAATTATTATAGTACGACACATGAGTTAGACTTTGGAAAGTTAGAACATCTATTAGATACTGATAACTTCCCAAGTTTCTTTAAAGATGCTATAGCGAGGCTTTTATCTGACAAACCTAAAAAAGACTTGTATGCGATTTTAACTAATTTTAATTTTTTAATCTTAAATGCAGAGAATGCTTTAAGCCTTTATCAACATAACTTTTCTTTCGAAGAGTTTGAAAAAAAATTCAATAAAGACCTTTCTGATTACGTTGAAAAACTGCAAGAGCTAACTTCTAGCTTTCATAGTAAAGTTATGGCTATACCATTACAGTTTGGTGTTTACATCTATCTGCTATCGAAATTCCAAAGTGAAGCACTTTCTCTATATTTTGTGATATTAACTATTGTAGTATGGTCAACATTTAACTACTTTGTCACCTCAAAAACATATTCGAATGTCAGTAGCTTAGAGATTGAAATACAAAATAAGATTAATCTTATCCAGTTGGATTCAGGGGTTGTAGAAAAAAAGTTATCTAAGCATAAACAGTACCTAACCAAAAATATTGGTAACATGAAAAATATTATCGTTGTTTACCAAGCGTTTAATGTAGCTTTAACACTCTTACTCATTATCTTATTCGTTTCTTTTAAGTAACTTTGAATTCGTGGTATCGATATTGACTAGCTCAATATTTTATTTAGTATATTATATTCTGCCGAAATAAAAACTCAACTCTCATTTTTTCCCCGCTGACACCGCTCAGAACAATAAATCACCTGCTCCCAGTCCTTTTCCCACTTCTTGCGCCAGCTGTATTGTCATGACTCATCTAAAATAGCTTAAAACACATAAAAAGGCTAAGGGCATAAACAAAAAAATAAGGCCACGAATGGCCTTATTTTTTAACTGTTTTTATTTTTTAACTATTTTGGTAATAAGGGTAATCACTATAACCAATGTCAGTGCCGCCATACATAGTGGTAGGATCGGCCTCATTGAGTGGCCAGTTATTGGCTATGCGCTCAGGTAAGTCGGGATTAGCAAGAAAAGGACGACCAAAGGCAAATAAATCACCATAATCTTTAGATAACATATTGACTGCCTTCTCTACAGTATATTTACCTGCATAGATAATACGTCCTGAAAACTCTGCTCTGACCGCTTGATAAAATGACTCCGGTAAATCAGGAGCATTATCCCAATCGGCTTCAGCAATTGATAAGTAAGCAATGCCCGCTTGTTCGAGCACTTTGACCGCTTCAACATAAGTGTTGTGAGGGTCTGATTCTACCAGACCTAAATACACGCGGGTCTCGTTGGTACTGGTAAATAAAGGCGCAAACCGCACACCCAGACGATCAGCACCAACGACGTCACTGACAGCTGCGACGATCTCTTTTAAGAAGCGCAGACGATTGGTCAGCGAACCCCCATATTGGTCATCACGTGTATTGCTGTGCTCAGAGATAAACTGATTCACTAAGTAACCATTAGCACAATGAAGTTCTACACCATCAAAGCCAGCTTCTAATGCATTGCGTGCTGCTTGGGCGTACATATTTACTAGCTCGCCAACCTCGTCCGTGCTAAGGGCACGTGGCGCGCTTGGATCATCTAAAGCACCTTCGCCTGGGCCTGTTTCGATAAATACTTTTACATTATCAGCAGTTATAGCAGAAGGCCCGATAGGTTGGGCTGCGTTTGGTTGTAAGCTGGTGTGAGACACGCGGCCTACGTGCCAAAGCTGAGCAAAAATAATACCGCCTTTAGCGTGTATGGCTTGCGTTGTTTTTTTCCAGCCTTCAATTTGGGCTTGTGAGTGTATACCTGGTGTCCATGCGTAGCCTTGGCCTCTTGGCTCAATCTGTGTGCCCTCGGTTACCATAAAGCCTGCTGAGGCGCGCTGGGCATAGTAGCTCGCCATCAACTCGTTAGGAATATTGTCAGGTTGTGTGCTGCGAGAGCGTGTCAACGCTGGCATCACAATACGATTTTTGAGCGTATAAGGTCCAAGTTTTACAGATGAAAATAAAGTGTTGGTATTTGGAATAGGTTGTGTCATAAAACTCTCTTTTAAAGCAAACTGATGGGCTTATCATTTGAACCACGTAACCTATTTTGAGGTTTGATTGGTTGCTTAAGCAATGTTGGTAAGCATAGAGTTTTACAGGTACAATTAGAAACAACCGTTTTTTGTTTAAGATACAACTATGAATGGTATTAATCGGCTCGATATTAAACAGCTTAGAGTGCTACAGGCGCTGCTTGATCTAAAAAACCTCTCGCAAGTCGCACGCAAAATAGGGCTAACGCAACAAGCCATTAGTGAGCAACTGCGTAAGTTGCGCGATTTATTTGATGATCGCTTATTTATTCGCCAAGGCAATAGCATGGTGCCAACGCCAAAAGCGCTATCGATGCAGCAGCCCATTAGCCTTATATTAAAGCAGCTAGAGGCACTGTTAGAGCCTGATGTGTTTTCGCCGCAGACGTATAAAGGCGTGTTTACGATTAGTGCAACCGACTACGCAACACAGGCATTGCTACCGCAGCTTTTTAATATTACGCGCCGAGAAGCACCCGGTCTAAAATTAATAGTACGCGACTTTGCCTCCGACAATATTAATCAGCTTATTACGGCAGGCGAACTGGACTTACTGATTACCTTTCCAGAGTTTATTCCTGACAACTTAGCGTATGTGACGTTGCTTGAAGAGCAGCATTTATGCATTACGGGCTGTGGCAACGAATTTATAAAAGAGCCACTAACACTGGCGCAGATTGCCGCTCATCCGCAGCTGGTGGTATCCCCTTCGCGTGCGAATCTGCGCGGCTCTCACGATCAATGGTTTGCAGCAAGAGGTCTTAAGCGAAATATTGTTATGTCGGTTCCTAGCTTTTCGGCGGTGCCCGATATCCTACATACCACCGATATGATTGCCTTCTATCCTGCGCGACTATTACCCAGTAGTAAGGTTAAAAAATTAGAAGTGGAGGACTTACCACCGACATTCATGGTCATAGCGGCATGGCATCCACGTACCAGCGACAGTCCCATTCACAGTTGGTTAATTAAGCAATTACAAGAGTTATAGGTATATTAGTGCTTACTTATTCTATCGTCGTGAGCCTTACCCCGCCGACACCGCTCAGAACAATAAATAACCTGCTCCCAATCCTTTTCCCACTTCTTACGCCAGCTAAAGGGCCGCTGACAGACAGGGCAGACTTTTTGCGGTAGGTTTACTTTTTTATGTGCCATAGTCTTCCTTACACTGTTAACTCATTAAGCCAGACTTAGAGCATCTCTAGTTTCTATTCCCTCTCAATCTTATTTCTGATGATCTAAGCCCTCATACTTCTTAATCCGGCGACATTTGTCTGAGCAATAGACCATACTATCCCAGTTTTTATCCAGCTTCTTGCTCCAGCTAAACTCTCGTTGGCAGACAGGACATTCTTTTTTCCGTACATTCTTTTTTTTGTGCGCCATATTTTTCTCATTAAGTGTTTAATATATAAGTTGTTTAATACACAGATTATTTAATACTAATTCTAGAACTTAAAGGTTAACGTCCCCACGTCGGTGACCGCACTACTCCACCTGCCTTACTACTGATAGTATAGCTTGTACCGCCAGACAATGACCGTATGACTAGGCTACCACCCTTTTGTGCGCTGCCCTGCATATTTCGCGTTGGATAAACGGCATAACTGCCACTGGGTGATAAACGTGCTGGCTCATCAAGACCGGTTTCTGCTAGATTGACGACTTGCCCGGTTGATAGAGTCATGACCGCCGCTTGCCGACCGTTCAGATAAGCCATGCGCGTGCCGTCAAAACTCAGCTGCGGACTGGCAGCATAGCCGCCAGTAGATATCTTAGTGGCGTTGCCGCTCGCAAAGTCATAACGATAGATACGTGGACGGCCAGCGCGAACCTTATCACTGACATAGACGAAGCTTTTACCATCAGCAGCGTAGCTGGGCTGAACTTCAGTACTCGGTAGCGTGGTAAGCTGGGTGGTACTGCCATCCTTTAAACGCATCTCGTAGATATCGGCATTGCCAATAACCGTCGAGCTATAGAGCATTTTCTGTCCATCCGGTGAGAATGACGCCGATAAATTGCTACCGTTAGCATTGACCACTAGATTATTCGTTTTACTATTGCGATCATAGATATAAATTTTTGGCGACTGGCGCGGTATTTGCTTACTGTATGCCAATAGCTGCCCATCGGTTGACCACGCCGGCGCATAGATATAGCCGTTAAGTTGCTCAATTAATTGTCTATCGCTACCATCAGGACGAATACTATAAAGCGTAGATATTTTGGCAGCACCTGCGCCTTGCTCCTCTACATAAGCAATACTTCCTTGGCGATCTATTACAGGCATCTCCGCTATGAGCGGGTTACTGGTTAGACTACTCGTCGCTTTGTGCGCAGCGCCTGTCGTTGGTAATGTACTACAAGCCGTCAAGAAAATACTGAGAGTAGCGCTCATAACGGTAATACCAAGGCGCTTATTGGTGACACGCTGATTGATAGCAGAGATAATCATAAAGTAGAACTCAGTTAGATTTTGGCGAGAGATAAATATATAAATAATTAACAATCAAGAACAATAGTTATAGTTTAGCTCAATTATCGCTTAGCTTTTTGGTAAAACGCCATAAAAAATGCCCCACTACATCATAGTGAGGCGTTTTTTATTTATAAATCGTTTAACTTTTTTATAGTTATAAAACGATTCAGACTAATAAGCTACTGAGCAAAATTATTTAGATACCGCTTTAAAATTAGCAACTTGACTGGCATTAGTAATAGTCAACATAGGCACATTATTAGCACTTTTGCTTAAGCTATATTTACCTTGTACTGTTGCCATGGTCGCAGTATCAAAGCTAGCTTGTGGCTCAGGGCAGGCCATCATAGTGCTAAGAACGTTATTGAATTGAACGTTCTTATTCACAATTTTATACTCAGCGCCCATGTTATTACAAGTGTTCATAAAAGTAACACGGTTATTGCCATTAACATTCATGAAGTTGAGCGTTAACGGTTTGGCTGGATCAAAGAATAGCTGAGTAACTTTAGCACCATTAGTACGTGTAGCATCGACTAACTGCCAGTTATGGGCTTGTAATGCATCATTAGTAAGTGTCTGAGCTACTGGTGCAGTAACGCCTGGAGTTGTTTGGCAACCGGCCGCTAGTGTACCTGCAGCAAGGGTTGCAGCCATCATTACTTTAGTCATGTTTTTCATATAAACTCCTACAGTGGTTAAGTTAATTGTCGTTGCTATAATTATCTTTATAAGTATTCTTATGGATCATCGTTTTATTATTACTACCTAAAGACTTTATTATACCTACTTAAAAAGAGACGCCATCATGTAGTGCTGGCATGTGTTTGTCATGACAGGTTATGTATATGCTTCGGTCAGTGTTTGTTCCTGAGTATAGGTGTTTTGCTAACATCTATTGCTAGTTGGGATATTACCTGCTAACGGTTTGTTACACTTTATGAGTTTAGCGGCATTACCAAGTAATAACATTGAACCATTTACGGTTAGTCCTCATTTATAACACTCTCTTCGTCAACCTCTACTTCTGGTAATGAAGGAGATGAACTCTTTGGCTCTGTAGTAAATTTAGCTTTATTTTGGGCAGGAGAAGCATCAAGTCCTTTATAAGGATTAGACATGTCTGGCGCTGATCTACTATTAACGCTAGGGTCATTATCTACTGTATTAGAAGCTGATTGAGAAAACTCTGCGTCAACATTATTAGACTTAAACCATATAACAATCGCCCCGATTATTATGATAACCGCGGCGATGATGAGAATTGCTAAAGTGGCTGGATGACGATTATTTGACATAAAAGAAGCGTCTTGTTCTAAGAGTCAGTTTATATTTTAAAATTCAGCTTATAAGCCTGAGTTTTTAAGACGATTGACCTGACCACGGTATAAGGTTTTGGGATTTACCTCTCCCCATGCAGTCAAACCTAATACCTGATTGACCGCGTCCAAGTGGTTCATTCTATAATCCTCTCGAATCACTTGACTAAGTCGGCTTGAGCAGGCGGATACCACGCCATCGTTTGCTTCACCCTTAAATGATAAGCTTGTCAACGCTAATGCGGCGTCACCGACATCAAGGATATTGGTCACTTGCCCAACTCCGCTGAATGAGTAGTATTTGATACCATTGACTCGAGTGTTGGCTGGCTGACCACAATACCGTGTCGGCATCGCTGCAGGGAATTTAGCATTAAAGCGTGCTGCGCCATCGGTAGACAGAGCAACGAGAGATTTCCAACCATCTTGTTTTTGCAATTTCCAGATACTAGTCTGTGAAGCCACCGATGAGCTCTAAGAAGCCCAATGTAGCATCACCAACCACACCGGTTGCTGAAATTGTTTTAAGTACATCATCTGCTGTTTTTGACCCTTGTTCTGGGCTTGAGACGGCGGTAACTGAAGCCACATATTCCGGCGCCACACCAGCGACATAGCGGATATCAATACCGCCCTGACTGTGTCCAAGTAAGTTGACTTTAGGTTTGCCTGAAACGGCCGTAATGGTTTTGACTTGTTGCAGCAACTGCTCACCGCGAACCTCACTATTATTAACTGCTGAGGTTTTGGTTGCATATACGTCGGTACCGTTTCTCATTAGATCCTGAGGAATACCATAAAAATAGTCAACAACCCCAAATAGCTTATTGAAACCACCAAGTCCATGCACCAGTACGACTGGATACTGGGTTTTAGTATAGTTTGAGGTAAATAATCTAGCACCGACCAACTCACAACCGCTGTCAGTGGCACAGTTATAATACTGTCCAGCGGCTTGAGCAGAAGTGGTTTGCAGGGTCATTAGGAGGATACCGGTACCAATCGCACCAATAGTCGGTAAAAATGCACTGGGTGTTATGGCCGTACGAAGATAAGCGCTGAGCTTAATAGCTTTTATTTTCATGGCTTTCTTTTTCATAATAACGTCCTTGTTATCATCAGAAACAATGAGGGTTGAATGTCTTTATGCTAAAAATATCTTCCCGAGAAAAGCTGAAAAAGACAGTCGCTATTCCTTTTAGCAACTCAAAATACATTACGAATATATTCTGCAACATGCAACAAAATTTTGTTAATTACTGTAATATTAACGTGACGACGCAGTCACTATAGATAAGTGTATGTGTCTGATATAGCTGTTACTAACACGTTATTGCGATGACTGACTACAAAACCGAGGCACGCTCATTTATGGTATAATTTAACCACATAAATTCCATAACTATAAGACCGATAATGATGACTAAAAAATCCCTTATCCAGTCCCCTGAAGCCATAGAAAAAATGCGTGTTGCCGGTAAGCTTGCTAGCGAGTTACTCGTCATGCTAGACGAGCATGTCAAGGTTGGTGTCAGCACAGAAGCGCTGAACCAAATTGCCCATGACTATATCGTCAATGTGCAACAGGCTATTCCTGCCCCGCTTAATTACAATGGCTTTCCCAAATCTATCTGTACCTCAGTCAACCATGTGGTCTGTCACGGTATTCCAACCGAAAACAAACTGCTAAAAGACGGTGATATCATCAACATTGATGTGACGGTGATTAAAGACGGCTATTACGGTGATACCTCAAAAATGTGGATCGTCGGTAATGGCTCCATCATGGCGCATCGTATCTGTAAAGTGGCACAAGATGCCCTATATGCCGGTATGAAAGTCGTCAAAAATGGCGCGCGCTTAGGTGACATCGGGGCGGCTATTCAAGAAGTGGTCGAGCCTGAACGTTTTAGTATCGTGCGCGAGTTCTGTGGTCACGGTATCAGCGATGAATTTCACCACGAGCCACAAGTGATGCATTATGGTAAAAAAGGCACAGGTTTTGAGTTAAAAACTGGCATGACTTTTACTATTGAGCCGATGATTAACCAAGGAACATGGCAGACCAAGATTTTGCCAGATGAATGGACCGCGATTACCAAAGATCGTAAGCTGTCCGCGCAGTGGGAACATACTATGGTTGTGACTGATAATGGTTGCGAGGTATTTACCACTCGTCCTGAAGAAGATTTAAGTTTTTTAACTCAGTAATATAATGAAAGACCGCTTAGGCGGTCTTTTTTTTGGGTTAATTATATAAACGAAGTATTGCATTTACTATTTTCTTACCCTTATACTTTTTATTGTTCTTATTTTATATTTTTAATTGGATAACGCTCATGTTTACTTGCGATGTTGCCTCCATTTATCTTTCTCCACTACCGCCACTATTATCGGCTAATGTGCCTGCAGTAGGTTTTACTCCGGATAACCCGTTACTGGGTATTCCTGAATGGCTGACGCAAATCAATGAGGATATCAGCCGAGAGCTTGAACGTGGCGTCAATATCCGCCAGTTGGTAGAAGCACGTGCCTGTGCCATTGATGGCTTGCTTATCACCTTGTTCTCCTGGTTCGAGCTTGATAAAACTGATTTGGCCCTGTTTGCCACCGGTGGCTATGGCCGCGGTGAGTTGTCGCTATATTCAGATGTGGATATTTTGCTGCTGTCTCCTAGTGATATTGATAACAACGTCAGCACAAAAATTGATCGCTTGGTCGCCATGCTATGGGATATTGGCCTTGAACCGGCATTATCAGTGCGCAGTGTCGATGACTGCTTAGAGGCGGCGAGTGATCATACGATTGCCAGTAGTTTGTTAGAAGCCAGATCGCTCATTGGCAATGAAGTCTTACAGGATGTGCCAAACGATATCGTCAATAAATTGTGGTCACAGCGTGATTTTTATGACGTGAAGATTGCCGAGGCCAAGTCGCGTTACCTTCAGCACAATGCCACAGAATATAACCTTGAGCCTAATATTAAGACGGCCCCTGGCGGTCTACGTGATATTCATATCATCGGCTGGGTGACTAAGCGTTACTTTCGGGTCGGTAAGCTTTACGACTTGGTACAGCAAGACTTTTTGACCGAAAAAGAGTTCGATGAGCTGAACTTTTCAGAAGTTTACTTGTGGCAAATACGCCATTATTTGCATGAGCTGACCGGACGCAATGAAAACAAACTGCTATTTGATTATCAACGCGACATTGCCCAGCGTATGGGTTACGAGACCCAGCCGGATGATCAGCCTAATGCAGCGGTAGAGCGCTTTATGCGCGACTATTATCGCTGTGCCATGCAAATATCGACGCTATCCGAGATGCTGATCAATCACTACTACGAGACTATTATAGAGCCGCAGTTACCGGATGATGAGCGCCCAAACAAACGCCCCCTTAATGCCCACTTCAATCAAATCGGTGAGCAAATTGCAATGGCGCATCACAGAGTTTTTGCCCAGCATCCTGAAGCGATTTTAGAGATGTTTTTGCTTATGGGTCAATATGGGATTAAAAACGTCCGTACTAGAACTTTACGCGCGCTAAAAGTTGCAGCGCGCGGTATTGATCAAAACTATCGTGATAATCCTGAACATCAAGCGTTGTTTTTGGCCAACTTAAAAGAACAAAACTATCTTTTTCACCGCTTACGTGCCATGAATCGCTACGGAGTGTTGGGCAACTATATCCCAGCCTTCGCGCAAGTGACTGGCCTGATGCAATATGATTTATTCCATCGTTATACGGTCGATGCCCATACGCTGTTCTTGATTCGAATTTTGCACCGCTTTACTGATGAACGCTTTTATCAAGACTTTCCGCTGGTTAGTTCCATTTTTCAGCGTATCGAGCGCAAAGAGATTTTGGTATTGGCAGCGATGTTCCACGATATTGCCAAAGGTCGCGGCGGCAATCACAGTCAGCTTGGCGAAACTGAGTCGATTAATTTTTGTTTGGCACATGGTATGAGTAAAGCGGATGCTCGTTTGGTTGGTTGGCTGACGCGCTATCATCTTTTGATGTCGATGACTGCACAGAAAAAAGACATCTCTGATCCTGAAGTGGTCACTGTTTTTGCAGATCTAATCGGCAATGTAACCCACCTCAATCATCTATACGTACTGACAGTCGCTGATATGAACGCCACCAATCCACAGCTATGGAACAGCTGGCGGGCGACACTCATGAAGCAGCTCTACTCACAAACACGTCGTATTTTACGCGCTGATATTGATGCGCCAACCAATCGTCAAGAGATGATCGGTGCCACGCGCAAACAAGCGCTTACGATGCTAGATAATGTCGATAATCAGCATATGAATCGCGATGAGGTGCTTAGATTGTGGGACGATTTGGGCGATGAGTACTTTTTGCGAGAAATTGCAGAAGATATCTTATGGCATACCGAGGCCATATTGAACCATCCGCCTATTGGCTACGCTTCTAACGCTGATAGCGCGCCGCTGGTCGTACTGCGTGAGCATCGAGAACTGGCACTTGATGCTGTACAGGTTTTTGTTTATACCCAAGATCAGGTCAACTTATTCGCCGTGACTATGGCCGTGTTTGATCAGATGAATTTAGACGTTTTGGATGCGCGTATTATTACCGCTACCCGCGATTTTGCCTTGGATTCTTACGTGCTACTGGATCGCAGTGGTACGCTATTAGTCGATGAAGACAGTCAGCAAGAGCTTAAACAGCGATTGATTGATGCCTTCAAAAATCCGACCGTACCTAAACTTACTCATAAGCGTATCCCGCGCCAGCTGAGACATTTTGAAGTAGCTACTACCATCAGCTTTGAGTTTAATGAAGCCTCGGATCAACATATTATGAGTTTGCAGACGCTGGATCAGCCGGGGCTCTTAGCGCGAGTAGGACAGGTGTTTTTGCAACAAAAAATCGAGGTTCACGCTGCGCGCATTACTACTTTAGGCGAGCGCGCAGAAGATATGTTTACTATCAGTGACCAAGACGATAAACCGTTATCTGCTGATAAGCTCGAAACGTTGCAGGCCGCTCTAAGAGCGAGTCTTAGCATACGTAGTGATGGCACTTATGCTTAGTGGAAGGCTTAATGAAAAGCTTAGTGAAAGATTTAATAGCAGGATTAATAGAGGTTATGATTTAAAGAGCATTACTTAAAAAACACTTAGATCATGCTTTTGTAGATCATCTCGCCGGCATAGGGTGTCAGTTCATCGTCGGCAAGCTCTGGAGGTAATACCCTTGCCGATATTTCATTCTCAGATAACAACAGCCGTCCGGCTTCAATCTCTTTTTGCAATAGACATTGCAAGCTGCCCAAGCGTAACTGCGCTTCATAACGCTCATGAATACGCTGCAAAGAGATAGGCGCATGGGCGTGAATATCAGGAAAAATACTATCAGACGCTAAGATAACCATCTCATTGAGTGCCGTTTCACGTACTAAATCGGCCGTATTGATACGGTTTTGAAGATGATTAACCAACCGACCTCTTAAGGTAAACATGATGACAAAAATCAGCGTTTGTATGCCAAATAAGACAATATATCCCCATAATGGTAATGACATCTGTAGCAATTTTCCCAACAGCATCAGTACAGTAGCTACCACCACATAGCTGACCAATTGCCATAGCAACCACATAATCAAACTGTTATCCCCAAACCAAAACATCCGCCGTTCTCTAAGCATAACAAGGCGCTGACGTGCTTGCCACCATTGCTGCTCACGACGTTGTAGCTCTTTATAAAATTCCGTGCGCTGCTCACTATTATTGGAGAAAATAGGCATATCAGTCAGTTATCCTTACAGTAAATCACTCTAATGCGCGATGGTCGTTGCATTTATTTTTATAAGCTATCGATAATAAGACAAAAAATAAGAGAAGTGCTACACTGCTAAAATGTAACTTTTCTTTATAACTTTATAACTAATTGTCTATTATAGTTATCACACTTACCAATCACAACTTATAGTTACCACACTTATGAACCACAACTTAACGCATCTGCACCCTTATCCTTTTGCTAAAATGGCTACTTTGCTTGCTAACAGTAGCCCCGCCGCTCTTTATTCTGAGATTAAACTGGGTATTGGTGAACCAAAGCATGCTCCGCCAGCATTTGTATTGGACGCATTAAAAGAAAATCTGGACAAAATATGTCTTTATCCAACCACCAATGGCACTTTTGAGCTACGTCAAACCATTGCTCATTGGCTTGAGAAGCGATTTTTTCTCCATCATGTCGATGCCAATACTGAAGTTTTACCTGTAATGGGCACGCGCGAAGCGATTTTTAGTTTTGCTCAAGCGGTTATTGACCATAAAGCAGATACAGAGACTAATAAAGATTCCAGCCCAGAAACCAGTACACAAAACAACCAACCGTCTTCACAACATCATAATCCCGTCATTATGATGCCCAATCCGTTTTATCAAATCTACGAAGGCGCAGCGATACTTGCGCAGGCAACGCCGTACTTTGTGCCCTGTACACATGACAATAATTTTAAAGGTGACTACCGCGCGGTACCAAAAGAAGTTTGGGCGCGAACGCAGCTGTTATTTGTCTGTAGCCCGAACAATCCTACCGGCTCGGTAATGACCCTGGACGACTGGGAGATGCTCATTCGTCTGTCAGACCAATATGGCTTTATCATCGCTAGTGATGAATGCTATAGCGAGCTGTACTTTGATGCTGCGCCCATAGGCTTGCTCCAAGCATGCACCGCTCTGGGTCGTGATGACTTTAAAAACTGCGTGGTGTTTCATTCCTTATCCAAGCGCTCAAACCTACCCGGTCTACGCTCAGGCTTTATCGCTGGCGATGCCAATATTTTGCAATCTTATTTACAATATCGCACCTATCAAGGCTGTGCGATGCCGATACCACATCAGCTTGCCTCTATCGCGGCTTGGCAAGATGAAAAGCATGTGGCGCAAAACCGTGCATTGTATCGAGAAAAATTTGCGCTATGGATGGCTGAGTTAGGTGAGCTATTGGATCTACGGATGCCAGAAGCTGGGTTTTACTTTTGGGTGAAGGTCCCTGAGCAGTTCGACTGCGATGATGAGATGTTTGTTAAAGCGCTATATGAACAAGCCAATATTCATGCGCTGGCAGGACGTTACTTATCGCGGGAAGTTAAAGGTAAGAATCCAGGACAAGGCTACGTCCGTATTGCCCTGGTGGCCAGCGTTGAGGAGAGTCGCGAGGCTATCAGTCGTATTCGTAAACTGCTTATCGCCTAAGCCTATTAAACAAACTGAGACCTCAAGAGCGAAAATATTAAGGAGCTAAAAAAATTGAGCATCTAAAAACTCAAAAATATCCTTGATAGCTCATTGCTAAATCCCTGCTAATATCAATGTTATCAGGGATTAGCAGCAAGATAGTGCTATAGTAGAAATAGTCCTACTACCTGCCGCCTATTATACGTTGCTCGTTGAACGTGCCATCAAGGATGATGCCATGCCCCATCTTGATTTTACCCAACCTCCCTTTGACGTCTTAAGCTCAGCTGAGCGCCAAAGCCTCAAAAAAAATACCCAAGTCCGTTATCTTGCCAAACAAGAAACCTTAGCCGCTGATGATCTACAGTACTTTTTTGTGGTGCTAAAAGGACAAGTTGAGCAACTGCTTGATGGCAAGTTTGTCGCTATTTACTTAGGCAGTAATCATTCCGACCATCTCAACAGTAATGACTGGTTTGACAGTCGTCGCACGCCTGAATCACGCACTAGAGCGCACACTCAAGAGAATGAAAATACGCAGTACTATCAATTCCGTGCTGCCGAGGACTCCTTGCTGCTACAAATTAATGGGGCGGCAATTGATAGAATTAGCGCGCAAAATCATTTGGTGCGCCAACTATTATCAGATAAGCTCCCTGAACGACTAAAGGCTTTGCAACAGCGGCGCAGTGCACAAGGAGTAGGCGCTAGCAGCTATACCGCTCAGCAAGAAGTACAGCAAATTATGTTCCAGCCGGTGACCGATGTCATTTTATTACCCGTACATATTGTCGGCGCTGATAGCAGCTTATATCAGGCGGCACGTATCATGACTGAAGCGAGACTGAAACACGTGCTGGTACGACCATCAGGGCATTTAGAAGATACAAACAGCTCAGATCGTACGCTGGGGATTCTAACCGATACTGACATCTGCCGCGCCGTCAGCGATCAGCAAGACCCTGCCACTACTTTATGCCAACGCTATGCTAGCTTTAATCTGCGTACTATTGACGCTAACGATGAGATTGGCGATGCGCTATTAACCATGACCCGCTACCGTATTCACCGCCTGCCCGTGATTGATGCTAACGGCAACGTAACAGGTGTACTGGGTCAAAGCGATATGCTCGCTCATATCGGCCATCACTCCCAACTTATTAGTATCGAAATTGAACAAGCTAAAGACTTAACCAGCCTCGATACCGCTGTTGAGTTGATTGGCCGCTATATTCGAGTGCAGCAGCAAAACGGGGTCAAAATTGGTATCGTTAGCCGAATGGTACAGACACTCAATGCGCAAGTATTTACTAAGCTGTGGCGATTGATTGTTCCCGATGAGGTTATGTCGAATACCTGCGTGATTGTCATGGGTTCAGAAGGGCGCGGTGAGCAGATCATGCGTACAGACCAAGATAATGCCCTGATTATTAGAGATGGCTATTCGCATCCTGATTTAGCAGAGTTTGCTGAGACCTTTAATAACCAGTTAGCAAACCTTGGCTATCCACTATGCGAAGGCAATATTATGATGACCAACCCCATGTGGCGACAGCCAATCAAGCCATTCAAAGCACAAATCAGCTTATGGTTTAAAAATACCGATCCTATGCATGGCATTTGGTTATCAGCGATACTCGATGGTGAATACGTTTGCGGTGATGAGGCATTGCTAACACAGATTCGCGAACATCTAAAAGTGGCACATCGACAAGCAGATGGTATGTTCGTACGGCAGTTTGTTCGTGCCGCCTTACAGTTCGGCGAAGTCAATCAGTGGTGGCAAAAATTCGCCCCTCTACTGGGTAAACCCAACTCGCATGACATTGATCTCAAAAAATCAGGACTTTTCCCACTGGTGCACGGCATCCGCACGCTAGCGTTAGAGCATGACATTTTACAGGTTCCTAGCTCCAGAGACCGACTAAAAGCGCTAGTGCAAGCCAGCGTATTAACGCAAGAGCGCGCGGATAATTTAGGTGAGGCATTGGAGTTTTTTATGGCACAGCGCTTAGCCGTAGCGCTAGCTACAGATGATAAGTATGCGCGGCAAGTTGACCCAACCACCTTGTCTGCTCTTGAGCGTGACGTATTAAAAGAGTGTCTCGCGGTGGTCAAAAGCTTTAAAAACCAGCTACGTCGGCACTATCAGCTAGAGATAGGATAGCAGTTAGAGATAGGACAAACAGCTTGAGATGGATAGAGAGGCTAACTTATGCTAACTATGGATTATGCGCTATGGATTTGGAAATGTTATGAGCTGGCTTAAGCAGTTAACGACCTCTTGGCAAAAATCGCAGCTACAGCGCCCAGAGCTGGCATCCATGTTTGCGCCGCCAGTAGCTGAGCGCTGGGTCGCCATCGACTGTGAGATGACCGGTCTTAATCCGAGAAAGCATCATCTATTATCAGTAGCAGCAATTCATATCAATGACAATACCATCGATAGCGGCAACGGTCTGCATCTGGTCTGCCGCCCGCCAGTGATGCCCAATCGCGATACCATTGTCATTCATGGCTTACGGACAGCCGACGTTGAGCATGGCATCAGCTACGACGAGATGCTGGCGTTGCTACTGCCCTTCATTGGTAATCGACCGATAGTAGGGTTTTGTCCGCAGATAGATACTGGGTTTTTGAACCCCTTAGTCAAGCGCTATATGGGCACTGCCCTACCTAATGAAGTAATTGATGTCCGCCAATTATACAGTCGGCGCATGGGCGGTCATACCCAAGGTATTCCCAATCAATCACAGCATTTGACCAATATTCTGGCTCATTACGATATTCCCGAATTGGGTACTCACGATGCCTATAATGATGCGGTGATGACCGCAATGGCTTTTTTGCATGTGCGCTGATATTCTTATAGTCGATTCAAAATAAAAAAAATACGTTTATAGCAACGCGTTTATCTTTGGCAAGTTTGCCCCTGCAATCCTTTTATCCCTATACTGTGCCTACGCTCACTTAACAACTCATGTTACTATGGATGGTTTTTAATACCTGACGATAGATTTCCCATGCGAGCTACTTCTCAACTTTTTCATACCTTTTCAGTTAGCGCCACCAGTAACGCTCCCAGTACTTACCTTATTGCGATGTCACCACCCCACATTAAGTCGCGCACCAAGCTAAATACCCTGCTAGGATTGGCCTTATTAGCACCGCTCAGCGCTCAGGCTGCATTGCCAGAAGCCATTCAAACGGCGCTCACTCGGGCAGAGTTAACGCCTACTGATATTAGTATCCTCATAACCCCAGTCGGCGAGAAGAATGCCAGTCGCTTGCCACTTCCAATTCAAGTTATTGATAGTAGTCTCAATCATAACACCCCTAATAATAGTAGTCCGGTACCTGCAGCAAACACGACCCTTACTATTAAAGAAAGTACGGTTATTACGGTCAGTAAGCAGGACATTCAACAAAAAGAAAGTCAACTCCACGCTTATACCGATGATGCTTATACTTACCAAAGTGTCAAAAGTACACCCTCAATACTACCAATGAGCTCTGGCATTACTACTCCTTCTACTGATATTAAGAGCGCTTCACCCTCTATCAAACCTGTAGCAGCGCCTTTGCTCAGCCATGAACCCAATATCGCACGCCTGCCTGCCAGCACCATGAAGCTCATTACTACCTTTATTGCTCTAGATACGTTGGGCGCTGACTTTGTTTGGCACACGCGGGTTTACCATACCGGAATGATAATTGGCAATCGTCTGTACGGTGACCTCATTATTCAAGGCAGCGGTGATCCAAAAATGACTCACAAGCGCCTGCAACAACTGCTGTATAAAGTACAGAAAACAGGTATTCATCATATTGATGGTGACATCATTATCGATAGCGCTATCTTTAAAAATGTTAGTAAGAATCCTGCTGACTTTGATAACGCCCCGCTGCGTCCTTATAACGCCAGTCCTGATGGGTTTTTGGTTAACTTTAGCAGTATGGGTATTCAAAGTTATCCGCTAGATAAGGGACAAGCGCAGCTGATTTATACTCCCCAGCTGGCAAACTATCAGCTGCCCAGTTTAATCAATACACGCCCAGCCGCTTGTGCTCGAGCCAAACGCAGTTTAGCACCGCAGTGGCAAGCGGATAAATTAACGCTCAACGCCAAGCTGCCAGACAGTTGCGGTAAGCATTTATTTTATGTGGCCTATCCCAATGCCAAGGACTTTGCCGCCCGCGTGGTCGCCGAAAAATGGCAACAGCTGGGTAATACGCTTAGCGGAAAAGTGCTTACGCAAGAAACACCTTATAAATCTGCTAAAACTAACCAAACAAAAAACAGTTTGGCATCACTGCCACTCTCGCCACTGCCCATTGTTAGCTATCCATCGCTGCCACTTGTCCAGCAAATATATGATATCAACCACTTCTCTAACAATGTCATGGCCGAGCAAGTGGCATTGTCATTGGGTGCTTATGGTCAAGGTAATTTAGCCAAAACTGATCTGGCTCATGCTAATACAACAGGCGCAACCAGCTTATACCAATTTGGTCAGCCAAAACCTACCGACTATCCAGCCGCGCTACAGAGCATTAATCAGTGGTGGCAAATGAATCTAACCACAGCGCCGCCGCATCTGACCAATGGTTCAGGATTATGCCGCGACTGTACCGTTACCGCGGCCAACTTAAGCGAGCTATTAACCTACACTTATAACCACCCAAGCTTTGGTGCTTATGTCGATTCCTTGGGCGTGGCTGGCGTTACTGGTACTATCGCGGCTCATAGCGAACGCTTACCGGACTCAGCCGCGATTGGACGCGCATGGATAAAGACCGGTACCTTAAAAAACGTCACTGCAATGGCAGGTTATGTCAAAGGGCAATCAGGTAAGGACTATACCGTGGTAGGATTGATTAACACCAAGCAGGCATTAAACCCTTATACTGCAAGACCAGTATTAGATGCCATGTTGGACTGGACGGCCCAGCACTAATAGTCATCCAGAAGACTCTTCTGGTCTTATGGGTGTGACAGGTAGGCGCTAAAAAGCAAGTATTACCCTTTTAATTACGATGTTTTCTAATTACATTATTTTTTAATCTTAGTATAGGCAAGCTTATGTCACGCACAATGCCCAATCTTAGCAAGAAGCGTCAGGTTCAACCAAACCGTTCTGGGCAATCCCAAAAGACCCACTTGGTACAATACGTGGGCTTTTTTGCGGTTGGTTATATTCTTGCTAGCGCCATATTTATGATGATTCAAACCCAAATACCGCTCAGCTCGCAGCTGGTGACGGCCTTATCCATTCTAATTGGCGCATATATTGCGGTAAATAAATTCATCAAGCATCAACACCGCGCGCTCACAAACAGCGAGATGAATCGCCTTACCATAGGTAGTATTGGAGCGGTTTGGTTACTGACCACCATTTATTTGCTTGGTTTATGGCTATTTCTTTTCGATGCTGTCAGCCGTGAAGTCTTAATTGAAATGACAGTTCAGCAGCCCTTACCGCTGCTAAGTGCGCTAGTGATGATATTGCTACTGACCTTGGTCAGTGCTCGCCTAGGTATTTGGATATTTAATCGACTGCTTGCCCCTAAATAAAATACTCATAAACGAACCGTATGTGCTTTTAACCCGAACATGCTACAAACTTTTTTCACCCTTGCTAAGCAAATTCCGTTAGGCTAACTTAAAGCGGTCGTGTCTTTATGTACGAGCGACCCAACATCATCACTAGGAGCGAGCATCATGGATATGTTAATTTTTGATAGTATAGACAAGCTTGGCCGTATCGTCCTGACAGCAGTCATGGTTTATGTCCTCATTGTTGTCACCACCAAAATCTCTGGCAAGCGCGCCACCTCCCAGCTTAATAATTTTGATTGGATTGTTACCGTGATGATCGGTTCCTTGGGAGCCAGTACCATTTTGCTCGAAAGCATTCCCTTCATAGAAGGTGGTGTATCTATCGTAGTGCTATACATGTTGCAGTTTGTGGTGACCAAATATGCTTCTATATCACCACAATTTAGCAGCGTTCTATTGTCTGAGCCGCGTATCGTCTTCTATCAAGGGCAGTTTTTGCCGGAGGCCATGCGCGATGAACGCCTGACCCGTCAAGAGATTGAATGCGCCATGCGTTCCGACGGTATTAGGAACCTAGATGATGTTGAGGCCGTTGTTTTTGAATCTGATGCCAAACTAACCGTTATTCCTAAAAATAAAGAGGCGTCAGACAATGATACCGTCGCTGAGACACTTGCACCATTGACCGATTGATGAAGTCTGGTCGTCATATAAAAACGACTCAAATAAAGTGAAATAAACCTTATTTTTATTATAACCTTCATTATAACTATAGAATATAAAGGACAACTAGCAATGAAAGTACGACTTTTGACCGTTGGTAATAAAATGCCCAGTTGGGTGCAAAGCGGTTTTAATGAATATTATAAACGTATTCAACCGATGCTGAGCACCGAAATCGTTGAACTTGCTGCTGCCAAACGTGCTAAAAGTCCGTCTGACGCCAATTTAGCGCAGTACCGTGAGCAAGAAGGACAGACAATATTAGCCGCCCACGCTACAGCTGGACGCGAACAGCTGTGGGTATTAGATGTCAAAGGTAAGATGCTATCGACGGAAGGCTTGGCTGATAAACTGGCGGAGGCCATGCAGCAAGGTGATGATATTGCGCTGGTCATTGGCGGCGCAGATGGGGTATCACAGGAAGTATTGGCAAAGGCAGATGTGAAATGGTCGTTATCAGCGCTGACACTGCCGCATCCCTTAGTACGTGTGGTGTTAATGGAACAGTTATATCGGGCGATGAGTATCAATCACAATCATCCTTATCATCGTGGTAATTGAAAGATGGCAATTAAAAAGCGACATTTAAAGATTGGCATTTAGAGACTGGTATTTAACAATAGTTAAATAAAACAAGTGGAAAACTCACAGCTATAAAATAGTAATAGTAAAACAGATTGAAAAACCCGCGCGCGCCCTAATAAACTTTGCATGAGCTATTCAAAACCTGCTAAACCTAACGTCTCCCATCCTAATCAATATCGCGTTCATAATCGCAATGTTGCCGACGCAGCCACGCCTATATCTGCGGCGGTGGCTTGGGAAGATGCGCCTGCCGGATTGACGAATGCGGCGCGCTTGCCAGCGCTATTTATCTCGCATGGTGCCCCAACCCTTGCTATTGAACAGTCCGCAACGACTAGCGCATTGGCACGTATGGGACAAAACTTGCCCAAGCCGCGTGCGATTGTCATTATGTCTGCGCATTGGTTGTCCTCTAAGCTTGAAATCAGCAGCAACCCTCAGCCAAAAACATGGCATGACTTTTCGGGCTTAGATCCTGAGTTATATCAATTAGAGTATCCGGCGGCAGGTCATGCTCCGCTTGCTGAGTCACTTGCCCAGCAGTTGAATGCGCACGATATCGCTTGTAGTGTCAATCCGATACGAGTTTGTGATCATGGCGTATGGGCACCGCTTCGGCATCTATATCCTCAAGCCGATGTCCCTATCGTCCAAATCTCCTTACCACAGCATTATGACAGTATCGCTTGCTATCAGTTAGGCGCACAGCTGGCGCGTTTACTTGATGAGCAAATAATGATTATTGGCTCAGGGAATATTACTCATAATTTACAAAAATTACGCTGGGAAGCAGCTAGTATCGACTCGGCCGCCAAAGACTTTAAACTGTGGTTACTGCAACAGCTTAAAACGGACATTCCTACTGCGTTAGATTGGCAACAGTATCCCGATTATCAAAATATCCACCCAAGTGATGAACATTTATTACCATTATTCTTTGCATTAGGGGCTGGTCAACGGGTCTCTGTTGTTCATGAAAGTATGGCCCATCATAGCTTAGGTATGGATATTTATCGCTTTGATTAATAGCCCTTTGATTGGTTTTAGAGTTAATACCAAATAAAATAGCCACACTCATCAAATACTCCATAGCTAGTATTCGTATGGCTGAAAGTAATTTTCTCGCTTGCTATGCGATATCGCTACTTCAAAGGCTTCAGAAAGTCTTCCAACCATACTGCATCATTTTTATAATACAATAACTACGTTTAATAATTACAAGACGTCATTACAAACATAGAAACACAGTTACTTTTGTGAGTGCTATAGTTCAAAAGCCGATTTGGTAAACAGACCTGCACGCTCCATTTCCCCTGCTACACTCAATAACGTAGTCTCGTCATTCATGCGCCCAATCAGCTGCATGCCGATAGGCAAACCTTTTTTACTCATGCCTAGTGGCAACGACATGGCGGGTAATCCAGTGATATTACCTAGTATAGTAAAACCCATTTTACCTAACACTGGCGCGCTAAGTTTCTCAATCATACCCGAGCTAAAGGCAAATTTACCCATATTAAAGCCTTTATTAAGCATTCCAGCGCTACGCATCAGCATCTCATCCTTACGACTTGCCGGTAATATGCCATGCTTCACCGCAGGCGTAGGCACGGTCGGACACAGAATCATATCGTATTCAGTCAGCAGCTTCCCAGTCTGATATTGGCTGTTATGCCAGCCATGTTTGGCATGAACCAAGTCCACCGCCGACAACGAACGTCCAAGCATTGCCATATTATAGGTTTGCGGTTCGAGATTTTTTACGTGCTCAGCCCCAAAACAGCGCTCGACATTATCAATAGTAAAGGCGGTATGCGCGCAGACTACCACCAAAAAGTCATGCCAGAACTTATCAATATTAATAGTAGGCTCAGCAGGAATAACGCGATGACCCATCGCTTCTAACTGGGCAGCAGTCTGCTCAAGTACTGCTAAGACCTCCTTGTCCACTACGGTATTGGCAACCAAGGGCTGTTTATGCAAGGCAATCGTTAGAGGTCTAGGAGCGCGCATGGCTGCTTGCAAAAAAGATCCCTCAGGTGGTGCAATGACGTAAGGCGCACCAATTTCAGCGCCACTGGTCGCATCGAGCATCGCTGCACTATCACGAACGCTGCGAGTGATAACGTGATCGGCGTTGGCACCATCCCACCCTTCACCAATTGACGGACCTACTGGATTGCGACCGCGACTTGGTTTCAGCCCAAACGTCCCGCACCATGCCGCAGGAAAGCGTATCGAGCCACCACCGTCGCCTGCTCCTGCCATCGGTACAATGCCGCTGGCCACGGCCGATGCGCTACCGCCTGACGAGCCTCCAGTGCTATAGCCTTTTTTAAAGGGGTTGTGCGCTACGCCATGCGCTTTGGGTTCGGTAGTGATAATTAAGCCAAATTCAGGGGTATTGGTCTTACCAAAGGTATTTACGCCTGTTGATTTCATACGTTTGACGATTTCACTATCGTAGTCAGTCACGATATTGACGCTACGACTACCCATAGTCAGCGGCTCATCAGCAAAATCAAACGATAAGTCTTTGAGTAAATAAGGCACACCAGTGAACGCACCTGCTGGCAGTCCTGCTTGCGCTGCTTCATAAGCGCGCTCATTAAAACGGTGAATGATGGCGTTCAATTTGGGATTAAGACTATTGGCCCTATCAACGGCTGCATCCAGCAATTCCTTGGCGCTGACGTCTTTTGAATTTACTAATGCTGCTAATCCTAGCGCATCATATTGGGTATATTCTTTAAACATTCCTGACCTTCCTTGGTATATAAGTGTTGACTGAGTATAGCGCGTTAAAACAAAGGGCAACAGACACCAGAAGGATAATGACCAGTCAGTAGAATAACTTGTATCGAAAATATCGTATATTTAATCTTATTTATTTACTTTTCTCTATAGCTGTTCGATGGCATTTTTTACTTAAATGCTGTTTGCATAGTATGGTTATCACTGTTTCCATTCCTTTTCTCTTGCAAAAATAAAGCTCTACCAAAAATACCATAGCATCCTAAAATGCTACCGCCGATTAAAGCGTCCATAAAAAAATATAGCTCAAACACGTCTGGATTAAACAGTGCAATGATACCCAATGCTAGCCTTGATAAACCAATTAAAGCGGCAAGCAAGCTACATACAATACTTCTCATTCTTGATCCTAACATTGTGTAGGACTCATTTTGAATCAAAAAAGACGAGCTACTCTCGTAACTCGTCTTCTCTTTGCTCAAGCAGATTTAACAATCCTACATTAGCAGCTCACGCTTGCCACTTTTACCCATAGAGCTGACCAGTCCGGCCTCTTCCATCGAGTCAACAATCCTTGCTGCGCGGTTATAGCCGATACTGAACTTGCGCTGAATACTAGAGGCTGAAACCTTACGGGTCTCCATAATAAAACCGACTGCATCATTATAAAGATCATCATCTTCACCAGAGGCGCTGGTCGTACTGCCGCCACCGGGACTAGACAATTCAAAATTACCTGCCATATTATCAATATAATCGGGCGCGCCGCGTTCACGCCACGCATCACAAATGCTATTGACCTCTTCATCACTAACATAAGCCCCATGAACGCGATCTGGCTCAATTTGTCCTGGGCCTAAGAACAGCATATCACCATTACCAAGCATATCTTCAGCACCGCCACTATCCAAAATCGTCCGCGAATCTACTTTAGAGTTAACCCGCAGAGCCGCCCGTACTGGAATATTGGCTTTAATTAAGCCGGTAATGACATCTACTGATGGACGCTGGGTCGCAAGTATTAAATGAATCCCTGCCGCCCGCGATTTTTGTGCGAGACGGGTGATTAGCTCTTCAGCCTGCTTGCCCACCTGCATGATCATGTCGGCAAACTCATCGGCAACAATGACAATCATTGGTAGAGTCTTAAGCTTAGGTGCTTGGCTGATACTCACATTATCGTTGGGGCGCCATAGAGGATCTATCATCGGATTGCCTGCTTTTTCAGCAGCGCGGACTTTCTTGTTAAACTCGTCTAATTTACGGACTTTAAGCAAGCTCATGAGCTGATAACGGCGCTCCATTTCTGCCACACACCATGACAAGCTACTGGCCGCTTCTGTCATATCGGTAACTACGGGAGTCAGCAGATGCGGAATGTCATTATAGTTGGCAAGCTCAAGCTGCTTAGGGTCAATCAAGATAAGCCGCAGCTCACTAGGCGTATATTTGAGTAGCATCGATAGCAGCATGGCGTTGACCAGTACTGATTTACCCGAACCTGTCGTACCAGCGACCAACATGTGTGGCGCACGCGCAAGGTCAGTAATAATCGCTTTACCGCCAATATCTTTACCCATTGCCATGCTGATTTGCGCTTTGGGGTCGTTAAATTTTTCGGTATCGAGCAGCTCAATTAAGCGCACCATTTCACGCTTTTTATTAGGTACTTCGATACCGATATAAGGCTTGCCCGGAATGACCTCGACTACACGCAGAGACGCCATTGATAGCGAGCGCGCCAAATCGCGTGAAATACCCGTCACTTTACTGGCTTTTACACCAGCAGCCAGTTCCACTTCAAAGCGCGTAACTACCGGCCCAGGAATGGCATTCACTACCTCCGCTTTTACATTAAAATCTTGCAGTTTAATTTCTAACAGTTCTGACAATTGCTCAAGCTCAGCCAAGGTATAGCTAGGCTGGCGATTAGGGTCTGGCTTATCAAGAATAGATATCGCTGGAATAGCCGAAAGACTGTCACGATATTTAGCCGTTTGCATCGACCTTGAACGCTGAGAAAAGGCGGCATCATCATGAATTTCAGGCATAACTGGTGTATGCAAATCATCTTCAGACGATTTATCGTCTTCTGGCATCATGTCGGTAATATGATTGCTCGAATCACCATCTGCTACTGCAAAGCTAAAGGTTGATTTAGGATCTATTACAGTCTCAACTCTTGTGCTTTGATTGGCAGTCGCACCTGAATTAGTGGTCGCTACCGTTGGAGTAGCTTTTGGATTAGCAGGTGGTGTATTGGTCGGAGTCATATCAGCTACCGCACTCGGTTCTTGCTGATGTGAATGACTGGTGCTCGCTGGTGCTGGTGCTGGTGCTGGTGCTGGTGAAACGATACTTGCTACTTGAGAAGCACTTGGTACTTTAGGTGAAATTAACGGCTCAGAAGCATTTGATAATTTAGAATCATCAGTTAGATCAGCAGATAAATCGTTAGCAGAATCTAATGGCGTCTTTAGCGCTGGTTGAGCAGTCGAGCTATGATCGTTTTCTGATTCTGTAAATTCTGATGGTGCAGCTACTGGAGCTGGAGCATGCTCTGCTAACCAAGCGTCTGCCAAGCTATCAACATTTGAGCTATCAGTATTTAAGCTATCAGTATTTGACGTTAAAGTATGTGGTTCAGCAGTACTAGACTCAGCAGCAGTTGGCGTATTAGTGACCACCTCATCAGATGCTTGCTGAACAGAACCTTGTTCATGGTTGGGAGTAAAATCAGCCGTGGGTGTTTCTACAGCCGCAGTTGACCCTACCTGTGATACTGAAGCATTTGATAACTCAACGTTTGAAGGAGCTGTAGCATTACTATAAGAACTAGGAGCAAACGTATTTTGCTCAGTCATTGACCCATTTGCTAATAAATCATCAACAGTACCTGCGTCGTTCCATGCAAAACTAGGTTCCACTTTGCGTACGGTTGCGGTGGTAGGATTAGAGGTAGCTGCAGCGGAATGGGAGTCATTGGCAAAATTAGTAGAATGACTGTTAGGGGTAGATGCAGCTGTTTGTAAGCCATCATTCATAGCATTATTCGCCGCCGCAGCTGCCATAGATGCTTTGACGCTGGCGCCAAGCCCTGATTTAGCTAAAAAATCTGTCAACACATCACTGAAGCGACCGCTGTTATCTGATGCTTGATTGCCGTTAAGAGAATTGTGAGCAGGTTGCAGCTCAAGTGGCAATTGCCCATTGTCTGGTTTCTCTCGCTGAGCATTCTTGTTTTTTGCATCTTCATCAGTGAGCAAGCTTTTGGTATTTTGTTGTATGGTGTTACTTTGTTGTGTGGCGTCATTTTCTTGCCCGGCATTCTGCACACTATCCTCAGCCTTAACGCTAGAACCAAACCAGGCTAAGTTGGTAAGCTTATGATAAAGAGCCAGCCAATGGATATTGAATGCAAAGGTGGCAGTAATAATAACGAATACTACCAAAAATGCCACACTACCCCACTGCGATAATAGCTGGGCCAAACGCGCTTGTAACTCAAGTCCAATAATACCACCAGCAACGCCCTCAAGCCCTGTTGCTACTGGATCTGACACCTGCTGAATCAAGGCTACCAATTGTGCAAACAAGGCACTCACACTTAATATCAAAAACACGTAAGTGACTAGCCGCAATAGCCAAAACGTCGGCTTATTGTCCCACCAAATTAAAACAGACTCATAGACCAAAAACGCCAGCAGCCACCATGCTCCAAAGCCAAAAAAGCTATAGAGTAGGTCAGACAACCAAGCCCCCATCGCGCCGCCCATGTTATTAATGGTGGTCATATCGCTACTGATATGCGACCAACTGGGATCGTTGCCGGTATAGGTCAATAGAATAATGAACAGATAAACTGCCAATATTGACCCAAGAAGGGTAAATATACCTTTTTTTAAATACTCAATGAGCGGTGCTGATATCACGTAAGATCTGCCTTGTTATTAGTGCTTTATTAATACTAAATAGTCGCCAAAGCATGATTAAGTCTAACCATGCTGACATAAAATGCTTATTTAAATTTGAGTAGCGAAGTGGCTATTATTACAGTGCTTATTACTACAGTGGCTATTATGACATAGCCGACTGCTTATTATGGCATAGCCAATAAAGGTATATAGAGTGCAATTTATGGCGTAAAATACGCCTAGGAGTACTGACTTATCTCGTTCTTTACAGTAACTAATATTGTCCAATGCCTATTACACTCAGCATAACTTTGTATAATAACAAATACATAGCTTAAGTGGCGACCGTGTTATTAATAAAGAATGTAAGAAAGCGAGTAAGAAAACAGACCAATAAGTGATTTAGCAAACAAACACCATAACTAAAAGAAGAATTATAAAACCTTTGTTTGATATTTTTGGAGTCTCTCGCGATTTTTCAACAATAATATTTCAAGGTAAACATGCTTTGATTGTAGTGATATCCATGTTTATTTTAGCAAACTTGCGCTTTTTGCTGAATGCCCTTATGTTAGTATCACACAGCAATTAGAAAAACTACATTAGTGCTAATTTTTAATCATTATTTTTCATTATATTTGTTATTTATACTATCAATCTTCACCTTTAGTAAGGAACATCCATGACAACTGCTACCCCTACTCCTCGTCACGAAAAACTTATTATTTTAGGCTCAGGCCCTGCTGGCTATTCGGCAGCAGTCTATGCTGCTCGTGCTAACTTAAAGCCTGTTATGGTCACCGGTTTGGAAGTGGGCGGACAGCTCACCACCACTACCGAAGTCGATAACTGGCCGGGCGATGCTCATGACTTAACCGGTCCTGCGCTGATGGATCGTATGAAAGCCCATGCCGAGCGCTTTGGTACTGAATTGGTCTATGACCACGTCAACACCGTTGATCTGAGCGAACGTCCTTTTAAATTAGAGGGCAACAACGGCAGCTACACTTGCGATGCCCTAATTATCTCAACGGGCGCCTCTGCCCAGTATCTAGGGTTAGAGTCAGAAACAAAATTTAAAGGCTTGGGCGTTTCAGCTTGTGCTACTTGTGACGGTTTCTTTTACAAAGATCAAAAAGTCGCGGTCATCGGCGGTGGTAATACGGCAGTCGAAGAAGCTTTGTATCTGTCTAACATTGCTGCCGAAGTGACTTTAGTACATCGCCGCGATAGCTTACGCTCTGAGAAAATTCTACAAGATAAACTGTTCGAAAAAGCCAAAAAAGGTAACGTTAAAATCGAATGGAATCACAGTGTTGAAGAAGTGGTTGGCGATGATATGGGCGTCAATGGCGTGGTGATTAAGTCTACTGTCGATGGCAGCACCAAGAAGTTAGATGTCTTTGGTATGTTCGTTGCGATTGGTCACAAGCCCAATACTGACCTATTTGACGGTCAATTAGATATGAAAGATGGCTATATTATTGTTAATAGCGGACTTAATGGTAATGCAACCCAGACCAGTATTGAAGGCGTATTTGCTGCTGGTGACGTGGCAGACCATGTCTATCGTCAAGCCATTACCTCAGCGGGAACCGGCTGCATGGCTGCACTTGACGCCGAAAAGTATCTAGATGCCATAGGTGAAACCCATGCGCAAGACCATACTTACGCTTCTACCTTGACTGCTGACACAGAGGCTTAAGTGAGCCATTCTGATCAAGCCGCTCATAATACAGCGGCGCGAACGGCCATTAGCGACTCTATTACGCGTCCTTTTGAAGCCGCGTATATAACGCCTGAGACCTTAAAAAGTCTTGGGTGTTATAATTTCCCAAACCCTGCTAACGTCGACCCTGATGGTGTCGGCGTGGTGGTAGTAGGCGGTGACCTAGCTCCTGAAACCTTAATTTCTGCCTACGCTCAAGGGCTATTCCCCTGGTTCAATGAAGATGAACCTATCGCTTGGTGGTGCCCTGAGCCGCGCTGCGTGATGGTACCGACTGACTATCAGCCGAGCAAGTCTCTACGTCGCCAAGCCAAACGTGAGCGTTGGCAATTAACGCTTAATCAAGCTTTTGATGAGGTCATACACGCCTGTAGTTTACCGCGCAGTGATGGGTTGGCTGAAGGCGAGCACACTTGGATTCACGACGAGATGATCGACGCTTATACCGAGCTGCATGCTCACGGCTTTGCTCATAGCATTGAGGTTTGGGATGACCAACAACAGCTGATTGGTGGTCTATACGGGCTAAAAATAGGTGGCATCTATTTTGGCGAATCCATGTTTCACCGTGCATCAAACGCCTCAAAACTGGCATTTTGGGGACTGATGCGCTTATGTACACAGAGTAATGTGGCACTGGTAGACTGTCAGCTGCCCAATGAGCATTTGATGAGCTTAGGTGCGAAAACCTTACCACGCGCTGAGTTCCTCACCCAATTAGATACCTTAGTTGGCAGTCGCTCAGTAACATGGCAACCTAACTCTCATCAAGCATTGGCAGTTGCTATGCTAGAGTCCCCAACGCCGTGGCAAATACAAAAAAACGAGTCTTAAAATGAGCGATTATTGCACTATTTTATTGTTTTAATTCTTAATTTTTTATTGAATATTAGCTTGTTCTTTATGCTCACAAGGTTATGCTATGGCACTTGATACCTCATTTTTGCTCATTGGAACACTAGCCACACAGGCCAATACCACCAAAGATACCGTTCGCCATTATGATCAATTAGGGCTACTAAAATCTCGCAAACGCCAAGCAGGATCACGTTTATATACTGAGTTTCATCCAGAATGTGTTGAGCGTATTGAACTGATTAAAAGCGCACAGGTCATTGGCTTTACTTTGACTGAAATCAAAGACAGCCTTAATGATTACTATGATGGATACCTTGATCTCGATGATCAGTTAGTTGTTACCAAGCAAAAACTTGAACAAGTTAAAAAACAACAGGCCAATATTAATCTTATGGTTGAGCTACTCGCCGAGCGCATTGCTGTCCTCGAACGTATGAAAGCAGACAGTACCTATAAGCACAATATTGAAGACTGTAAAATGCAAACGTCACCAACTTCTTAAAAACAGTCACTCAACATAACTAAGCTGCATAATCAACGCATCTATCGATAACTGATGCGGCTGTTGATAGTAGTTTTTACGTCGATGAATAACTGTAAACCCCTGCTGCTCATATAAAGCTATCGCTGGTGCATTATCTGCTCGTACTTCTAATAGAAGACTCTCAACTCTGTTAGCTTCCATTTCTTTATTTAGGACAGCAAACAGCTGCGAGGCAATACCTTGCCTTTGATGCTTAGGATGGGTGCCGATACGCAATATTTCTGCTTGCTCAAAGACCACTTGATATAGACAGTACCCTAATATATCTTCATTAATGGGATGAGTAGCGGTCATCAACTTCATACTATTTTGTGCAAGTAAGTCAGTAAGCGCCTGATAAGTCCATGCATCTTGCATCTGAACAACTGCTTCGATATCCGCTACTGCTTGAATATTTTTCTGACGTTCAGCGGCATCGTCTGATAGCTTTTTTATACTTAGCATTATCCTTCCTTTATTTTTCTTTTTAAATAAAGCTCATTTTTCATTAATAAGTAATATTACCACCCTAACGCTTACCCTCTTCCATAAAAAAAGCCACCCTCGATTAAGAGAGCAGCTTTTTAGTCAAACACTTAAGTACTGAAATCAGTAACTAAGTATTAGTCCTTAACAGTAGCAACAACACCAGCGCCTACCGTACGGCCGCCTTCACGAATAGCGAAGCGAAGACCTTTGTCCATAGCGATTGGGTGGATAAGCTCTACGCCCATCTCAACGTTATCACCAGGCATGACCATTTCAGTACCGTCTTGTAATTGGATTGCGCCAGTTACGTCAGTGGTACGGAAGTAGAACTGGGGACGATAGCCGTTTAGGAATGGGGTATGACGACCACCTTCTTCTTTGCTTAGTACGTATACTTCAGCATCAAACTTGGTATGCGGGGTGATTGAACCTGGTTTGGCCAATACTTGTCCGCGCTGTACGTCTTCACGTTTAGTACCACGTAGCAATACGCCACAGTTTTCGCCTGCACGACCTTCGTCAAGCAGTTTACGGAACATCTCTACACCAGTACAAGTCGTCTTTTGGGTCTTTTTGATACCGACGATTTCAATCTCGTCACCGATTTTAACAATGCCTGATTCAACACGGCCAGTAACAACGGTACCACGACCTGAGATTGAGAAGACGTCTTCGATTGGCATTAAGAATGCTTTGTCGACGTCACGCTCAGGCTCTGGGATGTAGGTGTCTAAAATGTTTAGTAGTTCAACAATAGCAGGTGCGCCGTATGGACCTTCGCTGCCTTTTAGGGCTTCGGTAGCAGACCCTTTAACGATTGGGGTGTCATCACCTGGGAAGTCGTAGTCACTAAGAAGTTCGCGAACTTCCATTTCTACTAGCTCAAGCAATTCTTCGTCATCAACCATGTCGCATTTGTTCATGAATACGACGATGTACGGTACGCCAACCTGACGTGAAAGCAAAATGTGCTCACGGGTTTGTGGCATAGGGCCGTCAGTCGCTGATACGACTAGGATTGCGCCGTCCATTTGGGCGGCACCAGTGATCATGTTTTTAACATAATCGGCGTGACCTGGGCAATCAACGTGAGCATAATGACGGGCTTCGGTGTCATATTCTACGTGACTGGTGTTGATGGTGATGCCACGTGCTTTTTCTTCAGGGGCTGAGTCAATAGACGCGTAGTCTTTGGCTTCGCCACCTGAGGTTTTAGCGGCTACTGTTGCGATAGCAGCAGTAAGGGTGGTTTTACCATGGTCAACGTGTCCAATAGTACCGACGTTGACGTGTGGCTTGTTGCGTTCAAACTTGGCCTTTGCCATGGGGTATTCCTCTTTATTGGTGAATCATAATGAATAGCTGTTTGACGGCTTATGACAGAGTTAAAACCATCAAACCGTTGACGCTATGGCTTATCTACTGAATATTATCTATTAGTCTATTTAACTACTCTATATGGGCACTATGCTAATTTTTTCAATCTGTTTGGTATGTAAAACAAGAGTATTACATAGCAATTAATATACTGGCAGCACTAAAAGGCAACACCTCAGTGTCACCTTTGAATCATTACTTACCGAGTCTGCTGAATTTTTTTCAATATCGGCCAAAAGTTTATAACGGTGTTATATAAGATTGATATGGTTATAGCCCGCTTCTTCATATCATGCCTAAATCGTACATCGACCACGCAAACTTGAATAATAAATGGAGCTCATATTGAGAATTGAACTCAAGACCTCTCCCTTACCAAGGGAGTGCTCTACCGCTGAGCTATATGAGCGTATTTTAGACAACCAGTAGGTTATACTAAAAAATATCACGAAGCAGTATAAGCTATATCAGCTGACTGTCATGATGAATTATTCGTCGCTATTTAAAGCTACCATTTGCGATTGATGCCACATGTATGGAGCGGGTGGCGGGAATCGAACCCGCGTCATTAGCTTGGAAGGCTAAGGTGTTACCATTATACCACACCCGCATTAACTCTATATTTAACCAAAAACAGTCTTGGTGTCAAACCAGTAGCTGTTTTGGTTTAGAGTATGCTTGGCGCTATGACAAACTTTAGAAAAATATGGTGGTGGGAGAAGGATTCGAACCTTCGAAGCTTTCGCGACAGATTTACAGTCTGTTGGGTTTGACCGCTCCCCAATCCCACCTTAGGTTGCTTTTTATAAAAGTCACTTTTAATCAAAATAAATTCAAATTAAAGTAATTCTAAAAAAAGCTACTTTGAAAGAAATGGTGCCGACTGCCGGGTTCGAACTGGCGACCTACGCATTACAAGTGCGTTGCTCTACCAACTGAGCTAAGTCGGCTTGTTCTCTCAAAGTGGGGTGTATTCTATCAAATATATTGTATAACACAACCCCTATTTCTATATTTTCGCATTATTTTTGATAAATAATTTTAAATGTTTGATTATGCTACTATTTTTATAAGCATCAGACACTGCTATTTCTAGCAGCGTCTGCCTATCATTCATAAAGCAAATATTTATTAGCGAATCCGCAGTCCATCGCAAGCCATTTTTACCGCTTTAACCAAGGCCAAAGCTTTTTTATTGGTCTCCTCCCATTCCGCTTCTGGAACCGAATCAGCGACCACACCAGCACCCGCTTGAATATGTATCTTACCTCGGCGCATGACTGCGGTTCGAATGGCAATAGCGGTGTCCATATTACCATGCCAGCCTAGATAACCGACTGAACCACCAAATACCGTACGTCGTACTGGTTCAACCTCATCAATAATTTGCATTGCGCGGATTTTGGGTGCTCCTGAGAGCGTACCTGCCGGAAAGGTTGCACAAAACACATCAAGCGCGTCTTTATCGGGTAATATGGTACCTTCGACATTAGAAGCAATATGCATCACTTGCGAGTAGCGCTCAATGAACATTTTTTCCGTAACTTTGACGCTGCCATATTCACAGACACGGCCAATATCATTACGCCCTAAATCAATCAGCATTAAATGTTCGGCAATTTCTTTTTTATCGCTGAGTAGCTCTTTTTCAAGCGCTAAGTCTTCGGCTTCGTCTTGGCCACGTTTACGCGTTCCTGCTAATGGACGGACCGTCACTTTGCCATTTTCAATACGTGACAATATCTCAGGAGAAGCCCCAATAATATCGAAGCGCTTATGATCATCAAGAGTATACCCGTGGACTAAAAATAGATATGGCGACGGGTTTAAAAACCGCAGGGCGCGATATACGGCAAGGGAGTCACCCTTATAATCCGCAGTCAAACGCTGCGCAGGCACAACCTGCATTACGTCTCCTGCCAAAATGTAGTCTTTAATTTTATTGACATCGGCACAGTATTTTTCTTGTCCCGTCTGCGATACAAACTTCGGGGTTGGCATAATCGGCGCGCTTAAATTTGGCATTTCGGCGAGCTTGTCTTCGATCTTTTCAAGCTCACGAATAGCAGCACCATAACCCTCTTCGTCATTACAATCGGCATAGACAATAATCGATAAAGTATTTTCTAGATTATCAAAAACGATCACACTCATCGATAGCATTAACCACATATCAGGCAATGACATTGGATTGGGCGCGTCAGATAAGCCAACACTAGGCTCGATAACACGTACCATATCATAGCCAAAATAGCCTACTAGCCCACCACTAAAACTGGGTAATGCTTCGACGTCATCTGATGTTGGCATCTTATAGCCTGCCATCAGCTTACGAATGTAGTCAAACGGCTCATCAACTGCGTTGATATCAATATGATCGTCTTTTTTGATCGTCATGTTACCATCTGCATATTGCAAAATAAGATCACTACCTAAGCCGATCATCGAATATCGTGCCCAACGCTCACCACCTACCACTGACTCAAATAAGTACGCTGAGCCACTTAGGTCTCGTACTTTAGAAAACACAGATACCGGAGTCTGAGCATCCATTAAACGTTTTTTAACCAGTGGCGCGTGGCTAAAGCCACGATTTTTAAAGGCTTGATATTCTTCAAAAGTTATCATAGTAAATAGTCTCTTAGCACAATATTGGCAAAAGATGAGAGTGGTAAAAACAGGAATCACAAACAATAGAGTTACAACATGCATTGATATTCTGGTAAATATAGCATGCTATAAATAGCGGACATCCACAGCTCTGATGGGGCTAAAATCTAGCTCGACAGTATAACAAAACTGACTGATGTTGTTACTGTTTAGGCGAACTGAACAGTTTGCGAATCAATATACTGACAGCTTATAAATCAACATTTATAAGCTGGTAGAAAATTTTAGGGTGAGCGGTAGATCTAAGCTATCAATTACGCACCGCCCATGTTGAACAGCCATAGGGCCAATCCAATAATAATGATGGCAATAAATACCCAAATAAACCAACCGCCACTGGGTTTTTTCTCTACATATCCGTCATTAGCGGGATTATTAATTGCCTGATCCATGGCATTATTGCCTTTAGTACCAAGATCACGAGACTGGCCTAAATTAGCCGTTCCTGAGAATTGCGCAGTGGCCGCTTGTTTGGCGCGTAGCACATCGGGGTCGGCTTCTTCTTGTAACTCGGTCTTGGTGGTTTTATCATGTTCTGGACTGACTACTGACTTTTGTCGCGTAGTCGGTTCTTGATGAACCGTTGGCTCTGTCGCTAATGGTTCGCTTGCTACTGGCTCCCTGTTTACCGATTCATTATTTAGTGGCGTTTTATTTAGTGCCTCGTTAGAAGTATCGTTGGACATCACAGTCTCCTGCTCATAAGCCATACTTGGCGATGAAGTTAATGAAGGTACAGGGTCTACCACGTCGGCGACTGGCGCGTCCGTACTTTCCGTAGTAGGAGATGAAATCGCAGTAGAAGACAACACTTCTTCAATTATCGTCTCTTTTACCACTGGATCATCTGTCTTACTTGCGCTTGCTACATTATCTACACTCGATATATTATCCGCCTCAGTACTGGCAACAGCCGTTTCCTCTGCAACAACTGGTTCTGCTGGTGAAGCAACCGCAGGCTGAGCGTCTGTTGTTTCTAAATCAGCTACTGGCGCTGCTGAAGAATCTGCCTCATCAGTACCAGCCACTTGTTCATCAACTACAGGCACAGGTTTTGCTTCAACATCTGGGGTATCTGTACTGGTTACTTTCGCCGCTATTGGCTTCATAACTTGAAAAGAAAAGCTGGCAAAACCAAGGGTATCATCCGCTTGAAGGTGTTTAGACTGATTGCCTTCAATACGGGTGTCATTAATAAACGTACCGTTCGATGAGTCCAAATCTTTAACATACAACTTACCATTTAGCACGCTAAGCAGCGCATGATTACGCGATACTTGCTTACTGCCCAGCACCACATTATTATCACTACCACGCCCAACTGACAGGCTATCACTGACGTTTAATGTTAAATCACCAAGCGCTTCGGTTAAGGCATTAAGATGCCAAGTATTTACTTCTTCTGCTTCTAATACCGTGTCTGCTTTGGTCATATTTTTATCCTCTAAGTTGCTCGCCATACTATTGCTCCTTGTTATTTAGTTCATTATTCAATGTTTGATCCATTATTATTGTCAAGTAATTATATATCTTTTTGATTAGTCATTACCTTGCTATTCAAAATCTTGTTGTCCAAGGCATCAGATAAATCAACTTTTTTATTTTGTTTTAGCAGCTTTACAACCTAGTATAAGACCATCGCTGTTGCTGTATGTTTACTTGGGGGAAAAATGGGGTTTGATTATTCTGCGTAGCTTATCATAAGGGATGCTGAGGATTGGCATACCGTAAGCGTAGGGGCCGATAGAATAATGCTGATAGCGAATATCAATACCCTTATCAGTCAACGTAACGTTATCATTTGAAATAAATGGCCAGTTTTTCTCGTAGCTACTAACATCCTGATCAACCGTTTTAACCCACGTTTTATAGGCATCGTAAGCTAGCGCCTCAAAGTCTGATTTTTTACCTTTCTGGAGCATATCCTCTAGTCGTACTTGCTTTTTAGTACTGGGATCAAAGATTAAATATTCGCTATAAGGCATGCCATGAGCGCCCCCTGTAAAGACATAAGAATTAACTTCGAACAACTCAAAGCTATCTACATGGCCTAAATAGTCAGGCGTGACCATCAAGCTATAAACAAAAACACTGTCATCAGGTAAGTCTGAAAATTGCGATGCTACAAATTCATCAATAGCCGCTTTAATAACTTTCGAATTTCCACTATTTTTGACAGTAATAGGTGAAGACTCACTAGGTTTACTATTAACAACTAGGTTATTTATACGTTTGTTAGTAATGTCATTTATCCAGTGATGATTGGTTTTAAGATACTTGACCTCAATCTCTGGACAATTCTGGTGCTCACTACAATTGTCTTGTACTGTTTTGGGGAGCTCATAATCGAGATAGTCGCTACTGCTTATAAGAGTGCTCGCACTCGCTGATAAGCTTATTGCGCCAAGTAGTACTCCATTGCCCAACTTACTTAACCTACCCAACCCACCCCACATAGTCATTAGGCGCAGAAGACTGGGCTTAATCGTTAATTGCTGAGCCACGGACGGCTTAGTGGTAGCAGATTGAGTCGTTATTGGTATATATCCTCTTTGATAATTTGATGACATTTGTTATAGACGGCACTTGTTATAGATATCATTCCTAATAGTCTACCGTAACCACTCCGGTATATTGTTGGAACACTGTTTGTGTTTTTGAGGGGTTGCTACTTCTAAAAAAGTAACTTTAAAGTGATATTTACAAAATAAACAATCGATAGACAATAAAAAAGACACGTTTAGCGTGTCTTTTAAAGTTGATAGTAAGTAAGTACTAAGGTGATACTAGGAGAAAAACAGGTTCTTGGTTTTAATGCTCGCGGGTATTACTAAAAGTAACTTCCGGATAGCGCTCTTGCATGAGTTGCAGGTTAACTCTTGAAGGTGCAAGATAAGTCAAATAACCACCGCCATCGAGTGATAGTTGATCATGGGCTTTACGTTTAAATTTCGCCAAAGCAACTTCATCATCACAATGAATCCAGCGTACCGTGGCAATAGATACCGGCTCAAAAGTACATTGAACTTTGTACTCTTCTTTCAGACGATGCGCCACCACTTCAAACTGTAACACCCCAACTGCACCTAAGACTAAATCGTTATTAATCTGCGGCATAAATACCTGCGTGGCACCCTCTTCACTCAACTGTTTCAGGCCTTTTTGTAAGGCTTTAGATTTGAGTGGATCTCTCAGCACTACGCGGCGAAATAATTCAGGGGCAAAATGCGGAATACCGGTGAAATTTAGCTCCTCGCCCTCAGTGAAACTGTCACCAATAGAGATAGTACCGTGGTTATGCAAGCCAATGATATCACCAGGATAGGCTTCTTCTAACGCTTCACGATCGCCGGCCAAAAAGGTCAAAGCATCAGCAATACGCACCTCTTTACCCAGACGCACATGCTTCATCTTCATGCCTTTCTCATACTTGCCTGAGCATACTCGTAAGAAGGCAATACGATCACGGTGACGCGGATCCATATTGGCCTGTATTTTAAACACAAATCCTGTAAAGTCAGTTTCGGTCGCGGCAATTTCCCGCTCGTTCGCAGGATGAGCTTTTGGCGGTGGCGCATATTTCACAAGGGTATCAAGTACCATGTTGACACCGAAGTTTCCTAACGCCGTTCCGAACAATACCGGCGTCATCTCGCCCGCCAAGAACGCCTCAACGCTGAAGTCTTCTAGCGCCATTTGCACTAGCTCAAGCGACTCTTCAAAGGCATTAAACATTAGCTCACCCAAACGTTCACGCACATCAGGATAGTCATAGCCATCGCGGGTCTCGACAATAATCGTCTTACCACCATTACCTTTTTGATAAAAGTACGTCTTGTTTTCGGTTAAATGATAGACCCCAATGAAATCTTGACCCATGCCAATCGGCCAAGTCAAAGGGATACATTTGATTTTCAGTACCGACTCAATCTCACTGAGCAGTTCAAGCGGTTCGCGAATCTGCCGATCCAATTTATTCACAAATGATATAATCGGCGTATCACGCATCCGGCACACTTCCATCAGCTTGATGGTACGTTCCTCGACGCCTTTTGCGCCATCAACCATCATCAGCGCGCTATCCACTGCGGTTAATGTGCGATAGGTATCTTCACTAAAGTCAGCATGACCAGGGGTATCAAGCAGATTGACCACATGCTCTTGATACGGAAACTGCATGACTGAGGTGGTAATAGAGATACCACGCTCTTGCTCCATACTCATCCAATCTGAGGTGGCATGACGGTCAGTCTTGCGACCTTTGACTTCACCGACGACCTGAATGGCTTGACCCCATAACAATAACTTTTCAGTCATAGTGGTTTTACCTGCATCGGGATGCGAGATGATGGCAAAGGTGCGGCGTTTGGCAACTTCACGGGCGAGCTTGGTTGCTGAGAGCTTGGCTGTTGGAAGTTTGGTATCTGCGCTCATAGTCAATAACTTATCGTTAAATTTTGGAAGAAAATAGCAGGATTTAATAAAAGGTTTAACAGTAGATATGAAAGATTTTAGTGTGCATATTGTAGCGGATTTATGGTCAAGATGCTATTTTTGCTCGTATGTGTCAAAAGGTTATATAGACTTAATAGGGTGCTAATAGGCAGCGACTAAAAGGCAATAACGTCACAATTTTGCTCAGCGTTGTCGTCTTTTACGGTCTTCTATTTTTATGCGATGAGTCCTAAAAAGAAGCTGGCTTTAACGACTATTAGTTGTTACCCATAATATCTTTTATAGCTACTGGTTGGTATAATTGTCCGCTATCTGCTCTGCCAAGAAGTCTGCTGCCACATCATTCACCAAGGTACAATCAACCACCCCGCGGAAACTGTCTGTGTTAGGGTTAGTAGTGCCATCGGCGATATAATCCGCTTCATAAATATCATTATCATAATTGATACCAGTGTATCGATTATTAATTAGTAAGGCTTACTTACAAATCCGTATCATACATTTACTACGACTATATAGAACTGGCCACATGATTTGTTATGCTAAGTATGCTATTTAAAAGTTAGTTATTAAAATAATTTATAAAAATTCATATAAAAGGACATATCATGAAAACACTCTATTCTACTAAAGCAACGGTTACTGGCGGTCGTACAGGCAATGCCAGCCTCGAAGACAGCGACCTGAAGATTAATATGGTAGCGCCAGGTTCGGGTGAAGAGGGTAATAATCCAGAACAACTATTTGCTATGGGCTATGCTGCCTGCTTTGATGGGGCACTAGCCGTAGTCAAAAAAATGGAAAAAGCCAGCTTCGGTTCGACCACTGAAGCGAGTGTATCTTTATTACAGGGTGATGGTCACGACTATAATCTCGCTGTAAAACTCCATATCATTGCTGAAAGTACAGATCTATCAGCTGACGAGTTCCAAAAACTGGTCGAAAAAGCCAATGAAGTCTGCCCTTACTCTAAAGCCACTCACGGTAATATCGATGTCGAAGTGACTTCAGAAGTAAAATCATAAGAAGCCACGGTTAAAAAATGGTACCGTCGAGGTAGCATGGTTGAAGTAAATAGAAACTCTAAATATTATCTAAGAGAATCCAGTAAGCACTGGGTTCTCTTTTTATGGACTTCGTTCATAGCCGATGTTTATAAGCTGCCTTTTTAGCACATACTCATCGCCACGATCGAGAAGTTCGGCACGTGCTGATTTTATCGTTATAATAAGGGCAACTTTTTATCTTATACCTAATTTATCTGATACTTAATAAGTGACCCTTATGACCGACAACATGACCGACAGTGACCACAACTCCCACCTAGCCCTTGACCCGGCTATGCTACCAAGCTTTGATACTATGCCTAATGTGGCGACTATGGACACCAGTCACGTGGACAAGGACAAGCCGCCATTTATCTTAGTCGATGGCTCTTATTATCTATTTCGCACTTATCATGCCCTACCGCCAATGATGACCACTCAAGGTCAGCATACCAACGCTATTCGCGGTACGTTAAATGCACTATTGAAAGTCATGCGGCGCTATCATCCGACTCATATGGCGGTCTGTTTTGATACCAAATCGCCCACTTTTCGTCATCATTTGTCTACGGACTACAAAGCCGCCCGCCCACCGATGGATATTGAGCTGGCGCAGCAAATACCTTACCTCCATCGTTTGGTGACTGCTTTGGGCATTCCGCTACTACGTATTGAAGGCGCGGAGGCCGATGATATTATCGGTACATTGGCGCATCGTGCCGTTGCCGAAGGTCATCATGTGGTCATATCGACCGGTGATAAAGATATGGCACAACTGGTCAATGACTGCGTGATTTTGGAAGACAGCTTCACGGGTAAAATTACCGATAGCCAAGGGGTGGTCGATAAATTTGGTATTAAACCGGATCAGATGATTGATTTTTTAACCTTGATGGGCGACTCGTCTGACGGTATCAAAGGCGTACCGGGCATTGGCAAAAAGACCGCCAAGGATTTGCTTAATGAATATGGCAATATAAAGAATATGTTGCAAAACGTCGCGGATATTAAAGGTCGTGGGGCGAAAAACTTGGTCGAATATGCAGACGATATTCCATTGAATGCTCAGCTGGCGACTATCGTTACTGACTTGGATATCGGCCAAGATTGGGGCGACCTAAAGATTAATACGGACCCTTGCGCCTATATTGACGAGCTACGTGACTTATATGGCGAGCTTGAGTTTAAGAATGAGCTGGCCTCGCTTGATCATCCCAATCATCCTGCAAATGGCCAAGGAACAAACGACGTCGCTGCTAGACAAGCAGAAACCGAATCACAAGCGCAAATCGCCAAATCATTACAGTCCACCAAAATTGATAATGTCAAAAACAGTAAGCATCATGACAAAGCATGGCATACCATTTTAGATGTACCTGCTTTTGATGGCTTAGTTGAGCAGTTAGAAGCCGCCCCGCACTTTGTTATCGATACCGAAACCACCAGTGTTTATTGGCGACAGGCTGAATTGGTTGGATTGTCTTTTGCGATGCAAGCGCATGAAGCCTATTACATTCCACTAACCCACAGTTTAGAAGGTGATGAGCTAACCGCAAAGCAACTTAATCGCGATACGGTCCTCGCCCGCCTAAAACCCATTTTAGAAAATTCAAATATTGGTAAAATTGGCCAGCATCTTAAATATGATGCCCACATTCTAAGTCATTACGATATTGATTTGGTGGGAGATATTCATGCCCCTGTTGATGAAGACGCTGCCAAGAAAGACAGTCAGCAGTCAAAAAATAACTGGGCAATGGATACCATGCTTGCCAGCTATGTGATTAATGCGGCGATTACCCGTCACGGTATGGACGATTTGGCACGGCATTATTTGCAAAAGCAAACCATTACTTATGAAGATGTCGCCGGTAAGGGCGCTAAGCAGGTGACATTCGATCAGGTCGCTATTGATATTGCTAGCGACTACGCCTGTGAAGATGCGGATATTACTTACCAGTTGTTTGATATTTTTAGCAAAAAACTTGCCGACGATGATAACGGCCTTAATAACAATGCTAAGTTATTGCACGAGTTAGAAATCCCAACTGCAGAGATTTTATGTCAGATGGAAGCTCACGGTATCTTAATTAAGCGCTCGTTTTTAAATGAGTTATCAAAACGTTTTGATGAAGAAATTATAGCGTTAGAGCAGCGTGCTTATGAAGTGGCTGGCGAAGAATTTAATGTAGGCTCTCCTAAACAGCTGGGTGAGATGTTATTTGATAAGCTCGAGGTCGTCGGTGGTAAAAAGACTAAATCGGGTCAGTACTCAACTGGCGAAGCGGTATTGTCCAAGATTGACCACCCCCTGGCTGATATTGTCTTGGAATATCGCAGCTTAGCGAAACTTAAAAGCACTTATACCGATGCGCTTGATGCGGTCGCAGACGCTAAGACTGATCGCGTTCATACCAGCTATCATCAAGCGCTGACCAGTACCGGTAGACTGTCATCAACAGATCCTAACTTGCAGAATATTCCTATTCGCACTGCCACCGGTCGCCTGATTCGCCAAGCCTTTATCGCTCCAGAAGGCCGCGTTATTTTAGCAGCGGATTACTCGCAAATTGAGCTAAGACTAATGGCGCATTTCTCGGGCGATAAAAATCTGACCCGAGCCTTTAACGAAGGGCTGGATATTCACACCGCTACTGCTGCTGAAGTATTGGGCAAAACTGTGGATGAAGTTAGTGCTACTGAACGCCGTAATGCCAAAGCTATCAACTTCGGGCTGTTATACGGCATGAGCGCCTTTGGACTGGCCAAGCAACTCCAGATGAGTCGCGGCGAGGCGCAGGACTATATCGATATGTACTTCAATCGTTATCCTAGTGTCAAAGAATATATGATAAATACTCGTGCCAGCGCATATGAAAAAGGCTATGTCGAAACCTTATTAGCCCGTAAGCTCTACACGCCTGATATTAATAATAGCAATCGCATGGTCAAGCAAGGTGCTGAACGCGCTGCTATTAATGCGCCATTACAAGGCTCAGCCGCAGATATTATTAAGCTGGCGATGATTGCAGTAGATAAAGTATTGCCAAAATCGCAGGCAAAAATGCTGCTACAGGTCCATGATGAACTGGTATTCGAAGTCGATGCCGACAAGGCTGATGAAATCGCCCAACTGGTTACAAACGCCATGCAAGAAGTCTTGTCAGTAACCGCGAAAGATAAAGGTTGGGATGTGGACTTTGCCGTACCATTATTGGTTGAGACCGATATTGGTCAGAATTGGGATGAGGCGCATTAAAGAGAGTCGCATTAACAGTCGAATGGCATGACTTTTTTGTATTGCTTTATTTGGATTCAACACAATATACTAAAAAAGCGTTAATAGATTTTTAAAATTTATTGAATCTGTGGCGTTCAGATTTAATGCTGACAGGATATTGAGATTAGCAATATAATAGACCTACGTTAAACTATTCTTTTTGCAGGGAATATTCAACGTTTAAAGTGAGCTTTCGGGCTCACTTTTTTATTCATTATATACGGAGAGATTACCATTTTTACTGAAAACAGTATCATCGAAATTGGTGAGGCAACTGTCTTAGTCCTGTGTTTGCTGCGTTGTATGCAATATGCTATACAAAGTCGCCTCAAACAGGGGCGATACTTGTGGTTGGCATCAGTTCTAATATTCATTAGCGCTATTCGTAGAGAGTTGAGCTATTTGTTAGATTCAATGGTACCAAGCGACTTTATATTTCTAGGTTATTCATACGATTGGTGGGAGGATATGGTTCTCTTAGTCATCATCATTGTTATGCTTGGCTTATTGGCTTACTCATGGCGTTATTTTTGGACCGTTTTAAAGAACATCTCCCGATTGCTATATCTTGGCGTTACGGTTTTAGTGCTCATTCAATATATGGGAGAAAACGCCATTATGTTCCCCTATTCCTTGGGTATCATCATCGAAGAACTGGCTGAAAATGTAATCTATATTGTCGCCTTGATTTATTTATGGACCTTTACATTAGCGGATTTTGAATCACGCTTAGCGAATAGACCCGATTTTGATGTTACTCGCAATAACGTAACTATGCAATAAGTAACTATGCAATAGCAAGCGGCGCAGTATCAAAAGCCACAGTAACAAACAATGTCCTGAACGGTAGCCATGACCTTATCTCCTCTTCTTAACCCTAGGCATGCGTACAAGCAAGTTATAAAGTCGACGTTGCCGTTTTGTCTTACTATTAGTCTTTTGTCAGTAATTTGCTATACTAAAAATGAAAGCAAAAAGCGATAATCGTTATTAATAACTATTAAGTGAGTCACTATGAATATATTAATCACTGGCGCATCACGCGGTATCGGTCTAGCAACTGCCAAACAACTGGCAGCAAAAGGTCATAGCGTTGGCCTTTTTGATATCGATACCGCTGAGCTTGAGCGCGCGGTCAATGATAAAGTGTTTAAAAAAGCGCTAAAGAATAAGCGCATCGTCCAGGGTCATCTCGATGTGACTGAGCCTGAGGCATGGGACACAGCCATTGAACACATGATTGATAACTTTGGCAGCATTGATACGCTGATTAATAACGCCGGCATATTAATCAGTGGCGTGCTACCTACCACCGATTTGGATAAGCAGTTGTCGCTGGTTGATATTAACTGTAAAGGGGTATTGATTGGCTGTCATAAGCTAGCCCCTTATTTAGCAGATGCCAAAAACAGTAAAATTATTAACGTATCCTCCGCCTCTGCTATCTATGGTCAGTCTGAAATTGCGCCTTATTCTGCCAGTAAGTTCTTTGTACGTGGTTTAACGGAAGCGCTTAATATTGAATACGCTGAACTTGGTATTAAGGTCATTGATGTGATGCCGCTTTGGGTCAAGACCGATATGACCAAAGACGTGAGCGTTACCAGCATTGATCGCTTAGGTATCAACCTGACCGTTGATGATGTCGCTAAAACCTTGTGCAAACTTAGCGGTAGCGCCAATCGTAAGCTATCACGTACCCACTATCCTATCGGTATGCCAGCCAAAGTATTACAAAAACTCTCACAAGTTACGCCTGACCCACTCTTGCGTTGGGTCAATAGTAGAGTCGGTGCGAAGTAGTATTTAAGTCAATTATAAAATTCAGCTCTAATGCAAAATAATAACGGCTGCCCAATATGAGTAGCCGTTATTATTATTTGAGTGTTTTGTATTTTTATTAGCCTTACATTTTTTGAACATGCTGTGACACCTTACTACTAGCGATAAAGAGCATAACCATACAAACTAAATAGTACAGTACTCAAAGTTTTAATATGTATGAATGACTTACTTTTAATGAAAACTAAGGAAGATATCATGGACAACTCAAAAACCCCGTTACCTGATGAACAAAACCGCATCGACGGCAATAACAATCAGCAAGTCGATTTAGACAACCCTATGCTACATACTATTGATAATGATGATGTCATTGACAATAGCGCAGGATTTGATAACTCGCAAGCAGGCAACGATGCCACTCAAGGTCTTACGCCGATGCACCGTCAAAATATTGATGAAGCCCGCGTTGATGAAGTGTTAGTCGAAGACAATTTAGATGATAGCGACTATCCTGATATTGTCGATATTGCGGATAGAGATGCGGCAGAACATAGCAATGAAAATGATCTATAAAATCTAGCTATCCTATAGTCAATAAAAAAGCACGCTTAATTATAGTAAGCGTGCTTTTTTATTTTGAGAGCCGTATAAATAAAATTATCACTATGGCGCAGTTAAACTCAATTTATGCTGCCGATAAGGGCTGATCCGTCCAAACATCACGGTAGCTGGTGTAATAGGTCACTATTATTAGTGGAACCACGACGATAATACCAAAACCTAAAGTAACTACCACAAAAACAGTTAATACGATAGCGCTTACCAATCCACAGACCGTCATGGGTATCATATTGGCATATAGTCAGTTCACAATAAAAGAGAGTCGTGTATAGCAGCGTGCTACTGGTATAATTTTTTCTTGCGTGCTGTTCGCAAGCGGGACAGAGGCTGCAAAAAATTCATCCCAGTAGCACTGTATCGTTTTTAAATTGAATCGACTATAGAAACCTTGAAAGCTTTTTTTCATCGCACTAATAGCGTCTAAGTCGTGCAATACAATCAACGGTGGTGCAAACCAAATAATCATCATCAAAGGAATGATTAATAGCAATGATAACAACAAGCCAACTAATATAGCCGCTATTGAAAAATTATTAATGTTTGACATACTATTATCGAATAGTATCGACAAAAATAGACTACCAAACGCTAGGAACAGCGGTATCAACGCAATAACGATGCCTACTATGTAAAGTAAGCAGAGAATAATAAGGGGCTGTAGATGAGTCTTAAATCCTGAGAATAAATGATCAAACCTAAGCTCTTCACCTTGAGCTTGCGCCGCACAACCTTTCATAATACCGCCAACAAATATCAATCCCATAAGACTGAAAATGAAGCCGATAACCGGAATATTACCTAATATCCCGACAATAAATAAAAATGTCAGACTGATACCCAACCAAAGTAAAAAATTCTGTTTGATCATACTCGCCGCTTTCATTAGCCAACTGATGCCAGCCGCTGCTTCACAGGAGTTTGGCTCAGACAACAGCTGCGGCAGAAGGTCGCCATATTTGTCAGTTGATGGTAAATCTGGCGGAACGTTATTAGACTTTTGTAGCGATACATTTGGGTCTGGTAGGTCTGAATTATTGGATATAGACATCATAAGCCTCAAAGTTGCTGTTAAAAATAAAACCAGAGTAAGTAAAAATAAAATGTCAATATTATAAAATTCAGAAGTACTATTATTTTCTTTTGTCGACAGTCTTACACATTAATATTTAAAATCCCAACTTTATTTCATTAGTCTAGTTTTTATTAAGAAAATTAAGCCAAAAAAATACCGAACATCATGTCCGGTATTTTTTAAAATTTTATGACTTACTCAGAATAGCAACTAGGCCCAACCATCTAATGTTCCTGCCCAACCTTTTACCAAGGGCGCGCTCATAGCTTCTAACAAATCAATGTGTGCTTCATCTGCGTTCAACGCTGGGATATAGTGATATTCTTCGCCGCCTGCTTCGATAAAGTTCTCACGGTTCTCAATTGCTAATTCCTCTAGCGTCTCTAAACAATCCGCTGAAAATGCAGGGCTGAGAATTTGTACTGAGCGCACGCCGGACTTGGCCCATTCATCTAATATTACGTCGGTATAAGGCTTCACCCATTCTTGCTTACCAAAGCGGGATTGGAAGCTAATAATCCATTCGTCCTCATTAAGCCCCAGCTCATGAGCCACTTGTGCAGCGGTACATTTACAGCGCCTAGGATACGGATCGCCTTTATCCATATACGGCTGCGGAATACCATGAAAGCTAAACATTAACTTTTCAGGCTTGCCATGCTTAGCTTGAAAGCGGCGAATACTATCCGCGAGTGCTTTAATATATAGCGGATGGGCAAAATAATCTTTTACTATCGTGATGTTAGGCAAGTTACGCTGCTTAAGTGACCATTTAGTAATCGCATCATAAACTGCGCCGGTTGAGGTCGCTGAATACTGTGGAAATACCGGCAACATAACAAAGTGATCAACACCTTCAGCTCGCAGCTTATCCATAACGTCAGGCAAGCCTGGATTGCCATAGCTCATCGCTGAATGGACAGACACTCGAAAAGGAGAGGCAGTCTCAGCCAAACGTGGCTGCAACATCTCAACCTGCTTATTAAGGATATTGCGCATCGGCGAATCGCCATCCCAAATGCTGGCATAAGCTTTTGCCACGCGTTTGGGGCGGCTGGGCAATACAAATAGATTAAGAATAATCGCCCATAAAAACTTAGGAATTTCGATTACCCGTGGGTCTGATAAAAACTGACGTAAATAACGCCGTACCGCTGGTGCAGTAGGCTCATCAGGCGTACCAAGATTGATTAATAAGACGGCAATACGTGGGGGCAGATCAGGTTTCATAGCGTCACATTTTATAAGTAGTGATAAGTGGTTGTAAGTAGATATTAGAATTAATAGGATAAAGAAAGCGGTTACGTTGTCAAAGCATTATTAAAACAGCAAAGCAGGTCAAGATACAGAGTAAGCTGCCATTAAGTTATAGTTAACAACACTTGGTTATTATTAAAATAACGTTAATTAGAGTATATAAGAAATGATGACCAAATAATACGGCTGTCAAGCCTTCTTAGTGTAGCATTTTATCAATGATGAACGCATCGCAAAAGTATAAGCCATTCAATGAACGTTACTTTAGGATAATAAATGCAGTAACTTTAATAGCGTGTTAGAGAATTCTTATTTCAGTATCGTAGAATAGACCAGCGCGGAGGTTGTACTCATAAGCGCATCGCCATACAATAGGCAAACAGAGCTGTAGGGTGGTATATTGCCTATGGTTTTTTATTTTTATTGATGACTGTTGTTTTGCGAGGTAGCTTTGAACGCATGTCCTAATATTACCAGTGACCACTCCACTAATGATCGCCCTCACTCGGCTGGATCAACTGGCTCAGTGGGCATTGTCACGCCCCAAAATTTTCATTTTTCTGAGCCATTGACCTTAGAATGTAATCGTACGCTGCCCTCGTTTGACTTGATAGTAGAGACTTATGGCACGCTAAATAGCGACCATTCAAACGCCGTATTGATTTGCCATGCCTTGTCTGGCAGTCACCATGCGGCAGGCTTCTACAGTAGCGATGACAAAAAATCGGGCTGGTGGGACAATATGATTGGGCCAAACAAGGCCATCGATACCAACCAATTCTTTGTGGTGTGTGTCAATAATATTGGCAGCTGCTTTGGCTCTACTGGCCCAACGACTATTAATCCGGACAGTGTTAATACGGACAGTACCAAAGCCGACAGCACTAAAACAGGAAACCCGCGCCCTTATGGCCCCGATTTTCCTCTAATTACGATTAAAGACTGGGTCAAAACCCAGGCTATGTTATCAGACCGCTTAGGCATTGATATTTGGCACGCGATTGTCGGTGGTTCAATGGGTGGTATGCAGGCGCTACAATGGGCAGTAGATTATCCAAACCGCCTAAAACGTTGCGTGGTTATCGCTTGTACCCCTAAGCTATCGGCACAAAATATTGCCTTTAATGAAGTCGCGCGCCAGTCTATTTTATCGGATCCAGATTTTAAAGAAGGACGCTATCTACAAGCAGGTACTTATCCACGCCGCGGTCTTATCTTAGCGCGGATGGTCGGTCACATCACTTATTTAACCGATGATGCCATGAAAGCAAAATTCGGTCGCGATTTAAAATCTGGCAAGTTTATGTATGGCTATGATGTTGAGTTTCAGGTTGAGAGCTATCTACGCTATCAAGGCGAACGCTTTAGCGAAAACTTCGATGCCAATACTTATCTATTGATGACCAAAGCCTTAGATTATTTTGATCCAACTCGCGACTATCCCATAGAGCAGTCTTCAACCGAGCAATCAGAACCAACCAAAGAAAATCTCGCAGGCCTGTTAGCAAAACCACTAGAACCGCGCAACCGTAGCACTGACCATGATACTGAGAGTGACTCTGATGACGCTATAAATACCAACGATGCGAATGATGACAGCGACAACGCGCACTATCAAGAACTTGATGCGCTCAAAGCTGCATTTGCTCACACCCAATGCCAGTATTTAGTAGTGTCGTTTACCACCGATTGGCGCTTTGCACCCGAACGCTCACAAGAAATTGTTAATGCTCTTATGGCAACTGGCAAACCGGTCAGCTATATCAACGTCGACGCCCCGCACGGTCATGATTCATTTTTATTCGATATTCCACGTTATATGGGCGCTGTTAAAGGCTTTTTAAGCGCGCCATTTATTACCGATAGCCATCAAGCCGCAGGAGAACGCTCATGAGAATGGATCATCAATTGGCCGAGCGTTGGATTGCCCCCCAGTCGCATGTGCTGGACTTGGGCTGTGGTAATGGCGAGCTGCTTGCGCACTTGCAGCAAAATCGAGGCGCCACGGGCTACGGGTTAGAGATTGACGAAGAGAAGATTAATGATGGGATAGCCAAAGGGCTTTCTATTATTGAGCAAGACCTTAATGACGGTCTCGGGCGTTTCGCGGATAATAGCTTCGATACCGTGGTTATGGCACGCGCTCTGCAAGCGGTCAAGTCTCCCGACGTGCTACTGCTCGATATGCTACGAGTCGGACGCGAAGCGGTTATCACCTTCCCTAACTTTGCCCATTGGCAAAACCGTATTCACTTAGGGCTGAAAGGCTTAATGCCGGTCTCAGAGGCGCTGCCCTACGAGTGGTATAATACCCCAAATATCCATTTATGTACCTTTAAAGATTTTGAGCAGCTGTGTGCGCAGCATGATATTCATATCATCAACCGCTTTGCCGTTAGTGATTCTGATAGAGGTCATACGCCTCTAATGACCGCATTGATACGGCAAGCGCCTAACCTGCTGGCGGATGTCGCCATTTATCGAGTGACCAAGCGCCAACCCGCTTAACGTGCTTGTTAATTAACTTTACGACTGTGAATACATAAGTCTATGGCTATAATATAAAGTTAATAACTACTCTATCCAACCTTAATATGTTGTTTAGATATTCTTACAGCTTAGTAACTGCATGATTTTGTTACACTCTATAAGAGACAAGCCTACGTTAAATTAGATAATTAGTATTTGAGTTTCGTAAGTTTGGGTGGTAAGCTATCAAATCAATGTCAACGACACCCTTATTACAACCGCTTATCTGTTAAATTAGCGTAAAGTTGCTAATACTTAGGTAAGTTAATATTGCAACGTCTAACTTAATGGTTACCGCCGTATATAAATTTTATTTTAGCGGCATAACTTTATCCATTGCTTATCAACTGCCTATTTTTGGAGCCGCTATGAAATTATTAAAAGCTGCCTTGTTCACTGCTATTTTTTCTTGCGCTGGACTAGCAAATGCTGAATTGACCGCAAACATACCGCTTGATACCTCACGTTTTGAGCTTATGCCGATCAGTGAATTGTCTGCCCGCGCCGCCCAAGGTAGCGATCACGCGCAGTTCTACTTAGCCAAACGCCTACAAAAAGGCCAAGGTATCGCCCAAAATACTCAGCAAGCGATTCAGTGGTATACCAAAGCAGCACAACAAGGCGTCGCCCCTGCCCAGCTTAACCTAGCTATCATGTATTTGCGCGGTGAAGGCGTCAAGCCAAACTTACAACAAGCTCGCGTTTGGTTAGAAAAAGCAGCCATGCGCGGCGATAATCGTGCCAGCTATACGCTTGCATTGTTAGATGAAAAACAAAAAAATCTAGTCGATGCTTATAAATGGTATGACCTTGCTGCTCGTGATGGCATGTTAGACGAAAAGGTACGTACCAAAGCTCGCGGTAAGATTGGGCAATTGGCATTGAACTTATCTAGCTCTGATATCGCCAGCGCTCGTAGCCAAGCTGATAGCTGGTTCCAAAATAAATAAGCCCTAACATCAGTCTTGTGCTCATAAAAAATCCAGCCTATTGCTGGATTTTTTGGGTTTAGAATAAATAAAAGTTCGTGGTTAAAGCCATTAGCTGGCTTCGATGATGGCAATCTCAGCGTCGGTCAAGTCATATAAATCATAAACCATGCGATCTATCTGGCCATTAGCTTGTCTAAAAAAAGTCTTACTTCCTCGCCTCACGCGCCATGGTGTAGAATTCTGTATTTGCCTGCATGTTCATCACAATCGCCATTCTATTAGACAAACCGAAAAAAGCAGTGATGCCGGTAATATCTAAAATGTCCTCATCATCATAGCCGTGTTCTCTAAGTGCTGCATAATCTGAGTCCTGAATAAGTTCCGGTGTTCGCGAAAGTTTCAGAGAAAATGACAGCATCTCTTGCTGTTTAGGGCTGATAGGCGCATGCAAGTAATTGATGGCTATTTGATCTGCCAGCAACGGTTCTTTAGAGAACACCCGCAGCAGCGCACCGTGAGCGACCACACAATATTGGCAGCCATTGGCGGCGCTAGTGGCCACAATGATCATTTCCTTTTCGGCGGCGCTTAACGTGCTCCCTTCTCGCTCCATAGTGGCATCGTAGTAGGCAAAAAAAGCTCTGAACTCTGCTGGGCGGTATGCCAAAGCTAAAAATACATTAGGAATGAATTTAGCTTTTTCTTGAACCGCGAGGATACGTTCAAGAATGTCAGCAGGCATGCTATCTAAAGAAGGTACAGGGTATCGGCTGATGGGTGAACTGCTCATATGTCATCTCCATTGACTTTGTTATATTTGAGTTCCTTAGGAACTTTACTAAAACTGGCTAAATAAATGCAAGTATCAGAAAATCTTTAGGCACAAAATGATTAACTGGCTTCGATAATGGCTATCTCATCTTCCGTTAGTTCATACAAAGCGTAGACCATACGATCAATCTCGCTATCGGTTTGCTCAATCTGTAATGTAAGTTGCTGAGCTTTGCCGTGTTCGGCCAAAAAATAGTCTTCCCACTCCGCCTCATCACCCAAGCTCATTTTGACTTTCTTTTTGCCCAGCTCTTTGATGAAATCTGCATAAGTGAGGTCATGCCAGTTTTCTAATTTTTTACTGAGTTTATCGATATTAAACTTGCGCTGTAAAGTACGAATAAATTTGTCGCTAAGGGTTTGTAGTTGTTGGTTAAGGGATAGCATTAGGTCAGCTTTTTCAGTAAAAGGTTTTTGCTCATCCATATTAATTTTTCTGATAGGAAGTTTAGATAAGTAGACTTTTTTTACCTCTGCAAACGTTCTTCCCTTTTCTTGCGCTATATTTTGATATATTAGATTGAGTAATTTTGAGTTCATGATAGTCAATATATACTTTAAACTTATACCTACTTCTTTTTTTCCAATATTATATATGTTATTAAGATTAATTCTTTTACCTGTCTCTAAGTTGCAAATCAAAGAGTCCGACGTCTGTCGCAATATTATCTTTTCTTCATCAAAAAAAGGTGCACTTCCTCTTGGTTCGGCTAACCATTTCCCATAGCTTAAATATAACTCTGGTTCACTTAAGAAACCATAACGTTTTATATCTTTCCCTATAATACATTGAATATAGCTATCGTCTAATTTTTCATTAGAATTGAACCTCTTCTCTTTTACATCATTTGCTGTTTGTTTAGGAACACCCTTTCCTTTCTGATAAGGCTTTATACCAGCGGTAATTTCAGCTATATCTACGAGAGGAGTTGTGAGTTTCTGAATTCTATTAAGATTAATAGCAAGGCTTGATAGTGAATAAGTACCATCATCGTTAACAATCTCACTATAGTTTCTAACTAAAGGAAGCTTCATTGCATCTTGTTCATTCTTACAAATCTGGTATAAAACGTTTGAACTATTCTCATGACTTTTCTCAATAATCCATGTTACAGAATCTCCAATATCGGCATCATCAAACACTTCATAAAAATACTTAGAGACTCCGATAAGTTTAAATCTATTTAGAATCTTTCTTATATTTCTGAAATAGTGTTGATAAGTGAAAGTAGAAGGAGTAATAAAACCTAAGAGTCCGTTCTGCTTGAGAATATTAATGCCTTTTTCATAAAAAACTACATAAGAATTAACTTGATATTCGAAAGAATTGTAAGAATTTTCAAGAAAAAACTTCTCTACTTCACTTAACCTAGCCCCATAAGGCGGATTGCCAATCACCACATCAAAGCCGCCGTTAACAAATACTTGCGGAAATGCCGTTTGCCAATTAAAGGCTTTGTCCCCTGCTACTGCCTTGTCATCAATCAGGGAGTTACCACATTGAATATTGTTATTTAAGTCATTAAGCTTACGGTGTGGTTGCGCGGTGCGTAGCCAGAGTGACAACTTGGCAATCTCGACACTTTCTTCATTGATATCCACCCCAAATAAGTTATTTTCTAGGATACTATTTTCGATATCAGGATATGCCAGACCATGACCAAAGAGTTTGGTTTCCAGCTCTAAGATATAGCCATGTTCGGCGATTAAAAAGTTCAAGGCTTCATTCAAAAACGCGCCACTACCACAAGCAGGGTCACAAATAGTGATTTGTAATAACCAATCTCGATAAGCGTTTAATCGGTCTAATGCTTGCGTTTCTTTGGCAATTTGTTGTGGTGTTTTTTTACGTTTTTTACCGCTTTTATTAAGGGTAACGTCTTGCTGATAATCTTCTTCATTCAGCGCCAGCTCAGCCTTTTTATCTGCACAGAGCTTGCCGACCGTATTTTCAACAATATATTTAGTGATGTATTTGGGCGTATAAAAGACCCCATCCTTTTTACGTTTGGTTTGCGATTTGTCCAGCGCCTCGCCTGCCAGCTCTGCTTTGACCTCGTCCAGCTCAGTTAGGGAGTTTTCAAAAATATGCCCCAAGATATTGACATCGACTTCACTGGCGAAGTTATATTCAGACAGGGTGAGAATATGACTACGTAGCAGCTCATCACTGATAATGATGCGATCAAGCAATTCATCAGTGCGGAACAGACCACCATTATAAGCAAATATCTCGCAGTGCTCATCCTTATAGCCGGTGTCTAAAAAAGTAAAGTACTGTTGGACTTGGTCGTACAGCGGCTCGTTTCTTTTGAGGGCTTTGAGCTGCTCCCACTCACTGATGATACCTTTGGCAAAGTTGGCCGGTAGCAAATGCCTGTCTTCAGCGAAGAATATAAATAACAGCCGATCAAGTAACTTTTGTGACTTTTGAAATAGTATTAGCGGGTCAATATCGGGATTGTTGGCGGTTAAATCAGCAAATAACTCCCGCTTAAAGACCGAATAGTCCTTGTATAACTGTTTAGTAATGGCTTCTTCTTGCGACAATGATTCAGACTTAATCTTGGCAGGCAAATCAGACATGACGCCATCACGATGCAACAGTAAATACAGTAGCGCAAATTTATCTTGAGTCATGGTAAATAAATCAAACTCAATATGCTCGACCGCATTATCAATATACAGGCGCAGCTTTTGGAAATTAGAAGTAATAACATAGCGACATTGAGGCTGATTGTTTTTATAACCAAAGGCTTGTTGCTCGATTTTGCTAAGGTCAGTGGTATTCATACCTTTTAGCTCGACCACTCCGATAGCATGACCGTCTTTGAGTATCGCGCCGTCTGCCTTTTTGCTGCTGGTCTGGTTTTTGAACTCAGTGGTGAGGTCATAGTTAGGATTGGGATTTAAAGTATAGCCAAATACCTCGACGAATAAATCCCGCAAAAAGCCTTCTTGATATTGCTCTTCTTTACTGACGCGAATATTGGCTTGCTTGAGCGGATCTAAAAAGCAGCTGGCATAACGCTGCCATGCCTGTTCAAGTAGCTGCGCATCGAGCTCATTAACATAGCGGGTGACCACAACGGACTGAAATAGAGACATACAAGCGCCTTAAACGGTGGAATAAAATTCGAATAGTAAAGTACAACGAGATAATCGGCAAACGTCTACTATAGCAAGGTCTACCAATAGGATATATGTTAGCGCGACATAATAGGCTAAATGAATAAACTTAATGCTATTGAGTATTGAAAAAACCTAAACTATTAAAACAATATTTAGACAGTATTTAAACAATCTGGTCAGGATAAATCAGTATTGCCTTCTTCTTTTGCCGTTTTTCTAAATATAAAACATCCCAAAACCCGATGAAATTTGCTACACTGCATGCGCACTTTTCTAATTCCACAATTAGAACAGTGTTATCCTTTTAATAAACGATTGCACTAGGTTTACGACTTAGCCAGCAGGAGAACAATATGAGTACTACCCCAGACAACATGATTAGTGATAGCAAAAAAGCCACCGAATACGACAGCATCACCAATAATATCGTCGTTGCGGCACTTTATAAGTTTACGCGCTTTGCAGATTTTGAGCAGTATCGTGAGCCAATTTTGAATACCATGTTAGATAATGGGGTTAAAGGCACCCTACTTATCGCCGCCGAAGGTATTAACGGCACTATTTCTGGTACGCGCCACAGCATTGATACCGTCCTTGATTATCTGCGTACTATTGAAGCGATTGGTAGCTTAGTGTTTAAAGAATCTTATACTAATGAGCAGCCGTTTTATCGCACCAAAGTTAAGCTCAAAAAAGAAATTGTTACCATGGGCGTGGAAAATATTGACCCATTACAGTCGGTTGGGCGTTATGTGAAACCGAGCGAGTGGAATGCGCTGATCTCAGATCCGGAAGTGCTATTAATCGACACTCGTAATGACTATGAGGTACAGATTGGCACCTTTAAAAATGCTGTGAATCCACAGACCGAAACCTTTCGTGAGTTCCCAGACTACGTGGCAAAAGAGCTGGATCCTAGCAAACATAAGAAAGTCGCTATGTTCTGTACTGGCGGTATTCGCTGTGAAAAATCAACCGCCTTTATGCGTCAGCAAGGGTTTGAAGAGGTTTATCATTTAGAAGGTGGTATCTTAAAATATCTCGAAGAAGTGCCAAGCGAAGAGTCTATGTGGGAAGGTGATTGCTTCGTTTTTGATAACCGGGTATCAGTCAATCATAACTTAGAAAAAGGCGCTTATGAGCAGTGCTTTGCTTGCCGTATGCCCATCACAGAAGCGGATCAACAAAACTCTGCCTATATCAAAGGTGAATCCTGCCCGCACTGTATTGATAAAGCCACCGATGAGCAAAAAGCACGCTTTCGTGAGCGTGAGCACCAAATGCAGCTGGCACAAACACGCGGTGAAGTGCATATCGGTAGCGACGTCATTGAGGTGATTGAAAAGCGCAAAGCAGCTAAGATTGAAGCCCGCCGTAAAGCTGATGCCGCCAATAAAGCCAAAGCCGGTTAAGCTTATATTTTTTACTTACAAAACTGTCTTCCATAAAAAAGAGATGCTCAATTAAGCATCTTTTTTTTTATTCTGATATTTACTAATTAGACTTAGCTACCACGATAGGTGCTATAACCGTACGCTGATAAAGCGTCCTTTAGTTTAGTTATTAATAGAATAAGTTTGCATACAGTATCTATACGATAGTTATCGACCATCAACTCAGATATGACAAAACTAATATCTCATCAATGAGTATCATTATAAAAAGTACTAATTTTAACAATTACTAAAATCATCGTGTTGAGATATTTAGGCATTAATGGCTATATGTTAGTGTCAATCAGTATAGATAGTATTAGTAATAAGTTCAATAATGCACTCAGTTGTGTAGTATAAGTTGTCTTTAATACCTCATAATGAAGTATATGTTAATTTATATACTTAAATGTATGTGGAATGTAGGAGCCACAACATTAAGCCTACTCAAATAATAAAAAAAATAGCAGAAGATTTCAAAATCTTCTGCTATTACTTATAGAACTGGCTACTGTTAGAAAATCTAGTACTTATATTTTATTCACTTAAAGAAATCTGCATTAAAATAAAATACGGATACGAATGGTCTCTTCCACATCTTTGAGCTGATCAAGGGCAGCGTCCGAATCATGATAATCAACGTCCATCATTAAATAGCCAACCTCACCTTCAGTCATCAAGCTTTGGGCTAGGATATTGATATGCGCCTCAGCGAACAGACGGTTAATCTGCGACAAGACGCCGGAAACGTTTCTATGAATATGTAGCAGACGATGAGTCCCTTCTTTAAACGGAATAGAAACCTCTGGGAAGTTCACCGCAGTGATGGTATCGCCTTGGTCAGAATATCTGACGAATTTTTCAGCCACTTCTAAACCAATATTGGCTTGCGCTTCTTGAGTTGAGCCCCCGACATGCGGGGTTAAGATAACATTGTCGAATTTACGTAACGGTGATTCAAACTCTTGATCAGCAGATTTTGGCTCTTTAGGGAACACATCAATCGCAGCGCCTAAGACCTTGCCTGACTCTAGTACCGCCGCTAGATCATCAATCTCAACACAAGTACCGCGTGCCGCATTGATAAAATAACTACCCTCTTTCATCTGCGCAAACTGCTCCGCTTTCATCATATAGCGAGTGCTGGGCTCATCAGGAACATGTAAGGTGACGATATCTGCTTGTGACAACAATTCATTTAAGCTGCTGACTTGATGGGCGTTACCCAAAGGTAGTTTAGTCATAACATCATGATAAATGACTTTCATGCCAAAGCTTTCAGCCAATACTGACAACTGTGAGCCGATAGAGCCATAACCGACGATACCGATAGTCTTGCCGCGTACTTCATTTGAGTTCTTAGCCGACTTACCCCAACCACCGCGATGAACAATAGCGTTCTTTTCAGGGATGCCGCGGTAAAGCATAACAGCTTCTGCTAATACGAGCTCAGCAACCGAGCGCGTATTTGAATACGGGGCGTTAAAAACCGGAATACCCAGCTCGCGAGCGGCTTCCAAATCGACTTGGTTGGTGCCAATACAAAAGCAGCCGATGCCAATAAGCTTTTGGGCCTGCTCAAGTACTTCACGAGTCAACTGGGTACGCGAACGAATGCCAACAAAATGCGCATCTTTAATCTTTTCGATCAGCTCATCTTGATCCAGTGCATGACTGAGATATTCGATATTTTGATAGCCAGCAGCTTGTAGTACTTTTAAGGCGTTCTCGTGTAAACCTTCAAGTAATAGAAACCGGATTTTATCTTTTTGTAGTGATAATACCATGTGAAACCTGTCCTATAATTGTCTGATAACCTGCCGGTTCGCTGATAGATTACCAGATAAATAGTCTGCGATGAATGAAAAGAAAACCATTAGATTATCTTACACAAAATCAAGCCATGATGTTAGAGGAGAAGCCCAAATAAATAGTTACTATTTTACGCTATGATATCAATTTTGACTGTTAAGCTATTCTAGCTATCTGTCAGCAGTGTGATAATATTAGAGTTGGATGATAAAACATTTTTAATAACAGTAAGTTTTAACTCGGCTATAGATGAATCTTAAAATGGATTTTAAATAGATTCTAACAAGTTACTTAATTTACTATAAATTTTTTTAGCCCCATACTCTTCTCTATTACTACAAATTTGATAAACATTCGAGACTATCATGACTGCATCAAACCTGCCTACCGCCGACTTCCATCATAATACCGACTCAAATGCCAATAGCACTGCTGTCCAAGTGATTTTAAGTACGCTTACAGACAAGTGCCAATTTGATAGTACGCAAATCAAAACCGATGCTGAAAGTCTGGAGCACTGGGGCAAAGATTGGACCAAACACTTTGCACCGGCGCCCGCTGCTATTGTTTTTCCCAAAACTACCGAACAAGTACAAGCCATTGTCCTACTAGCAAATGAGCATAACGTAGTATTGACTCCCAGTGGTGGTCGTACTGGCCTATCTGCTGGCGCAGTCGCTGCTAATGGCGAGATTGTGGTTAGCATGGATAAAATGAATCATATTGGCACTTTTTATCTGGCTGATCGCCTGGTAGAGATTGAGGCTGGTGTCGTGACCCAACAGCTGCAACAGTTTGCAGAATCCAAAGACCTATATTACCCTGTGGATTTTGCCTCGGCAGGCTCTAGCCAAATGGGTGGCAATATCGGTACCAATGCTGGCGGTATTAAAGTTATTCGTTACGGCATGACCCGCCAATGGATTATGGGGCTAACCGTTGTTACCGGTAAAGGTGATATCTTGCACCTCAACCGCGGCATGGTCAAAAACGCTACCGGTTATGATTTGCGTCAGCTGTTTATTGGTAGTGAAGGTACGCTAGGTCTGGTAACTCATGCACAGATTAAGCTTGAGCGTCCGCCGCAAGATTTGACGGTAATGGTACTGGGCATGGATGAGTTTACCGATATCATGAACGTGCTGTCTGCCTTTCAAGCTCAGATTGACCTAACCGCTTTTGAGTTTTTTGACAGTATAGCTATTGATAAGCTAATGGTGCATGGACAAGTGCAAGAGCCGTTTGAATCACGCACCAAGTTTTATACCCTACTTGAGTTTGAATCGCCGTATGAGCCGATCATGGATAAGGCAATGGCGATATTTGAACACTGTATGGAACAAGGCTGGGTGGTCGATGGGGTTATGAGCCAAAGCATGGCTCAAGCTGCAGAGCTATGGAAGCTACGCGAATATATTTCGGAGACCATCTCAGTATTTACCCCTTATAAGAACGATGTGTCGGTATTAATCAGCCACGTACCTAATTTTATTAATGAGATTGATCATATCGTCAGTAGTAATTACCCTGACTTTGAGGTCTGTTGGTTCGGTCATATCGGTGACGGCAATTTACATTTAAACATTCTAAAACCTGAAAATATGAGCAAAGATGACTTCTTTACTGAATGTCAGGTGGTAAATAAATATGTGTTCGAAACCGTGCAAAAGTATGGTGGATCAGTCTCTGCTGAGCATGGCGTTGGCATGACCAAGAAGCCCTATCTACATTACAGCCGCAGCGCGACTGAGATTGAGTATTTAAAGGAAATCAAAAAAGTCTTTGATCCTAATAACATTATGAACCGCGGTAAGATCTTTGATGTTTAAATAAAAAGCTTTAGAAAAAATTGCATAAAAAATGACGCTAAGTGTCAAAACTTAGCGTCATTTTTTATGGTGTTGCTTTTATAGGAGAATACAGAGATTAAAAATACCAATCAGGAGTGTTTTATAAAAATAACAGTATAATAGCAACGACAATAAGCAGGCTTAAAATTCCCTGAACAACCAAGAATGCTTGATGAGGGCCGATGATATGACGAAACATATTGCTCAATGCGCTATAAGTAATACCTGAAGCTCTAATATGTGGATCGGATTCAAAGTTCTTAATGGTTTGCAAAAACTGTTCGGTACGCTCAGGCTCCCAGCCATGCGGTGCAAATGACAAAAAATTTGATAGTTGGGTCGCTTGCTCTTTGGTAGCAGGTGACCACAGCCAGCGCTCCAAGAATAATAAGCGCATGCGCCAATCAACGAAACTGCGCTGATCAATAGCTTGTATCAGCAGTACCTTGATATTTTTATGACGCTTGTCAGAAGAAATGCGCTGTAGCAGCACCAATACGTGCGCTTTCTCACCTTCGATACACTGTAAAAAATGACCATTACCGTAGCACAGAATACCAGTAATACCGTGCTGTTCATTATTAGCACCCGCCCGACTTTTTACATCAGTAAATAGTGAGTTGTTGAAGCGCGACATCATAGTCAGGCTACTAACGTAAACCAGCTGAATCAGCGCTGACTCTTCTATTTCTTTTAAAGTTCTGACCATATCAATATGTTGCAAGGACATCATTAAGTAATCCTAAAAAGCAGCGGCGATAAGTAGGTAATAAATAAAACTGAGCAAACGCAAAAAGTGACAACCACAATAAAAACAACAGGAACGAAAAAAATTAATTCACAAAAGCGTAGCAAATATTTACCACGTTCAACTGTTATCGCCCTTCTAGCTTGTTATCATAGCGGACGCAATAAGAAGCGCTAAAAAGTCGGGCAACACTTGGATATTTGAGCAATATAAAAGCCAGTTTTAATGTAACCAGTTAATAGTTAGCTAATGGCAACTGGTTAAAATACCTAGTAACCAGCTAAAAAATTCAAACAAAATGCTCCTCAAAATCCGATACTGTGCTTATAAATTATTGTAACGATTATGTGTCATTATTGGTGAATTTTTATGAATATTGTTACAAAAAGATGTGTCGTCCTTAATTCCGTAGAAATCCGTAGAAATAAAACGCCATAAAATCAGCACAAACTTTAAGATTCAATGCTATACATCACGAAAAACACAAAGTAGGAATACTATGAGTAAAATAGAAAAAATCGATGACTTTCATTTAACGATTGCTGAAATTAAGAAAAAGGACTACCCCCAATTAAAGGCCTTGATGGACCGCGTTTATGCTAACTTAGGCGGATCGTGGTCAAGAACCACCATCAATACCTTGATTGATGCCTTTCCAGAAGGGCAGATTGCCATGTTTGACCATGACCAACTAATTGGTATTGTGCTGTCAATGCGCGTCGATTATGCTAAGTTTTCTAACCCGCATACCTATGAGGATTTAATTGGCCAGAAAGACATTATCAGAGACAATCCAAAAGGTGATGCGATTTATGGCTTAGATGCGCTAATTGATCCAGAGTATCGTGGCTATCGTCTTGGACGTCGGCTGTATGATGCTCGTAAAGAGCTATGCCGACAGTTAAACTTCCGCGCTATTCTTGCCGGTGGCCGAATCCCCAATTATTATAATCACAAAGACTTAACGCCAGGTGAATACATTGATGCCGTTGAATCGCGTGAAATTCACGACTCAGCGTTGTCATTTCAACTGTCCAATGGTTTTATTGTTAAGCGTATTTTGACCGCTTACTTACCCGATGACACCCAGTCGAAAGGCTTTGCAACCTTACTGGAATGGTCAAATATTTACTACGAGCCGAAAGATTATAAACCTAGCACTCGTAAGTCTGAGGTGCGAATTGGTGGTATCCAGTGGCAAATGCGTGAGGTCGAATCCCCTGAGGAGCTCCTGCAGCAAGTTGAGTTTTTCGTTGATGTGATGGCCGATTACAATTCTGATTTTGCCTGCTTACCAGAGTTCTTTAATGCCCCCTTGATGGGACTGTGTGAGTCGACCGATCAAAACATTGCGATTCGCTTTTTAGCCGGTTATACCGAATGGTTCAAAAACGAAGTCTCGCATTTAGCGGTTACTTATAACGTCAATGTTATCGTGGGCTCTATGCCGCTATTAGATGAAGATGACGTTTTATACAATGTCAGCTATTTATGTCGCCGCGATGGTACTGTTGAGGAACAGCGTAAGATTCACATCACCCCTCATGAGCGTAGCGCGTGGGTCATTGAAGGCGGAGATAAAGTACAAGTATTCGACACCGATGCTGGTCGTGTTGGCATTCTAGTTTGCTATGATGTTGAGTTCCCAGAGTTAGCTCGTTTGCTAGCCCTAGAAGACATGGATATCTTGTTTGTACCGTTTTGGACAGATACCAAAAACGGCTATCTGCGCGTGCGCCTTTGCGCCCAAGCGCGCGCCATCGAAAACGAATGTTATGTGATGATTTGCGGCTCAGTCGGTAACTTACCGCAAGTCGAAAGTCTTGATATTCAGTACGCGCAATCATCTGTCTTCTCGCCATCGGACTTTGCCTTCCCACATGACGCCATCATGGCCGAAACTACAGCTAATACTGAAATGATATTTTTCTCCGATGTTAACCTTGATAAACTCACCCATGTGCGTAACGAAGGCTCGGTACATAACCTGCTTGATCGCCGTGATGACTTATTTAGCCTTAGATGGAAGAAGAAATCTCGGGTCTCAGCAAGTAAGCTGAGCGATGAAGAACGCCGTGAAAACTCAGGTAGCGTGCTACAGGGTGAACCGCTGCAAGGTCGGGCTCAAAAACCTTAAGTGTTAAAATCTTAGGTTTTACAAATCGAATTCTTAAAAAAAACGATTTAATTAAAGATTTAATAAAACGGCTGATTATTCAGCCGTTTATTTTTATGCAATTTAAGCTCATAAAACAAACAGTCTAAACCTCAAAACCTAAAAAGCAGCTGTCATGACTATTGATGCCAACAATGAAACTAATAATAAAGAGAAGGACACCAAAGTTAATACTAGCAAGGTAAGCGTCAAGCTGAAGAAGCCGCCAAACCCTCAAAAAGACAATAAAAAAGGACCTAAGAAGAGCCCACTACAGAAGCTACTGTCGATAGTAAAAACAATGCTACTTTATGGCTTGGTTTTTGTGGTGGTTTATACCGCGATTAATTGGTGGCGGCAACCTGTCATGCCAGCCAATCCGCAACTGCAACTTACGGACTATCAAGGGCAGGCGGTTGATTTGGCAGCGTTGAGTGCTGATAAGCCGACGCTAGTATACTTTTGGGGCACCTGGTGTCCAATATGTCGCACGACTTCTCCATCGGTCAATACTCTTGCGGCGCAAGAAAATTATCCGGTCGTGACTGTTGCCATAAAGTCGGGTACAGACCAAGAGCTACACAGCTACCTGAGCGAACATAGTTATAACTTTACTACCATCAATGATCAAAAAGGTGACATCTTCGCCGACTGGCAGGGACAAGTAACGCCATCATATGTGATCTTAAAAGATGGCGAGATGACTCAAGGCCTAACGGGTATTCAACCGTTATGGTCGCTTAAATTGCGACTTTGGTTTAGTTCAATTGGTTAAATAGTAATAACTCTTACTGGCGATATTTTTAACATTTTAGCGCAGAAGTCTCCTACCTCTAAGGTAGTGGGCTGAATGCGTCTTGACAAAATCTCGCTTAGTTGCTAAATTCTACTTAAGGAACAGCATTTCAGACCTTTAGAGCAATCTAATAACATCATCGTTAGTCTGTCACCGAATTGCTTGAAAACAGCAATAATGTGAACCCTCGGTGCGAGGGGGATAGCTCGGTAAACTTGCCTAACCGCTATTGCAGAACATCGCAAATAAGTATGGGTATTACCCAAGAAACCCCTACCTCTTAGGTAGTGGGTAGTTCATGCGATATCCTGATTGCATTGCCTAAAAACCTATGTAAACCTCAATAATCTCTATAAAAGAAGCTATGGAATTGATTGTTAACTGCCTGTTAATCAGTCTTAGTTAGTGACTGTCTTCTCATAAAGATCGAATGGCTTAAAACCATAAAAAAACCTGCTATATATGCACTTCATCGACATCGACATCGACATCGACAATCATGCACAATTAGCAGGCTATTAGTTTTCTTCACATTTTTTATTGGTTTAAAAACACAGCCAATTAAAAAGCTTAGCTTATTAACGAGCTTAGTTCCTTATAATCATAATCTAACGCTTCAGCAACAGCTTTATAAGTCACATGACCTTGAGTCGTGTTGACCCCCTTTGCAAAGGCAGGATTGTCAATACAAGCTTGCTTAAAGCCTTTTTTGGCCAGCGCTAGTACATAGGGCAAGGTGACATTAGATAGTGCTAAAGTCGCTGTACGTGGTACCGCACCAGGGATGTTGGCAACGGCATAATGGATGATGCCGTGCTTAATATAAGTCGGATTATCATGGGTAGTAATACGGTCAGTGGTCTCAAACAAACCGCCCTGGTCAATAGCGATATCAACGACAACGCCACCATCATTCATCGATTCAATCATATCTTCAGTGACCAGCTTCGGTGCTGCTGCGCCCGGAATCAATACCGCACCGATAACCAAATCACTTTCTGCAACACTTTTAGCAATATTGACTTTGGTTGACATCAATGTCTGTACATCATTGCCAAACAGCTCAGACAGCTGCTTGAGACGTTTGGGATCTAAGTCTAAAATAATGACGTCTGCGCCTAAACCGATAGCAATTTTGGCCGCCTCCGTACCAGATATACCGCCACCGATAATAGTTACTTTACCTTTTTTAACGCCAGGGACGCCACCGAGTAAAATCCCTTTACCGCCATAAAAACTTTGCAGAAATTGTGCCCCAATTTGTGTGCTCATACGCCCTGCAATCTCACTCATTGGGGTTAAGAGCGGTAATGAATTATCTGCTAACTGCACGGTCTCATAAGCGATTCCTGTTACTTTGCTATTTACCAGTGCTTTAGCAAGCTTAGGTTCAGCGGCCAAATGTAGATAAGTAAATAGGGTTAAATTTTCTCTGAAATATTGATATTCTTCAGCTTGAGGCTCTTTGACCTTGATGACCAGCTCGACATCCCATGCTTTTTCAGCGCTATCAACGATCGTTGCGCCCGCATTTTTGTAATCTTCATCAGTGAACTGTGAACCGATACCAGCATCGGTTTCGACATAAACATCATGACTGTTATCGGCTAAAGCGCTGACGCCGTTCGGTGGTAGACCAACACGATTTTCGTTGTTTTTAACTTCCCTTGGGATACCTATTTTCATGATTGCTCCTTGCATAATTATTAAAGTAAGACTTGTTAGAGTAAAGATTGGCTAGATTTTGATTCCATTTGATCATTATATTTCTAATCGTTATATTTATTTGATGTGACCCTGTGCGACATTGAATGTGACGAAGGTATTTCATGTCATCTAGACAACTGTTAAGCGTAGCGGTTACTGTCAGCTGCAGGTGGCATAGCTTTTGTATGTCATCATAAAATTAGGTGATCAACACTAATGATAGACGGAATTTTTGATAGTCCACGTTAGAACTATCAATCTTAGAATCAAGGCCTAAAATCAAAGCTTAGAATTTATAGACAATAAAGCAATTTAATATGCCAACATAATAGTTGGCTGTAGCGCTTGGCTATAAAATATTATTCGGCTTTGCAGTTGCAGATGGGATTATCAGTCTGCTGACTATGATGGTTTTAGAAGTACTTCAGATATATACTGTTGAGAGTGTTGCTGATTGGCTTGCTGACTTACGACGATTTACGGACTAACAAAGGTTTATGGACTAACGGTGATACGATTACTGATGAGATGTAATTTATCCAATATTAAGCCGTTTTTTAGTGATAATATGGCTATCAGTAATAGTCCGATGATTAGTTATAGCGCAGTTAGTGAGCGTGTGACTTGTCATTGGATAGAAAACCTAGCACAGATAAGTTCGCACAAAAACAAACCGTTATTAAGTACAGTTGTACACTTAATTATTAAAGTCTGCAACTAAAATTATTAAAACGATGGCCAAGCTGCCCAGCCCTTTTTACCCTATCCGTTTTGTCATATAATAGCTGCCTTCATAAGTAAATATAGAATTACATCATAAGCGCATATTTTGGCTACTCATTTTGTAGACCTATTTCTTATATAACTATTTGCTTTATCACTAATTTACTATCTAAATCGATATTTATAAACCAAACACCATCCTTCAAATAAAGAACCTTTTTATGACTGACAAATCTATGACTGATAAGCCCACGACTAAACAAAGCAATGATAAGCCCAGCCACGACTATAAAGACACCCTAAACCTTGCTGATACCGTATTCCCAATGCGTGCCAATCTGGCCAAACGTGAGCCAGATTGGTTAAATGCTTGGGAAGCAGACGACGTCTATGGCAAGATTCGCCAGGCGCGCGATGGCGCTCCTAAATACATTTTGCACGATGGCCCTCCCTACGCTAACGGGCAGATTCACTTAGGTCATGCAGTCAATAAAGTACTCAAAGACATTATCGTGAAATCAAAAACCTTATCAGGATTTGATGCGCCTTATGTCCCCGGTTGGGACTGTCATGGTCTGCCTATCGAGCAAAAGGTCGAAGCAAAAGTCGGTAAAGTCGGACAAAAAGTTTCGGCGACGGAGTTTCGTGGTCTATGCCGTGAGTATGCTAGTAGCCAAGTAGAGTTACAAAAAGCAGACTTTAAGCGTTTAGGCATCTTCGGGGATTGGGACAATCCTTATTTGACCATGAACTTCGCTCAAGAAGCCAATATTGTGCGCGCACTGGCTAAAATTTATGATAACGGTCATGTTACACGCGGCATGAAGCCAGTCAACTGGTGCTTAGATTGTAGTTCAGCACTGGCTGAAGCCGAAGTCGAATACCAAGATAAAGTGTCCGACGCCATTTATGTTAGCTTTGATGTCTTAGATACTGAAAAAGTAACTGCCTTTGCTGAGATTGACGAGGCTGAGCTAAAAGATGGCATTGCTGCGGTCATCTGGACCACGACACCTTGGACTTTGCCAGCCAACCAAGCTATCACGGTACATCCTAAGCATGACTATAGCGTGGTTGCTACTGAAAAAGGCAATCTGTTCTTAGCCACTGACCTGATTGACAGTGCATTAAGCGCGCTTGAGCTTACTAATCAGGGCGTGTTAGCCACGGTATCAGGCTGCGAGCTTGAAGGTCTGCGCGCCCAGCATCCGCTAATTGAAGACCGTCAAGTACCAATTATCTTAGGTGATCACGTTACTACTGATAGTGGTACTGGTCTGGTACATACCGCACCTGGTCATGGTCTAGACGATTATATCGTAGGTCTAAAATATGATTTACCAGTCGAAAATCCAGTCAGCGGTACTGGTGTTTATTTGAGTACTGCAGCGGTATTTGCTGGTGAGCATATTTATAAAGCCAATCCAAAAATCATTGCGGCTTTGCAGGAGAATGGCCACTTATTGAGCCATACCAAAATTGAGCACAGCTATCCACATTGCTGGCGTCATAAGTCTCCGATTATCTTTCGGGCCACGCCGCAATGGTTTATCAATATGGAAACCAAAGGATTACGTGAGCGAGCGCTTGCTGATGTCTCAACCGTGAATTGGACCCCAGCATGGGGGAAAAATCGTATTGAGTCCATGCTGAACGGTCGTCCGGACTGGTGCATCTCCCGCCAGCGTACTTGGGGCGTGCCAATTGCCTTCTTTATCCATAAAGAAACCGGCGAGCTACATCCAAACACTTTAGAGCTAATGGAAACTGCGGCACAAAGAATCAGCGAGGGCGGCGTCGAAGCGTGGTTTGATGCCAGCTGTGAAGACTTCTTAGGAGAGGAAGCTGCTGATTATGATAAAGCAACGGACACGCTAGACGTCTGGTTTGATTCAGGAACGACTCATTTCACCGTACTTGAGCAGCGTGATGAATTGACTAACCCTGCGGATATGTATTTAGAGGGCTCAGACCAACATCGCGGTTGGTTCCAGACTTCGCTATTAACTTCTGAGGCCATGTACGAGCGTACCCCATTCAAGCAAGTACTGACTCACGGTTTTGTGGTCGATGAAAATGGCCGTAAGATGAGTAAATCACTCGGCAACATCATCACTCCGCAAGAAGAGATTAATAAAACCGGCGCGGATATGTTGCGCTTATGGATTGCCTCTAATGACTATCGCTATGAGATGAACGCGGGTAAAACAGCATTTAAAGGCGCTATCGATATGTATCGCCGTATCCGTAATACTTTGCGCTTTTTATTGGCCAATACCGATGACTTTAATCCAGCCACCGATAGCGTAAACATCAATGAGCTAGTCAGTCTTGATAAATTCATCATTGAGCGAGCGCAAACCGTACAAGCAGACATCATCAGCGCTTATGATGCCATGGACTTCCACCAAGTTACCCAGCATATCACTGCATTTTGCTCACAAGACTTAGGTGGTTTCTATCTAGATATCATTAAAGACCGCCAGTACACAACCCAAACGGATGGCAAACCACGCCGTTCAGCACAAACGGCAATTTATCATATCGCGCAAGCCTTGATTCGCTGGATTACGCCGATTTTGTCTTTCACCGCTCAGGAAGCATGGGAAGTACTTCACGGTACGGATGCCAATTCAAATGGTTACGTGTTTACCCAAGCGTGGTATGAGTTTCCTGAGGTTGAACTCAGTGCCATTAGTTCTGATGACTGGCAGCGTATTATGCAGGCCAAAGAGATGGTTAATAAACATATCGAAACCGCCCGTGGCAATAAATTGATAAATGCTAACTTATCTGCTGATGCGACTTTATATGCTGATGGCGCAATGTACGACAGCTTGGCTAAACTTAGTGAAGAGCTGCGTTTTGTACTGATTACCAGTACCGCGGCATTGAAGCCAATGAGTGAAGCGTCTGCTGAAGCCAAAACAGATAATGATACAGACAGTACGGATGAATTGACAAATTTAACCGTGACAATCAGCGCGGCTGATGGTACTAAATGTGTTCGCTGCTGGCATATCCGTGATGATATCGGTGTTGACGCTGCCCATCCTGAGCTATGCGCACGCTGCGTGGCTAACGTAAGCGGTAATGGCGAGGTACGTCACTATGCCTAATTCACCTAATTCGTCTGACAGGCCCATCCCGTCTGACCTGTCAGACGCACAAGGACAAGAGCCACTTGATGATGCTAATAGTGTCAGTCCCAGCGCGCCTACGGCTGCCCACGTTACGTCAGGCAATTCGATGATACCCATAAGTCGGTTGGTGAAGACACCAAAGATGATTGCTAATGGCAGTCGCGCCTTTAGGTGGTATTTGCTCGCGCTTGTCGTCCTTATCATTGATCAATGGACAAAATGGTTGGCTGAAACCAATCTAACTTTCCATGAGCCGGTTCCGGTCATTGAGCCGTTTCTTAACTGGACGCTGGCATACAATTATGGGGCGGCATTTAGCTTTTTGGCGGATGCGGGCGGTTGGCAAAAATGGTTCTTTTCTGGCTTAGCACTGGTAATGTCTCTGTTTTTAATAATCTATCTGATTAAAGCCCCGCGTCGAGCCAAACTGCTATCTACTGGTTTGGCATTGGTGCTTGGCGGTGCGCTCGGCAATTTGATTGATCGCTTATTACATGGTCATGTCATCGATTTTATCCATGTTCATAACGCCGATGTCTGGCATTATCCTATCTTTAATATTGCCGATATGGGTATTAGTATTGGGGTAGCAATGATTATCATTGATATGCTATTTTTGGAAAAAAAGCGTGAAGTTTAGCAATTATAACTTTAGATAGTTTTATAGTTTCAAAGGTGGGTTAACGAATACGTAACCCACCTTATTTTTTGCCTGTCATTTCTTATAAGTTAAATTATTGGGGCTTATACTCAAGAACCTAAGACTCTATTTACTAGGAAAATTCTCCCGCGCTGACAATTTTTTAAGATAAGTCTTAACTTGCTCGGGCAGTTTTATCCCCAACATTTTCAACCAAGAAAAAAGATGATGATAATAAATATCTGCTAGCGTAAAGCTGTCTCCTGCTATATATTCCTGCCCATCCAACCAATCACAAGCAATCGGTAAAGCATTCTGAATGGATGCTAAGCAATTTGAATCAACCCCTTCAGGCCAGTTCTCGTAATTTTCTAATACTTTGATTTTAGTGAGTATCCATAAATAGCTTTCGATCTCAATCAAGCCGAATGAAATTACTTGACGAAGTTTATAATTCTTCTCAGCGAAGTCGTCATCTTCTCTATTTGGCGTCAGTGGTTTATCAGAATGCAGCTCATTGAGATATTCAATAATAGCCAACGATTCAGTGAAATTTTTACCGTTATGAGTAATCGCTGGAATTTTACCAAAGGGATTGATTGCCAAAAATTCAGGACTTCTTTGCTCGCCTTTTTTGCCGTCTATTTCTTTGACCTCATAATCTAAACCGAGCTCTTGCAAGGCCCAAACGACTGTTTCTGCCCGACTTGGATGGGTATATTTGTATAATGTAATCACTAGGGTACGCCTTTTATTATTTGTGAAACGGTTTTAATAAAGTACAAATTATTATACTCATACAATAGACAAGCAAACGATAGAAAATAATTCTATCTTTACAACAACCCTTGCAAAACATCCAAACCCCCACCTGCCAATATAAACAACAACCCCGCCAAGTTAATCAATACTGTCAAATAATAAGTCATTCGGAATTCAGGTTTTTGTGATTTATGGCGCAAATAAGTCTGCGCGAACATTGCTCCGACCCACCCACCAAGCGCACTTAAAAAATGCAAAGTCGATTCAGGGGTACGCCAATCGCCATTTTGCGCAGCGGCCTTGTCTTTGGCATACATCATATAAGTGATCAGTCCTAATACTACGTACCATCCGACCACCAGCCAGCTGAGATCTTCCATGAATGCTAGTAATATCAATACGGAATAAAAGCCAACACCGAGAAATGAACGTTTTTTCTGCCCCGCTTCAAAGTCCGCTTGCGCGCTTCGTTTTTGGTTGCGCTGACGGATTTGCTTATTTTTTTGCGCCATTTGTTGCTGAACGAAGCTCAGCTCTTGTACTTGTTTGGCTTGCTTGCGCCCTTGATTGTCTTGCCCCACTGTGAATACCACTTGCTCACCAACATTGGGACGACGCTGCGTTTTAAACTCACTGACATGGAAAAATACTGACTCGCCAGCCTCAGTTTCAATAAAGCCAAAGCCTTTATCATCTTGCCATTTTTTGATATGGCCTTGTTGTTTGGTGGTCATGCTTATTTACTCTTCTTATCATTAGCTATTGTTAGCGATTATTATATCCTTTTCAGTGACTCATAGAAAAAGCTGAGATTTTGCTCTCAGCTTTTTTAATTGCCTGTAAAGAACCTAGTAGTATATTAAAAATCCTAACACCTCAATAAGTAAGAAAAAAATGTAAGCTATTTTGTCTTTATTTATGAGTCCGTTGGACTTTTACTGTACTGAATTAGCTGATAAGAAAAGCGATTTAGATAATACTGAAAAAAAGTCTTGATATACATTTGGATTTTCAATTGGCTTTAGATTATATTGTGCATTAGCTCTAACCAATACAGACTCACCAGACTGAGGTCTTACAGTCACTGTCATTCTAATTTTATAACCACTTAGCTTGGTAGCTGAAACTGTACCAAGATCAGCATCTGCTTTATCGATAACAAAGCTCAAGTCCTGTAAAGTTGAAATTACATTTCTAACGACAATATTCTTATCTTCGGTATCAAAAGATCTTGTTTGCATACTACGTAGTTCTACTTGATTGCCACTTTGTAAAATCCTACTATCATGTGTAGTAGCACAGCCTGAAATAGCAAACAATAAAGTAGTAAAAAGAGTAATTTTTAATAAATTCATATTTTTTGTGCCTCTAAGAATACCGATTTAGATAATTTGTCAAAGAACTCACTATATAACTCTTCGTTATTTAAAGTTTCAGCTCTTGATACCATTCCTTGTGTATTTATAACAACTCGCTGGAAAGTCACTCTAGACAAGTAACCATCTCGATTAAGTTTGGACGGTAGTGTTACAAAACTAACTTCGATTGTTTGCTGGCTATCAATTGCTACATTTCCACCACCCATTAGAGCTAAAAATACCGCAGCGGCAACTTGGCCACCATTAGTGGCATCTACAGTTTTAGAGGCAGTAACAACCCCTGCATTTTTTTCTGTTTCATCAATCGAATATCCCATATCTTGCAACACTGCTATTCCAGCCGAAAGAAGCTCTACCTCGTTCTTTGTTTCAAAAAATCGTGATTGAAGCTGTCTTTCTTGCAATGAAGTATCAGACAATTTAAATGCATCTTCCGGAATAGTAGTGGCACAGCCAGACAATCCTAAAGCAGCAGCGATCAATATATATCTAAGTTTTATCATCTAATATCCCCTTAGAATTTTGACGAATGATAAGCAAAGTCTCTTACCAAATTTTGTTCATCAAATTTTATGACAATTGTAAGGGTTCTTTGTGATGTAGAAGTTGCCCCTGAGCGAGACTGCCCACCAGCTAGAACAGCAAATACCCAACCCGAGCTTGACGACTGGACAGTATCTGTAGCGACTTTATCGTAAACCCAAACTTCTCTTCTTTTATCATCTGTAGAAACCATATTTGGTGATCCAAGCGCCTGTATTACATCTGCACCACTCATCCCCACTTTAATCTCTTTTTGGGCAACTCCTACAGAGATGTTTCCGTTGTTTTGGACTTGATCAGCATGAGTGGATGCGGAGACGCAACCACCCATTGACAGAACAGCCAATAAGGCAACTATAATTTTCATTTCACTTCCTTTTAGTTAACCAATAAACTTAGTTTTACTGCTTAATTACCTATGATAGTAAGCCCAAAGATTTATTCGTTACCAATATGAGGGGATATAACATTCCCAAACGGCTTATATAACATGTTCTATATTCACGCCAGACTGCTCTAATGTAACCGTTAGGTTAAAGAATGTAAACATCGAGTTAGGAATTTGATGGTATCCGAAAAAGATTTAAGCAACCATCATAATATCTGTAGGATGAACTACACTTTTTTTGCTCATATTTGTTTTAAATGCTTACCATGACATAACCGTGTGCAATCGACTGATTATGCTAAACTATTTCTAATTATTAACCTTCCATATCCTATTTAATAAAGGTTACGACCATCATGACCGAATCCCAATTTATCAATCCCAATGAAGACACCCGCATCACTCATGGCAGCTTAGTGAAGCTACATTTTGAAGTATCGCTTGAGAACGGCACTGTTGTTGACTCTACTTTTAGCCGTGATACTCCAGTTACTCTGACCATTGGTGATGAGAGTTTATTGCCAGGCTTTGAGCAAGTGCTGATGAACCTTCGCGCTGGCGACACACGCAGCGCTCATCTCGATCCCGAACAAGCCTTTGGCGATTGGAATCCTGATAATATCCAGCATTTTAGCCGTACTAAATTTGCACTGGTCGCAGATAACCCAGAAATTGGTATGATGATTGAGTTTGAGGACAAAGGTAAAAACACCCTGCCCGGTACTATTAGTGCTATCAGTGATGATGAGGTAGAAGTGGACTTTAATCACCCGCTTGCTGGTCAATCGGTACTATTCAAAGTTAAAGTATTTAAAGTAACGCCACCTGGCGTGACTGGAATACAGCTTGCTTAAAAACACTATCGTTTAGCGATAATAAACTCATATAACATAGAATAAAAAAAGGACAGCCGCATGCAATACCAAACACTGCCACAACTCGATGAAAAGGTCTCCAAAATCTGTTTGGGTACCATGACTTGGGGTCAGCAAAACACCCAAGATGACGCTCATGCACAAATGGATATGGCTCTGAGCGAGGGCGTGAATTTTTGGGATACTGCCGAGATGTATCCTTCGCCGCCAGATAAAGACAAGCAAGGCGATACTGAGCGCTTTATGGGCACCTGGTTTAGCAAAACCAAACAGCGCGACAAAGTCATCTTAGCCAGTAAAATGTCACCGATGAGCTTTTTGCGTGATGGCAAGAGCCGCTATACTGCTGAGCATATTAGCGCTGCGATTGATGATAATCTGCAACGTTTGCAAACGGACTATATTGACATCTATCAGCTGCATTGGCCGGAACGTCAAGCCAACTTTTTTGGACAGCGTGGTTATAATGAAGATATGGCAGCACAGCCGTTAGAGGATTTAACCCCATTTTTAGAGACCATCAAGGCTTTAAATGATGAAATCAAAAAAGGCCGCATTCGCGCTTATGGACTGTCAAACGATACTGCTTGGGGTCTTATGCGCTATCTTTGGGAAGCGGATAAAAACGGCTTAATAGCGCCTATCACCGTTCAAAACCCATACAGCTTACTTAATCGCCTATATGAAGTAAACATGGCAGAGATTTCACACCGTGAAAATGTCGGTCTACTTGCCTACTCGCCGCTTGGCTTTGGCGTGTTATCAGGCAAATACCTCGATGGCAAACGTCCTGAAGGTGCGCGTCTGACTAAGTATGATCGCTTCGAGCGTTACGTCAATGAGCAAGCAAAATCGGCAACCGAACAATACGCCAAGATTGCCGCTGAGGCAGGCTTGGATATGGCACAGATGTCATTGGCTTTTGTCAATTCGCGCTCGTTTGTCACTAGTAATATCATTGGAGCTACCAATACTGAACAGCTAAAATCTAATATTGACAGTATTGATCTAACCTTAGACTCAGACGTATTAGACGCTATCGAAGCGATACATACACGCCAGCCTAATCCGTCTCCATAGCCTGATATTGCTATTATTGTTTTACGCTTATTAGTGATATCAATAAACTGACATAAAAAAGGCGCAAATCATAGTGATTTGCGCCTTTTTGGTATTAATTAAACCGTTGGTAAAAACGTTATCTACGACACGGACGCTTGAGCATTAGCTGATGGTCTCAATACCCGCGTATGCAGTTCAGTTAAGCCTTCTCGCATACGCTGCTGTAGCATATTGGTCAGCTCACTTTTGGTATGACCGTTTGGATCTATCGGCTCAAGCGGCAATACATAAGCGGTCACATCTTTACTATCGAGTACCCGCTTCATACTGTTTTTCATCGTAAGCTTGCCATAATAAGGTAGCGCTTCACTCAAAGTGCCGTCTTTATTGACATAAGACAAGACCATCGGCTGAATAGGCACATTGGCATCTATGGCTGCTTGCAACAACGTGCCATGAATGCGCTTTATCTTCTTACCATCAGTCGTAGTCGCTTCTGGAAAGAACACGACTGAAAAGCCTTCTGACAAAAAGCTGGTGAGTTGCGTCGTTACTGCGTCAACATCGCCAGAACCGCGCTGAATAAATAACGTCCCTGCCGCCTGAACCAGCTTACCAAATATAGGCCATTCACCAATTTCAGCTTTTGATAAAAAAAACGCCGGACTCACGCTACCGACCACAGGAATATCCATCCATGACACATGATTGGATACCCATAGACCATGATGCTGCGGTACAGGCTCGACCTCAACGACCTTTACCCCAAAGGAGCCTGCCATCTTACGACAAAAGGTCTGAATGTAGCGTGGTAGTCTTTCGCGTGGCGGCTGCCGAAAGGCACCAATACGTTGCGCTGTCCGCAAGCCACCAGCGATCGTCGTGGCCATGCCCGCGATTTTTTTGCCACGGCCCAATTGTTTTTTGAGTGAAAAGCCTGACTTAGATTGGCTCATCTGTGTCCCTCATAATTAGATATCTGTAAAAAACGAAATAAGTATAGCAAAATTCTCTCAGTCAGTGACGATTTGTTCACTCAGTTGGATTTTGCAATATGTTTCTTCCGCCATTCTAGTTTTACCGCTGTTATTTTATTATCACTACTATCTTATCACTACTATACAGACAACTCTTTACCACTAAAATTGTAGGGTAATAAATTGAATAATGATTGCTGTAACATAAAACCATTACTAATCATGCTAAGACCCTTTAATATCAAGTGATAAGACCGCATATACATAGTTATCTGAACGCTGCTTTAACGATAATTCTTGAGAATATTAAATGTCATTTAATGTTATTTATATATCGATAGTAGCGATTTATTTACTTTATTCATAGGTGATACTCTTTGGACTATTTTGAAAAACATAAGGGTGGCGAGCGCGCCATTTTAGTACATTTAGACATTCGTCAAATGCAAGACCCTGATGATTTGGGCGAGTTTGAACTGTTGGCAGATTCAGCAGGCGCAGATCGTTATGCGTTGGTAACGGGTTCGCGTATGAAACCTGATGCCAAATATTTTGTCGGTAGCGGTAAAGCACAAGAAATCGCTGAATTGGTTCGTGAACACGATGCCGATATTGTGCTTTTTAACCATAGCTTGTCGCCATCACAAGAACGTAACCTTGAAGCGTTGGTACAGTGTCGGGTACTGGATCGTACCGGTTTGATTTTAGATATCTTCGCCCAGCGTGCACGTACTCATGAAGGTAAACTACAGGTTGAGCTGGCACAATTGAACCATTTATCGACCCGTCTAGTACGTGGTTGGACGCATTTGGAACGCCAAAAAGGCGGTATCGGTCTGCGTGGCCCTGGTGAAACTCAGCTTGAGACTGATCGTCGCTTATTACAAACACGGGTCAATCAGCTCAAAAGCAAACTTGATAAAGTACGACAGACTCGTGCTCAAGGTCGGGCCAGACGCCAAAAATCAGACGTGCCGACTATCTCATTGGTAGGTTATACCAATGCGGGTAAATCAACCTTATTTAATCGCTTAGTCGATGAAAATATCTATGCCGCTGATAAGCTGTTTGCAACCTTAGACCCAACCTTACGTCGTTTAGATTGGCAAGGCGTTGGTCGGGTAGTATTAGTTGATACGGTCGGTTTCGTACGTCATCTGCCGCATGAGTTGGTTGAGTCTTTTCATGCTACTCTAGAAGAAACGCTAGAGGCAGATCTATTATTGCATGTCATAGATTCAGCTAGTGAAGATATGCATGAGCAAATCCAAGCAGTAAAAGCTGTGTTGGCTGAAATTGACAACAATGTGCCTGTACTCAATATCTATAATAAAATTGATTTGACTGATGAACCTGCTCATATCGGTTATGCTAGCGAAGGTCAGCCCAATCGCGTTTATGTCTCCTCTCAAGACAATCTAGGTATGGAAGAGCTATCGCTAGCAGTGCAACAACTGCTTACCGGTACGCTGACGACGTTTGATTTGACGCTACCTTATAATTCTGGTCAGTTCAAAAATACTTTGTACGAGCTGGGTGTTATTCAGGGAGAAAGCTATGATGATACGGGTCACGAATGCTTAACGATTCGCTTGCCTAGTGACAGGCTTAAACAGCTGTTAGGTCAGGCCGAATTATCACCGCTGGACGTATTACCACTGGCACAAGCGACTTTATTAATGCCAGTTTTAGAAGCGTTTGAAAAAGGCAATGAAGAGAAGAAAAGTGACATAGATGAGGATGAGGAAGAGCTAACCGCTGATGGTTATTTAGCAGAAGAAAAAGTGGCTGATCTTGACTCTGAGCATAAATCACGACCGTCTGACCCGCAAGATTAATTACTCTCTTTATGTCTGATTGCTTGATGTCTGGCTTATTCGATGACTGATTATTCAATAAATCACTACTTTAATTAAATAAAGGGCTGTCTGTATTTGCTACCATTTAGCAAATACGAACAGCCCTTTACTCTATAAGGATTGGTATTCATAATCTTTTCCAAATCAAAACATTGAATTTTGTAGGAGCAACCTAGCTATTAGACAGGGTTTATTAGTTTATTCATTATCTATATAATCAACAGAAGGTCATTATTAGTGTTGATAATTAGAGTTGATACAGATCATTAATGATTGCTCACTATCACTCTTCAATTATCATATTTTAAACTAGGGCCTTCTGCGCCACTGATGTATACCCTACCTTGTTCATTCCGCTTAATGATTACCACCTTATTGATAATAAACTTAGCAAGGATTGTTTATGAAGCCTACTAATGGCCCCAAGCTACCAGTATGGATTGCTTTGAGCCTAACATTAGTTATGGTCATCGTTGTCCGCGAATCAGCAGTGATCATTTGCCAATGGGCAGGTATTGAAAAAGCAGCCAATGTGGTTGGCCTAGTAGTGATGTTTTTAATCTTGATGGCATGGCGATTGATTAGAGGCTTACCAAACTGGCTGACCAGAGCCAGTAATATACTATTGGTAGATAGTGGTTTTGCGTTTTTGCCGGTATCTGCTGGCGCAGGCTTGCTATTATTTGCGCTAGGCGATGAGCTTTGGGGCGTGATGCTAACGATGGTGATTAGTACTTTGATACCACTTTGGGGTCTGGCAATACTGGCCAATCGTTGGCTTGGTAGCTCGGCTGATACCGTTACTAATAGCTCTACTAATAGCGCCACTGAGCATAGGGAACAGCTATGAGCTTTAGCATCGCAGGAACGGGCTTTGATAGCGTTATCATTGCTACCATCGCAGCTATAGTATTAACGTTAGCCGCGCATATTACTGCTCGTGTACTGGCAAAAAAGCTATCAGGACTACCGATGGTTATCAGTGCTATTGTACTGGTTATCGTGTTTTTATTCGCCTTACAGTGGGATTATAGTGAGTACTATAGCGTTGCCAAACCAATATTCGATCACCTGTTGGGATATGTAACAGTACTGCTAGCGATACCTCTCGCCGCGATGAACTTTAAAGGGTTACCAATCAAACGTCTCACTTTGATTATCTTGATTGCTAGTCTAGTTGGCGCGCTGCTACCCATGTCACTCGCTTATCTGTTTTCGCTCAGTCATGACACCATATTAGCATTTGCTACACGCTCAGTGACTACACCGATTGGCCTGAGTGTGGCAGGCCTTATACAAGCACCGCTGGCTATGGCCAACCTAATTATTATTGTCTCAGGACTTATAGGTGCCACTTTGGCTCGATTTTTATTTCGCAGTATCAATGACGATCGCGCAAAAGGCTTAGCTTTAGGATTAGCAGCTCATGCCTTTGGTACAGTAGAAGCGTGGCAAATCAGCCCTACTGCTGGACGTTATGCCGCCTTTGGATTAGCGGTTAATGGCTTGCTTACCGCCGTTTGGGTGCCCCTATTTATCAGTGCGCTGACGTCTTAAGTCAATACTCAATACTCAATGCTTAATGCAGCAGAGCACAATATGCCCAGAATAAAACGACTCTGCTCTCAGCCTCGCTAGCCATATTAATGGTTAACCTGTGCTACGCTTCCTTATATTTGTTTTGTTATAAATCGGCAATACCAACTGCCTTTATTCGTCATTCCTTTTACTTGACTAGATTCTATTTGAATAGCCATTTCTTGCGAATTTTTACAATTTTAAAACATATTATGGGCCTTAATTGCCTCTTCTTTCTTTCAAAATATATCTCTATTTATTCTTAATTTTTATTGCTGATAACTTATATTCTTATGAGGTTATCTACTGTTGTAGATATTAGAATACTTGTCTGATCTATAAAACAAATGATGCTAGGGTTTTGATTTAAATAAACTTTTATACAAATCCAAAGTTATTTCGTTTGTCTTTCTCGACAATCAGATGGGGCTAAAAGTTATTTTATGTTATAGTAAGCCACTATTATTTTTTGTATCTATTGCAAGTGGTTTCCTGTTAGGCGTGAAGATTCTAGGTTATTTATATCATTTATTGCTATAAAAACCTGCGTTCATGGTAACCGTTTTGACGGCCAAATAATGCGCCCTATAGGCAAAGCGATTTGCTATTATTCGATAAAAAGTGATACCCCTATGATGAATGTTATACCTTTATTTAACCGCTTTCTGTCTCCTATTCTATTGACTGCTGTTGCCCTATCCACTCTGTCTGTTACTGCTCAAGCTGGTAATATGTACATTTATAAAGATAAAGCCGGACAAGTGCTACTCACCAATGTCAATCCAAGCGGTAACTTTGATAAATTCACTAAAAAAGTAAAAGTTACTTACTACAAAGACTCAAAAAATTACGATAGTAGTAGTAGCAATAGCAGCGACTATGGCAGTAGTGCTGCCAGCTCAAGTGGTAGTCGTAATTCCTATGATGACTATATTCTGGCATCTGCCACCCGTCACGGTGTCGATCCTGCACTAATGAAAGCCATGATGCATACTGAGTCGGCCTTTAATCCTAATGCTCGATCTCCTGTAGGTGCTCAAGGTTTAATGCAATTGATGCCTGCCACAGCACGGCGCTTTAAAGTCAGCAATGCTTGGAATCCTGCCGAAAATATCGAAGGCTCAGCCAAATATATCGCTTGGCTGATGCGCCGCTTTGATAATAAAGTCGAATATGCCGTGGCTGGTTATAACGCGGGGGAAGGTAACGTGGATAAATACGGTGGTATTCCGCCTTTTAAAGAAACACGTAATTATGTCAAAAGGGTCATGAGTCGCTATCATAGTTTATACAAAAACGACTCAGGACTCTCTGGTAGCAGCATGAGCGCCAATAATGCTTCTACTAACAGCGGCGGCATGCAAAATGTCAGCTATGGCACCAGCAATAACAGTGGCAGCGCCAGCTATGCCAACTCAGCTTATGCGGCACTGCGCTAACCTGAGTAGCTAAAAGCTCACTATAAACAACAGATACAAAAAAGCCCGTTAAATCAATAACAGGCTTTTTCGTGCTTGGTCACTTCATACTTATCAAGATATCATATGAAGAAAACATATAAGTACTGAGCGAATGGATACTGAGTAGAAATCCAATCAGCACTCATATAAGCGTACACTATTCCAACTTATCGCTTATTTGTTAGCTGATGCTTGGGTAGCAGCAACTTCAGCAGCGAAGTCTTCTTGTTTTTTCTCGATGCCTTCGCCGACTTCTAGACGTTTAAAGCCAAGCACTTTTACGCCTTCCGCTTTTAGAACGTCGCCAACTTTTTTGTCATTGTCCATGACGTATGGTTGACGTAGTAAAGTGACTTCGTCTAGGTATTTACGTAGACCGCCTTCGATCATTTTTTCAACGATGTTGTCAGGCTTGCCAGATTCTTTTGCTTTGGCTTCAATGATGTCTTTTTCACGTGCCAATACATCAGCAGCTACGTCTTCGTCATCTACCGCAACCGGGTTAAATGCCGCGATATGCATGGCAAGGTTTTTACCGGTATCAGCGTTGCCACCTTCAAAAGATACAACCACACCAATACGTAGACCGTGACGGTATGAAGCAAGATTGTCACCTTCGAGGGTTTCAACACGGCGTATTTGGATGTTTTCGCCGATTTTTTGTACCAACGATACGCGAGCTTCTTCAACAGTTTGACCATCGCCATAAGGCAATTCAGAGATAGCAGCAACATCAGTAGTGTTGTTTTCTAGTGCTATATTGGCCACTTTTTCTGCAAACGCTGTGAAGCTATCGTCTTTTGCTACGAAGTCAGTTTGGCAGTTAACTTCTACTAGGAAGGCTTTGTTATCACCTTGAGCGATGATGATAGCGCCGTCAGCTGCGATGTTACCGGCTTTTTTGGCCGCTTTCGCTTGACCAGACTTGCGTAAATTATCGATGGCGGTTTCGACATCACCATTTGATTCTTCTAACGCTTTTTTACATTCCATCATGCCAAGACCAGTACGGTCACGCAGCTCTTTTACCATTTTGGCAGATACTTGTACTTGTGCCATAAGAATTACCTCAGTATTGTTATGTATAGGAGTGATTAACTTTCGTTTGATAACGTTTCTTACTTTAACCTTAATAAAAGCGCTCATTCGTCCGTTGATCTTTGTAACTATAGCTATAAACTCAATGCTTGCTATTATAGGCGATAATACTCGTCTACTAGCTCACTGATAGCTTATCCACTAACAACAAAGCATGACGAGTAAAACCACATCATGCCTGTTATAAGCTTTTACGCTGTCATTAACATTATATGGATGCTGATAAGGAAATTATCAAGGCAGCCTTCTATTTATAACGTTGTGTGCTGAACCTTATAGGTCAGTTTGTGCTTCTGCTGGTTTTTTTACTGCAGGGGCTTCTTCTGGCTGTTCGATAGCATCAGCCGCTTTAGTTGGGGCTTCTTCTGGCTGTTCGATAGCATCAGCAGCTTTAGTTGGGGCTTCGTCTTCAGCTGGGGCTTCTTCAGCAACAGGCGCTTGCTCTGCTGCGGCTTTTTCTTGCTCAGCAGCTTCTTTACCACTAGCTTGAGTCTGTGCATACTCTTTACCAGCGATGATCGCGTCAGCCATAACAGTTACATATAAAGTCACGGCACGAATAGCATCGTCGTTGGCTGGGATGATGTAGTCAACGTTATCTGGGTTAGAGTTGGTATCAACGATACCGATAACTGGGATACCTAGATTTTTAGCTTCTTTAATCGCAATCGCTTCATGATCAACATCAACGATAAAGATAGCATCAGGTAGGCCGCCCATGTCTTTAATACCGCCTAGTGAACGCTCAAGTTTTTCCATATCGCGAGTACGCTCTAACGCTTCACGCTTAGTAAGCTTAGCAAACGTACCGTCTTCTGCTTGTTTTTCAAGCTCTTTTAGACGATTGATTGACTGACGTAGAGTTTTCCAGTTAGTCAACATACCACCCAACCAGCGATGATCAACGTAAGGCATACCAGCGCGGGCAGCTTGCTCACGGATGATACCGCTAGCAGCGCGTTTAGTACCAACGAACAAGACTTTATTTTTCTTGCTAGCTAGATTGTTTACGTAGTTTAGCGCTTCGTTGAAAGCTTTTACGGTGTGCTCTAGGTTGATGATATGAATCTTGTTACGCGCACCAAAGATGTACGGTCCCATTTTTGGATTCCAAAAACGTGTTTGGTGACCAAAGTGAGCGCCGGCTTGTAGTAAGTCGCGCATTGCGATTTGTGTTGGGTTCTGATTAGCCATGTAAAATGTCCTTTGTGTTGGGTTATGCCTCCACATCACAAAAACTGCCTATTCCGCGATACGCATCTGCTGACGATTACTGCTTATTAATACAGCACCGTACTATTGCAAATTAATCAAGTCGCCGAACACCCAGCAATTTTTTACCATGATGTGTGTGTCATTGGTTGGTTTAAAAAATGAGCTATCGTTTAACTTTAAACTAAATGTCTAAACTCAAACTATAAACCACGTCATAAGTTATAAAATGGATTATAGAAATAGCTGCGCTGCATTTTACCATATAACGGTTATTAAGCTCCAGCAATTTATTAGTTCATGCCAGGGCAATTAATGCTATTAAAACAATACTATAAAGGAGATGACAAGAAATAAATTTCTTTATTGATCTTGCATAAAAAAACGGCGTTGATACGCCGTTTTTTGTTACTGCTTTTGTTACTGCTCTTGTCATCAGTTTATCATTTGACTACAAACTCATGTGAGCTCACATGAAATCATAGTGTAGTTAGGCAGTTAGGCGATACAGATGCCTATCACTGCCTCATAACCCCGCCAAGTAAATGGTGTGACATAGCTGTGACGATCTTTTGGTAATAAAGAAATGCTGGGCACCCCTTCAACGATCTTAGGGGGTGAGATAATAAAATCAGACCCAAACTCGGTACGAGCATTTCCCGAAATCGTATTCGCCATCTCACCCAGTAAGTCCTTCATCATTGTCATCGATGAATCAGGCTCACCCATAACTTTCATGACTTCACGCAGCATATTACTGGGCGCGCTGACATAAACGCAGCCTTCAAGTGGCCCAGATATCTTAATAATCCCGCTATAATCATAGCCGACGGCACTCTTGTTGTTGTTCAAATAGGGCGTATCAATAGCCACTGGTGAGCCGTCAATCTGCGCAAAAAATGAGCTGATTGAGCTTAAAAACACACCTAACTTTTCTACTTTAACCATAGTTATTATTGTCCATACTTATCATTTGTGACTGTTGCTTTTAATCCTGCAAACAAAACACAATCTCCCCGACTTGGCTTTTCCACATGACAGGAATGATAAAAGAACGCTCATCCTTGGGTAATATAATACTTTGCGGTGAGCCCTTGAACACTAGCGGTACAGAAATATGAAACTCTGGCCCAAACTCTTTACGAGCATTGCCAGCGATAGTATTGGCAACTTCTCCAGCAAGGTCTACAAAATTATCCTCGCTTTTATCCGTCTCACCCATACTATCTAGAATACGAGCCAATAGCTCACGAGTCGCTGAAAAATACACCACGCCTTTTTGCACCCCTGATATACCAATCACACCGGTATAATCGTGAACTTTCGGCTGTTTATTTTCTAATAGATAAGGAGTATCAACGATCAACTCTTCATTACCAAACTGATTAAAGTAGTTAGTAATAATATTCAAAAAAATCTGTAGCTTTTGTTCTTTCATAATGACATCTGCTTAAGTCGTTGGATAGTATTAGTCTTGCATGAGTTCATATAAAGATTCTACGAGCTCTTCTTCTGAGAAGGGCTTACAAAGAAACCCACTAGCGCCCAACGACAATGCTTCAATTCCGGTGGACTTATCAGACAATGCCGATACCACCAAAATACGTACTTCAGGATCAATCGCAATGATCTTTTCGATACATTCAAGACCATCCATTTGCGGCATGGTCAAATCCATCGTAATGACGTCAGGGCGATGGATATTGAACTTTTCAATGGCTTGGACGCCGCTGGTTGCCGTGGCAACCAACATGAACTCTCCTGAATCATACGCCCGTTGAATTCGGTTGCGAATAATGTTGGAATCATCAACAATCATTAATTTATACATAGCTTATCTATTGTCCTTAATTAAGCAGCAGGCAAGGTAATGACAAAACGAGTCATACGACCAAGTTCGCTATTGACATTGAGCTTGCCGTCATATTCTTTAATTGTGGCTTTAATAATATCCAAACCGACACCGCGGCCCCCATCTTCATCTGCGGAAGTTTTGGTAGAAAATCCCGATGAGAACAACTGTTTTAGTAGCGCACTACGATTGAGTTGACTGGCGTCTTCTGCACTAAAGCGACCATCAGTGACTAATTTGTCACGAATGCTATCGTAGTCGATACCTTGACCATCATCTTGTAGGGTAATAACAAAACCTTGGCCATTACTCTGCATTTCTAGATCAATCATACCGGCAGCGGGCTTACTGGCTGACAGGCGGGTATTGGGCGTTTCGATACCGTGTACCACAGCGTTACGTAACAGCTGGATACTGATCTCTTTGACAGCTTTTTTGAGGCGCTCTGGCACTTTAACTTGCGCCAAGCTATCAAAAAAGCGAAAGAGGACTCCACCCGACATCAGGGTGGAGGTGAATTTCGCATCGCTTGTTAGCCTTGCTGGTTCTGAATGTATTGCTTAATAATTTCTAATGGAGCGCCACCACAAGAGCTTGCAAAATATGATCGTGACCAAAGCACAGGTTTGGCATAAGCAGCTCTCAAGTCAATGAAATCACCCCTCATTCGTCTACTGGTGACTGATTTTAAGTTATTGACCAATTTGCTTAATTGCACCGTTGGCGGGTACTGGATAAGCATGTGGATGTGATCTGCTCCACCGTTACATTCTTTTAACTCAGCATCAAAGCTCTTGCATACCTCAGCAACACACTCACTGAAATACTTGTGATGCACCCCGCCCAATACCTTTCTTCGATACTTGGTAATAAAAACCAAGTGAACATGGAGATTAAAGGCCGCATGGCGATTTTTATATATCTCACTCATTGTAATAAAAACTCTTAAGTGCTAGTATTATCTACATATTATCAAATACACACTCATTAATAAAGAAAGCATTTATGAAAATCAACAAAGCGTATAAATTTAGGCTTGAGCCTAATTCGGAGCAAGAGGTTATTTTAAATAATCTGGTCGGCTCTGCACGTTTTGTTTGGAATCAAATGCTGGCAATATCGCTTGAGATGTTTGCCAAAAATGAGTTTATCAACGCCACTAATCTCGTTAATAAAATCATGAATTTAAAGAACAATCCTGATTTTGGCTTTTTAAAAACCCATTCTAATGCGGTGTCTTTGCAACAAAAGGTACGCGATCTTGCGGCTGCTTGGTCACGATTTTTTGACCCTAAAGTACATGCACGATTAAAAGAAAATAAAAAGAAACCTAGAAAACCCAAGTTTTTTAAACGGGCTGATGGGTCAGAAATCCAGTTACGGGCGCTGATGCCAAGATTCAAGCATAAATCAGATGGCTGCGATTCAATTCGCTTGGTTCAGTTTGATAAATACTGCCGTGTCGAGGGCAATCGGGTGAAACTACCTAATGGCATTGGTTTGGTGAAGTTTAGAAAATCTCAAGCCATTATCGGCACAATCAAAAATGTCACCCTTAGCAAGAAATCAGGTCACTGGTACGTGTCATTTGGCACTGAGAAAGCGTTACTGGAAAACCCAATCCATCCTTCTAAAAGTGCGTTAGGTTTGGATATGGGGATCACAAAACTACTCACCACCTCAAGCGGTCAGTACATCAAGCCCAAAAACAGCTTTAAAGCCAATCAAATCAAACTTGCCAAATTACAGCGTCGATTAAGTAAGAAAGTAAAATTTAGCGAAAACTGGAAAAAGCAAAATCGTAAGATTCAAAAGCTACATCATCATATTGCCAATATTCGCCATGACTACTTGCATAAAGTCACCACCACGCTCAGCAAAAGCCACGCCATGATCGTTGTTGAAGATTTAAAAGTAGCCAATATGTCGAAATCCGCAAGCGGTACAACCGCTCAAAAAGGGCGTAATGTCAAAGCTAAGTCAGGATTGAATAAATCAATTTTGGATCAAGGTTGGCATATGATGACCGTAATGCTTGAGTATAAGCAGCAATGGCGCGGTGGGTTACTCATTAAGGTAAACCCAAGATACACCAGCCAAACCTGCTCTAAATGCAAGCATGTGGCGAAAGAAAATAGGCGTACTCAGGCAAAATTTGAGTGCGTTAAATGTATGTATGTTGCGAACGCAGATTTTAATGCGGCACGTAATGTATTGGCGGCAGGACATGCCGTTTTGTCTGTGGAGGGAGGATGCAGTAAAGGTCGCCCGTTGAAACAGAAAACTTGTGACAACCGTGAGGATGTCACCTAAGAGCTTCGGCTTTTAGAATCCCCCACTTGAGCCATGTGAAAGTGGGGGGAGTATGTCAACACTGTTTAGTTGTACTTGCTTACCTTGTCTTACCGCGATATCTCGCGCAAAATCTTGGTAGTACGCTAACAGGTGGCTGTCCGATTGATCATCTAAGTCGATATCCTCACCGCCTTCAATGTCCATAGCGCTAACAGTGTTCATTGAACGGTCTATTGTCTGATTGGCACTTTCCTCTACCTTTGGCGTATTACTATCTACCGCAGTAGTCACCGGAGCTGCCGCTTTAACAGCTGTTGCACTCGCTGGTGAGGCTCGATTGATACGCTCGCCTAAGGTCTCAATGGTATTAGACAGACTTAACAAGTCATCCAAATGTACTGCCAATGATAAGAAGTCATTGCCCGATAGCTTGCCTTGGTTTTGCAATGCATTAAGCTGATCTTCTGCGTCTGAGGCAATTTTAGTGAAACTGTGCAGTTTTAGCGCAGAAGCTTCGCCTTTTAGACTGTGCATTTCACGATAAATCGCATTTAGTTTACCCTCAAGCTCATATTGCGAGCTACCAGGATTCTTCAGGATGTTATTCATCTTGTCGATATGTGATTTGGTATTAGTAATAAATTCATAAATAATTTTTGGATTAACATTTAAGATGGTCGTTAACATCTCAATCTGCATGTCATTTTGCGTACGCTCTTGTTCTAGACGCTGTTCTAAATAAATGGCATCTGAAACATCGTTGACGTTGACCAAAATACGCGCGATATTTTTATTTTCATAAACCCGCGAAAATTTAAAATCTAAAAATCGACTGTCTGAGCCGTCTTCTCTAGAGGTGTTGTGTAGCATTACCTTATGTAGTGGGTTTAGAGCATCCACCAGTTTTTCTTTAACGCGCGGATTGTATAGCTGTTCAATGAATTGCTGCGTAGTTTTCAGGTCTTTATCAGAAATACGACCGCGTAATATATTGGCAAAGTTTTCTCCTGCCAAAGTATCGGCACCAATGATATTGGTGAGCGCTCGAGAATGCTGCTGACCAATGTTGAGATCTTTATCTAACAAGAATAGACCGGTATTAACCGTTTCCATGATTTCTTGGGTTTCGCGACGCGCAGACAAGGCTTCAGCATCGGTATCACGCAAACGACGTACGAAGAAAAATACGAAAATCAAGAAGTAAGCAAAGATGGCAGCAACACCAAGCACCTGAATCAGACGAATGGTATTGGCTTGACGTTCAGCGTTTATAAAAACTTCATCGGTGAGCTGATCTAACGAGTCGTTAATAAACAAACTTGAGGTTTTTGCTTGTTCAACCGCTTGGGTCAGGTTATCCGAGGAGTCGACCATGACGTTGTCAGCGTTTTCTAGATAGCTTTGAATCTTAGGTTCTAAAAGCTGCCATTGCTCATCAGCTGCAGCAACTTTAGTTTGAGACGTGTTATTGATTTTTGGTAGCTCATAGCTTTTACCATTAACGTCAGTAATCGTACCGCCTTGACCAATGGCAGCAATAGAGCTGGTAATAAGCGCCGTGTCTTTTTCCAAACGCTCCAAAACTCGTTGTATGTGCGGAGAGTTAGTATCTTCACCATAACTGTTATCTAAGTCAAACAAGTCTTTGATTACCGCTTGTGCGCTATTAGCAACTTGGTTGGTTCGGTCAATTAAAACTGTATTTCTTTCTAATAAGCTTGAGGTATAAAAAGTAAACGCTAGCAAGGCGCCAATCAAAGTTAAAAACAGTGCAATTGAAATAATTAGACTGCGATAGCGTTTGTTATCGACATCATGTGTGGTTGCCATCTTCAGAATTCCTTAGTTCGCTTGCTGAGTGGTAGTAACAGAGGTGCTATTGGCAGGTGCCGCTTCTTTCTCACCTAACCAGCGCTCCTCAATTTCCTTGAAAACTCCTTTTGCCTTAAGCTTAGTAATACCTTCATTCACAGTATTGATTAGCTTAGTATTACCTTTTGCCATCAATACTATTTGCTGCGCTGATGGAGCATCTGCGTCTTCATAAGGTACAAGTACGACTTCGTATTCTGGATGAGATTTTATCGTATGTTGTAAAACAGGCAAATCATACAAGAGAACATCAGTCTTACCTTGTACTAAATCTTCATATACTAGGAATATAGTAGATCTTGAAAACAGCTCAACGGATGTGCCCATTTCTTTTAAGGTGTCTTCCTCTTTTGAGCCTTCTAAAGTACCAACTTTCATCCCTTTTATATCTTCCAAACTTTTTATGTCCAAGTCACCTTTCAAATATATTATAGTGGCTGGATTAAAAAAGTAAGGGGTTGACAAGCCGTATTTTACGTCGCGTTCGTCTTTATAAGAGATACCCGATATCGCTAAATCACGACTACCTGACTCCACACTATCGAACAGACCTTGCTAGGTTTCTTTGTAAAACTCGACCTTGAATCCTTGTTCTTCACCAATAGCACGTATTGAATCAACATCGGTACCCTGCATATTGCCATAGTCATCTTGAAACGAGAACGGCGGTAAATTACCAGTCATGGCTACTTTTAGCATAGGTGCTGAATCTGGTAGCTCACTGACAAAATTATCTTTACTTTCCGTACCTGTTGCATTGTTTGTATTGGCATTCTCCTGAGTAGTAGAGTTACTACACCCAAATAAACCAACACTCAACACAAACGGTAACACGCGATATAACTGCTTCATAATTTATCCTTACAACTCAAATTGGTTCTAAATTTTAGTAAATAACAATCTTTTTCTTAAAGTTAATGCATGCTTATAGGTGAGAAATAAAAAGCATTCTGCACGCTGATATCTTTAATGCATTGATATATGAATATTAAAATCCTGTTTTGAGGTCAGCTGAAACTTATTATAAGAAAAACTTTGTATTAAAATTATTACCTAAAAGGTATTCCCTTAATGAAATGAACAACAATCTAATAAGGTTAAATAACAGATTAATATCATTTTTTTACACAAAGTTACAATGGATAATAATTAAGTTGCTTGTCGATTGCAATATTTATGTTTGTCTTGTATGTACAAATAGTTTTGCATAGCGAATAATAAAATAGTCGTCTGCTACATTTAAAGATAGATAATGGATCAGACATAAAAAAAGCATCCAATACGTGTTCAACGTTTGAATGCTTTTAGGGTGAAAACTGAATGCTTATAGTGTGGAAACAGTCTAGAAATAGGTTAGAAAATAATTTTATTTATCGATTAGTTATTCAGCATCGTCAAGGTTTAAGTTGCGATCAATGCGCCAGATTAACAGACAGCCGAGACTCATTAGCATAAACATAGTGATACCAATCTTAAGGACCGGATTGACAGGGAATAAATTTAACAATAAACCGCCAAAAATACCTACTGAGAACATCAGCGAGCCTTGTAATGCACTTGCCATCCCAGCGCGGCTTTTTTGAAAGGCAAGTGCAATAGCTGAAGCATTTGGCTGCGTTAATCCAAGACCAGCAATACAAAAGAAAATACAGACTAACACCAGTGGCAGCCAGGCATCACTACCGAAACTAAGACCCAGTATAAATAACCCTGCTGAAGCGACTACCTGCATTACTGCCCCAAATCGCAACAAACTTAAGATACGAAAGCGATTAATCAGCAATTGATTTATCTGAGTCAACGCCACAAAGCCTGCCGCATTCATGCCAAATATCCAACCAAAATGAGTAGATGAGATGCCATAAGTATCCATCAATAATTCAGAAGCAGCACTGATATAGACAAACATGGCCCCCATCAATAAACCGCCGCCAATCGCAGGATAGTTGAAAGTCGGATCTTTTAGTAAATCCCAATACTGACTGAGCACTTCTTTAGCAGGACGGACATTACGGTTTTCTTCTGTTAAGGTCTCAAAAAAGAAAAACTTGGTTAAAATTAAATTAAGCGTACCAAATGCGGCTAAAAACCAAAAAATAGAATGCCAGTTAAAAAATTGCAAAAATAGCGCACCGAGCGATGGCGCTAATATTGGCGCTAAACCCATTACTAAGATCATAATAGAAAATGCTTTTGCGGTCTGTTTTGCACTAAGACGATCACGAATCGCTGCACGGGTAACCACTGCCCCCACACAGGCCCCAAGTGCTTGCAAAGTACGCCCTGCAAACAGCACATATTCATTATTAGTGGTAGCACAAATGATCGAGGCGATGATATATAAAGTCATGCCAAAATATAAAGGCTTAACCCGGCCAACACGATCACTAAAGGGGCCATAAAACAGCTGCCCAAATACCAAACCAACAAAGTAGGCGGGTACGGAGTTGGCCATAAAAGCAGTCGATACACCGAAACTATCTGCCATAACCGGCAATGCTGGCAAATACATATCGATGGATAATGGCCCTACTGCCACGATAAGTCCGAGCATCATAATCCATGCGACCGGCAGCTCCGATGAGCGCACTCGTGCATTCGCAATAGATTGATTGGATGGGGTGGGTTTTGGAGCAGACATAGCACAGACCAGTTTATATAAGGATTATAATTATTAGTTCTTCTTCGCCGATATTTCTATGAATAATAATTGCTATAAACAACAAAAAAGCAGCAGTGTATAGACGCAGGTATACCATAGCAGACAGTGTTATATCGTGCTGCCTACCGCTATTTCAATAGTAGATGATTTTCAGAGAGGAGCATTAAAACAAATAAGGCCATAGTGATATGTTCAAAACTGCTATTCAGCTTGTTGTTATTTATCTATAGTCAGAACTAAATAAAACGGATACACATATGGATTTGGACAACTGGCAAAAATTTTTCTAGCTTGCTGTGTGACTGCGTCACTTCAGAGGCTTCGAAAATTTCTTCCAGCTATCCTATATCTGTTTTAAAACGGCTTAGCTATATAGTCATTCTTGTATAAAGCTATTATATGAAATAGCCATAAAAGAGACTGTTTAAAGAGTGTTCGACTCCCTTGTCCGCCAAAATTCAAAGTTCACAAAGCTTTGAAAGTCGCTCCTCTACCTTTAACTAGCGAAACTGGCGTTTAGCAAAGGTTGTTCCCGCTTCCTTCGCTTTTTTTACGGCGAGCTTACGGTTGCGCCCTAACATTAGTTTGAGTTGCCAAGCTTTTTCTTTATATAACGTCAGAGCTGATTGCTGATACATGGCATTCACAATACGCTTACTTGCCAGCACCGCATCGGGTGAACGCTGCGCAAACTCGGCAGCAAGGGTTTGCGCCTGCTCTAATGGCGACTCGCTACAATGGCTAATAAGACCCAATTGCCTACCCTCTTCTGCATCGATAATACGAGCGCTCATTGCCAGCTCTTTTAATATGTCTGCACGCACAACCCCAAACCCTGATTGGGTCAATCCCATATCCGGCACCAAGCCCCATTTCGCCTCCATAATGGATAGCTTACAATCAGGGCTGCTGATACGTATATCACAGGCCAAAGCCAGTTGTAATCCCGCGCCGATACAGTGACCCTCTAACACGGTAATAACCGGAACAGGAACATCACGCCAGACCAGACAGACCCGCTGAAATAGACTTTGACTTGGCTTAACCAGCTCCCATAATGCAGAGGCTTGATTTTTGGGTTGGTTTAAATCACCCAAATCAATACCCGCACAAAACGTACCTTCAGCGCCATCAAGAATGACCGCTCGTAAGGTTTTATCTTTGCTAATACGCATAGCAACTGCAATCAGCTCACGCATCATCTCAAAGCTCATGGCATTTTTTTTCTGCGGACGATTTAGAGTGACGGTTAAGATATCTTGGCTAATACTGACTTGTAGAGTCTGATACTGGTGAGCGGCGATAGCGTGCATAACAGTCCTTAGGAAGATCAATAAATAAATAATATTGAAGAATAAAATGACTTTTTAAGATAAGGATAAAGTTAAGACAAGGATAAAAGCAATATCAAATCATTTTCCAGGTCATGTCATTTTCACTCAGACGATGATAATTCAACTGCGAATACGGCGACAAATCAAGCGTTTGAAGATTGGTCAGTGCCAGTAACAAAGCTTCATAATAAGGTTTGAGCATAGCAATCTGTGCCGGCGTCGTATGTTGAATATTTAATAAGCATTTGTCTTCTAAATTTTGGCTGGCTTGGCGCAGTTGCGGTACCCCCGTATAGCGACTGCCCCCTAAAATTCGATGGGAAATTTGCGCGAGCATGCTACGATCGCGGGCTTGCCATGCTTGAGTTAACACCTCTTTTTCATCAGCAATAGTATCGAGCATCATAATGATGAGTTTGGCGGCAAGATCCGGCTTATTCGCTGAGCGGGTCAATGCATCTTGCCAGTTTAAAATATCTAACGCCTCGATAGTATTTGTTTTCGAGGGGCTATCTTTTGGATTGCTCGATTTTGAGTCTATGCCCTCTATATCTCCTATACTGCCTTCCCCTTCTATAACATCCGTTTTATGACGGTCTAGCGTTTGGTATGCTGGAGCTTTTAAGGGTACTTGCCCCGATCTTTGATAGTGCAAATTTTCATAGCGCGGCTGGGTAGCACGCTGCGGCTCACGTCTATAATCATCACGGGGCTGACTATCGCGCAAATAGTCATCACGGATTTTTTTTAGCGATAAGGGACGGGCTATCTTTTTATCTGCTTGAACGCCTACTTGCTTAGTATGGGAAGTAACATCTATCCCATCATTATTTGCAACAGCCAATGAGTCAATAGTTTCAGTAGTTTCAGCAGTATTAACAGTCATTAAGCCTTTATTAGGCGTTGAGAGACTTTGTGAACCAATAGTTTGTGGCGTGGCATTGGTGGTGGTTGCCGTTAGACCTTGAGGCGTTGCTGTACGTCCAAGCCACTTTTGTAGAACTTGCAGCAGTTGCGGCTGGCTAATAGGTTTACCCACGTAATCATCAATGCCGCTAGCAATCAGCTTATCACGCTCATCGGACAACCCATGGGCAGTTAAGGCGATAATAGGAATACGAGTATCATCTATTTCGATTTTGCGAATTTGCTCTGCCGCTTCACGCCCTGACATCCGCGGCATCTGAATATCCATAAAGATTAAGTCGATACTGTTTTTATTATCAGAACCAGCCTTATCTTCAGCGTTTACATCCGCAGTAGACAAAGGATTATTTGAGGTTTTGTTGACCTGCGCATGTGCTTGAGCTTTAGAGATTTGCGTTTTGTTTGACAGGCTTTGCTGGTTGGCTTTGGCCGCTTTTATATTTTTAGTTTGCTGCTTGCTGATGAGCTCTATAGCATCAAAACCACTATTGGCAGTGATGACTTGAATGCCAAGCTCACTGAGCAGAGCATCTAGCACCAATAGATTGGGCAGGTGATCATCAACTGCCAGCACAGTTACCCCTGTCCAGCGTGGTGCTTGCGTTTGTATCGGTGCACTTCGCTTTTGAGTATCGAGCATGGCATATAGTTGCCGCTTATCTAGAGGTTCATATAATACATTGGCATGATAACGGTTTAATAGCGCTTGATCGGCAGCCACCTGATAACCAAATACGGCAAGCTTGCCTTGATAATGCAGGCGAATTTGTTTGAGCAGCGCCATCATATCGTCTTGAGTATCGTTATCGACAATCACCCAATCCCAATAATTGCCTTGCTCTTTTAATGATTCCAGCACACCAGGTAAGGAGTTGGCTTGGGTCAGCTTAATCGGTAGGTTTTGCAAGCTGGCCTTAAGCACCTGTCTAGAAGCCGTGTGATTGATCCAGACTAAAACGTGAAACTCATCGCTGGCACTGGTAAGTGGAGCAAGGACGGGCAGCGCAATAGTTTGCCCTGTGGCAGCCTCTAACACATCAACATGCGCTGGCATCCGAAACCAAAACGTCGCCCCTTGATTGGCAATATTTTCTTGTGCATTGTCATAAAAACCAATATCGCCGCCCATAAGCCGTGTTAATTGCTTAGATATCACTAGACCTAACCCTGTGCCACCATATTGGCGCGTAATAGACGGATCGCCTTGGCTAAAGCTTTGAAACAGCATTTTTTGATCGGCGGCCGAGATACCTTTGCCACTATCTTGCACGCTAATCATCAAATAATTGTCGCGATGATCATCCAAACTAACGCGCACCACCACATCACCACTATCAGTGAATTTGATTGCATTACCAACGATGTTGGTCAGCACTTGCTTGAGGCGCAGCGCATCGCCAACGATTCGCATCGGTACGTCGTTATAAAACAGCACCGCCATCCGCAAGCCTTTTTCTGCAGTGACTGGTGAGAACATATCGACCACATCATAGATGCTGTCATACAGATCAAACTCATGGCGATCAAGCACCAACTTACCGGCTTCAATCTTTGAAAAATCCAAGACATCATTGACCAATGCCAGTAAGTGCGCAGAAGATTTACGAATGGTTTGCACATATAGATCTTGCTCAGCATTCAGCTCGCCGTGGCGTGCCAGCAAATTAATAAAACCATCAATGCTGTTCAGCGGGGTACGCAGCTCATGGCTGATATTGGCCAAAAACGCTGATTTAGCTTGGCTGGTTGAGATTGCGGCATCACGCGCATCTCGAATTGAGATGTTTTGCATTTCCATCTCATCAAACGCAAGACGTAAGTCATCTTCAGTTTGTTCCGCATGGTCTTTGAGCTCTTGAAAGCTACTATGTAGACGGCGTAAGGTTCTGACTAAATCTTGCTGCAATAAGTTCAGCTCCCCATCAGTCTCAACGGGAACGGGTTTATAGAGATTGTCGACATGGGTCCGTTGTAGCTGCAAACGCAGCTCATAAATCGGCGCAATCCAGCGTTTGGCGTAGATGTTTAAGCTCAGTAATAAGATTAAAATAGTGGTCAAACCAGTAATGACCAGTGCCATAGCAATGCGATAGCGCGCGATATAGAGCGGCTCGTTGTCCATATCGACCAATAGCCATAGCCTTTGACCTTCAAAATTGCCCAGTACACTGCCATAAGCCGTACCGATAGGTGTGGCTTGTTGCGATAAGAAGCGCTGCGACGCATCTATCAGAGGCCACGGCTCATTAACCCCATAGCCCACCGTAGCGAGTAGTTGATTGTTCTCATTGATGATAGCAATACGCTGTACATGCTGCTCGGACTGCATACGACTGAGTCTTTCGCGAATCGACACTAGGCTTGCCACGGCTCCTTGCCGCGCAAGCTCTGTAATGTCTTGACTCTCATCGACGACTACTGTACTTGATTGTGCAGAGGTAGACATGCCTCCTAATACTTCTTCTGAGAGTGCGGCACTGCTCAAACTACCGACGCGTGTACCAATATAGTGATCTGAGTGCACCTGTGATAAGGGTAGATGCTCAGCGGGTATACTCTTCTCAAGCGCCGATTGACTAGCCGCTGCCATGCTATCGATAAGGTTCTGAGCATTTTCCTCGTTTGCTTTTGACTGCTGATTCTGTTGCAGCAATAATTCAGGGATAAGCTCAGTAACCATCGGTTTATAGCGGATTAAGAACGCTTCTGCTAAAGCTTCTTGCTCGGAATTACTGGCTCGCATGGTCTCATAGAATACCAAAATGCCACCGACTGCTGCCAACACACAAATCGGCAAAAACACCAATATAATCAACTGGCCATAGGCGCTACTGGTATCGAAGCGTTTTTTGTATGCCATGCTAGATTTAAACCCCACTGTCGTTCATACCGTTTATATATAGCAGCTGTAGACCGCTGTTCCTATATAGCTAACTGTCTAAATATTGTAGGTATTTTAACAGCATTTATAAGTGTAAGTGCTACCAATGCAATCTAGTGAAAATAAATAAGCGACATGCGTGTTTGCGAGCAATGGAGTTTTTGGTCTTATATTAAAGGTTGTCTGTACTGAAGCTCATATATTGGCTTAGTACTCGAGCGGCTATAGAGTATTTTGAGGTTTATATTAATGTTAGTTTTGAAAGCAATTTGATTGGTTAGTCTTTTTTAAACAGGGTCTATTTACCAATAAATATTGATGCGATAAGCGCAGCTGAAAACAAAATGATATAATGGTGCCACTTTTTATTTGCCGCAATAAAGTCGTTCCAGTGGTATCGTCTCAACCTGTTACGTCATACGTTTCTACACCAACACTTAAATTGTTATCTAAAATAATCAATAAGGATGCCTTATGTCGTCTACGACCCCGTTGAACGCTAACTTTATCACTCAAGTCACTGATCTTGCTGATTGCGTTGGTCAGACGCCTTTGGTCCAACTACAGCGTTTGCCTGAACAAGAGCAAATTGCCAATGGTGCGGTGTTACTGGCCAAGCTTGAAGGCAATAACCCTGCCGGTTCCGTTAAAGATCGCCCTGCTTTTAATATGATTTATCAAGCGGAACAACGCGGTGATATCAAGCCTGGTGATACCTTGATTGAAGCAACCAGTGGCAACACTGGTATTGCTCTTGCGATGGTAGCCGCCATGCGCGGTTATCCAATAACACTACTAATGCCAACCAAATCAACCCAAGAGCGTAAAGATGCCATGACGGCATATGGAGCTACTTTAATCGAAGTCGATGAAGGTATGGAAGCGGCACGTGATTTAGCGTTAAAGATGCAAGATGACGGTTTAGGTATCGTACTAGATCAGTTTAATAACCCTGATAATAAGCAGGCACATTATCTTACTACAGGTCCTGAGCTATGGGCGCAAACTGACGGTAAGATCACTCACTTTATCAGTTCTATGGGGACTACAGGCACCATTATGGGTGTCTCGCAATATTTAAAAGAACAAAATCCAGCGGTCAAAATTATTGGCCTCCAGCCTAATGAGGAAGCCTCTATTGCGGGCATCCGCCGCTGGCCTGCCGCTTATATGCCCGGTATCTTTGAGGCTGATGCCGTCGATGAGATGATGGATATTGATCAGTATATTGCTGAAGTTTATATGCGTAAACTTGCTAAAAATGAGGGTATTTTTGCAGGGGTATCCTCAGGAGCTGCTGCATGGGCAGCCGTACAAGTTGCCAAAGCCAACCCTAATGCGGTGATTGCCTTTATCGTCTGTGATCGCGGTGATCGTTATTTATCGACTGGTTTATATAATGTTGATGACAGTATTGATGATACTATTTTTAATAACAGTATTAGTGACAATATGAGTGACAATGCCAAATAAGCGTAACCAATGATAGCTCAGGATTATTTATGCCACATGCCTTACCTTGCAACCCGATATTGGTCTTCGATATTGAGACAGTAGCGGATACCGATGCCGCACGCCGTATCTATCCGCAATTGGCTGATCTAAACGATGCTGATGCCATGAGCGCATTACAAGCGATTCGTATCCAAGAAGCGGGACATGATTTTATGCGGCTGCCACTGCAGCGTATTGTCTGTATTTCTGCGCTATATATCAAGGACGGTCAACTGTCTTTGTTTTCCTTGACCGCGGACAAGTTTAGTGAAAAGGACATTCTTGCCAAATTTTTTCGAGCATTTGGCGATATTGATAACTTGCCACAGCTGATCAGTTGGAATGGCTCAGGGTTCGACATCCCTGTACTTATCTACCGCGCCATGCAGTACGATTTGTCAGCGCCGTGGCTGTTTGAAGAAGGCGCGCGTATCAAAAACATGCGTTTTGACAATTATGTTAACCGTTTCCAAACCAAACACCTTGATTTGATGGACAGATTTAGCCAATACGGTGCCAGCCGGCGTGAGGCGATGGATGTGGTCGCTAGCCTATATGGTCTACCGGGTAAAACTGATGTTGACGGTAGTATGGTCGGTGAGCTCGTTGCCAATGAAGAATGGCAGACACTATCTATATACTGCGAGTCTGACGTGATGAATACTTGGCTGATTTATCTACGCTGGCTGCGTCTAACCGGACAGCTTTCATCGCCATCTTTTGATTATTGGCAGCAGCAAAGCCGCAATTACATAGCCAAATTTACTCAAGCGGATGGTAGCTTACGACATCAAGAATTTATTGCTGATTGGACGTCATCGCCTGCATCATAAGTACTGACATTATAGGAGCTGATAGTTATCAGCGCCCTTTATTCCCTTTTATTATTTCTCATTTATTGTTAAGGCAGGTTTATGCAACCCACCGATTCCAAGACTTCTACAGCACATGACACTACTCAACAAGCCAGCGACACTCAAACCATTACCGTTCCGCCTAATAAGAAAAAATCCAAACCCTCATCAAAGACGCGCAAACGTCTAAAAGAGGCGCAACCGCTACCCTTTACTATTGATGGCTTATCGCATGATGGACGCGGCGTTGCAGTGTATGGCAATGGCTGGGGCGAGGAAGACGGTCATGTAGAGGACAAACATGGCAAAAAAATCTTTGTCAGCTTTGCCTTGCCAGGTGAAAGCGTTGACGTCAAGCTGACCAACAGCCGCACTAGCTTTGAAGAAGGCGATGCGCTTAGCGTTACTGCCAATCCTAATCCTGAGCGCGCCGTGCCGCCCTGCCCGCACTTTGGGGTTTGCGGTGGTTGCAACTTGCAACATTGGCAGCCCGATGCACAAATTAATTTTAAGCAGTCAGTGCTTGCTGAGATGTTGACGCACCAAGCGGACACGCAGCCTGATACGTGGCTGGCGCCAGTGGTCGGTGATCGACTGGGTTATCGTACTAAGGCGAGAATGGGTGTGCGCTATGTCGCTAAAAAAGAAACCGCGCTAGTCGGCTTTCGTGAGCGTTCAAGTAACTTCTTGGCTGAGCTGAATGAATGTCATATCTTAGACCCGCGTATCGGTTTTGAGATTGAAAACTTAAAGGCGCTGATCAGCTCGCTTGAAGCCCGTAGTCAAATCGCCCAACTTGAGCTAGCAATGGGTGAATACTTGCCAGAACTGCCTGATGGCGATCAACCGGTGGCATTGATTGTACGTAATCTATCGCCTTTATCAGACGGTGATGTGGATAAATTAAAAGTCTTTTTTGCTGCACGTAACTGGCAGTTATACCTGCAATCTAAAGGCGTTGATAGCATCAAGCGCATTGCCCTAACGGATAATGATGATATGAGCCAGCAATTTGGTCGCTTGTACTACCAATTGCCCGAGTATGATTTGACTTTTGAATTTATTCCTACTGATTTTACCCAAGTAAATTTGTCCGTCAATCGAGAAATGACCAAGTTAGCTTGTGATTTATTGGACCTAAAAGCGGGTGAGCGGGTACTGGATTTATTTAGTGGTTTGGGTAATTTTAGTTTACCGATGGCACGCTTGGTTGGTGAGACCGGTACAGTAGTTGGGGTTGAAGGTAGCGAGGCGATGACTCTACGTGCTGCTGACAATGCTCGTCGCAATGGCATTCATAATACCGAGTTTTATAGCCAAGACTTGACTCAAGACTGTACCGATCAGCCGTGGGCCAACCAAGGATTTGATGCGCTACTCATCGATCCGCCGCGCTCTGGAGCTTGGGAAATTATGCAATATTTGCCTAAGTTTAAAGCTGAGCGTATTGTTTATGTCTCGTGCAATCCAGCTACTTTAGCACGTGACACCAAGGCGTTACTTGAACAAGGCTACCGTCTGACACACGCTGGTGTCATGGATATGTTTTGTCATACAGGTCACGTTGAGTCGATTGCGCGCTTCGAGAAACTATCTATTTAATTACTATTTTTGAACGAATAGATTAAAGTCCATTAGTCAAGCGGCCATTATGTTACCCTCACCTATATTAACATTACAGAGCTCTGCTTGATTTGCAGTGTGTAAATGAGATAATAATTGCCCACTGGCTTATGAATTTTTTGATCAGAATATGACAAAGAATGTGCTAAATATTGGGATCTATAGCCTTATAAATACTAGGTATTCGCCTTTATATCAGCTGCTAAAAAATGGACTTTTTGGCAGCTATGTTGATTTATATTTGATAGTTTATGAGATATAAATCAGGGGTTGCACGTGGCGAGTGAGGTCATAAATAATTCAAAAATAGCTAAGAGGAATCGGCTATGGTAAAAATTCGTGAAGGCTTACCGCTGGTAGATGGACAAACCACGCAAGCTGACAGTGCGACATTAACAGCGCAACTGGTCGCCAGTCAACGCTCTCAGCAGTCTGCTAACAGCTACGCCCAAATACCGCTTGATATCAAACAACAACTGACGACTCATAAACTGCACACTACTTTTGATCGCTCAGCGCAGCATGCTCATCACAATCATAACTCAAAGTTTGAAAACAAGTATTTGGCCAATACCCATTTGGACAAAACCCTTATGCTCTCAGAAGAGCTTGAAGCTATCGATTTAAATCATGCCAATATTGATGTCCCTGCTTGGCTAGACAATGTGGCCAAACGTATCGGGCAAGAGACAGTGCCCAATCTTAGTACTGCTTGTGAGTTTATCCGCAGCCGTATGAATACCAGTGAATCTGAGCGCTCAGGTGCCTATGTGACTGGCATTGGTATGACGGACATTTTAACCTATCTGTATCAAGATGAAGATGCGCTAGTCGCTGCTATGTTATATCGTAGTGCGCGTAAGTCCTTAATAAGTCTGGCTGATATTGAGAAAAACTTTGACGCTGATATATCTGCTTTAGTGAAAGACACTTTATCGATGGGTAAGCTGTCAGAGATTATTGAAAGCAATAAACGCCTAGAAGATCACTTCGTCAATAATCAGCGCGATCAGCTATCGAACATTTATAGCATGCTCATCTCGGTCACCAATGATGTGCGCGTGGTGCTCATCAAGCTGGCTGAGCGTACATTCGCCATGCGTGAGCTGACCTTTGCTAATGCTGAACGTCAAAACCGGGTTGCACGTGAAGTCATGACTATCTACGCTCCGCTTGCCCACCGTCTAGGTATTGCGCAGCTTAAATGGGAGCTTGAAGACTTAGCATTTCGTTATCTCGCGCCTGAGCGTTATAAAGAGATTGCTAGGTTACTGTCTGAAAAGCGTAGCGAGCGTGAGTCTTATATTCAGCGCGTCCAAGATAAGCTGAATGATGCTCTGATAGAGGCCGGTATTGCCGGTGAAGTCTCAGGACGCGTCAAGCACATCTATTCTATCTATCGTAAAATGAAGCTCAAAGGCTTATCATTCGATCAGCTATATGATATTCGTGCCCTCAGAATTTTGGTCACTAATCCTTCAGACTGTTATCACGTTTTAGGGTTGGTGCATGGTTTATGGCGCTATATCCCTGAGCAATTCGATGACTATATCACCAACCCAAAATCCAACGGCTATCGCTCATTGCATACCGCTGTTATTGCCGAAAATAAGTCGCTTGAGGTACAAATTCGTACTCATGAGATGCATTTTGAAGCCGAGCTTGGCATGTGTGCCCATGTCAATTATAAAGAAGGGCTGAAGAACAAAAAAGACAATTACCTCAATCAAAGAATCAGTTCACTACGTCACTTACTGTCTGTCAATAATGAAACCCGCAATCAGCTGCGCTCCGCGTTAGTGACCGGTGAAGAACATGATGAAATAGAGCTTGCTGAGCTTGATGACGAAGAGCAAATCGTTGATTTTGATGAGCTCGAACGCATTTATATCTTTAGTCGCGATGGCGATATTATTGAGCTTCCGAAGGGCGCGACTGTCCTTGATTTTGCTTATTACGTGCACACACAAGTGGGCAACCGTGCCCAAGCCGCAAGAGTAAATCAGCGCTATGTGCCACTGACTTATCAGCTCAAGACTGGCGAGCAAGTCGAAATTATTACCAAGGCCTCACGCGAGCCCAATCGTGATTGGCTGGTGGCATCACTGGGTTACATTCATACTAATCGAGCCCGCTCAAAGCTACGTCAATGGTTTAATAAGCAGGATCGTGATAAAAATATTGAGATTGGTCGGCGGATGCTAAGCAAGGAGCTAGAGCGCTTATCAGTGCATCCTAACAGTATTGATTTGAACGATTATCTCCAGTATTTTCACGTCAATAATAGCGATGATATTGTGGTCGGTTTGGTAACTGGTGAGATAGGCATAAACCAGCTTACGGGTCATATTTCTCGTCAGCTCCATCTAGAACCTGAAAAACAAGAAGAATACTTTGCACCCAGTGTTGATCCTAAGACCACGGGTAAGATTGATGCTTACAAGATCTGTATCGATGGTTTGGATAATATTGAGATTAATTTAGCAGGCTGCTGTCATCCCGTACATGGAGAGCCGATTGCTGGCTACATTACCTTATCGCGCGGTATCAGTGTCCATAACCGCGGCTGTCCAGAATATATGCGCTTAATTGAGCGCGACCCCGAACGTAAAATAGATGCTGCTTGGAAGTCTAATTCTGGTCGTTATCAGCCGGTTGATATTCATGTCGAAGCTTATGACCGCCGCGGCTTACTGCGTGATTTGACCCAAATTATTGATAAAGAAAATGTCAATATTCGTCAAGTTGAGACCCAAAGTACAGACGACAACATTGCTTTTTTGAGATTCCATGTTGAAGTTTCGGGACTTGCGCATCTATCTAAACTATTAGCCAAGCTTGAGCAGCAGCATGGTGTTTTGCATGCGCGCCGCGCCGTTGCATAAAAATCTATTAGTTAGGATCTGTTGTTTAGCACTTATTATTTAGTGTCTATCTTTTAGAGATGGACACTAAATCTTTTTAAAAACAGATTCTTTTAATACCATACTCCTTTGATAACAACAGAGTCATTATAAAAAACTACTATGCCTGAATTACCCGAAGTTGAAACTACCAAAACCAGCTTAACTCCTTTATTAGGACAGCAAGTTAGCAATGTCCAAGTGTTCCAGCCAAAATTGCGTTGGTTGATGCCTGATGACTTGAATAGCTTAATTGATTATACTTTGCATACTGTAGAGCGGCGAGCAAAGTATTTAATACTTACCTTCACACCTACAATAAAGAAACTACCGCAACGCCAATTAATAATGCATCTTGGCATGTCAGGAAGTTTACAGCAATATCCAGTGGATACTGATAAACGTAAGCACGATCATTTAATTATGACTTTTAGCAATACCGATGGTATAGACACACAGTTGCACTATCATGACCCTAGACGCTTTGGGGCAGTTTTATGGTATGCAGACTATAGTGATAAATTGTTGAATCATTTGGGTCCTGAGCCCCTATCTACAGAGTTTACCGCAGACTATCTTTATCATTTCATCCAGCGTATTCCCATTGCTAATGAGATACCGAATAATACAGCCAATAAACCGAGCAAACGCCCTATCGCACGTGCTATCAAGTCAGTGATTATGGAACAGCAAGTCGTGGTTGGCGTAGGCAATATTTACGCGACCGAAAGCTTATATCTAGCAGGTATTCATCCAGCAACACCCGCTCATCAGTTATCGTACGATCAGACCGTTATACTGGTCGATCATATTAAAGCTATCTTAAAAAAGGCGATAGAACTTGGCGGCTCAACACTACGCGATTTCACAGTAGCTAGCGGTCAAACGGGTTATTTCCAGCAGACATTAAATGTCTACGGTAGACAGGGTGAGACTTGTCCGCACTGCGATACGGTACTCGATAACATCAAGCTCAATGCACGTGCCAGTGTTTATTGCCCAACCTGTCAGCCGTTGAAATAAGTGGAACCCGATAAATTACCATAGAATATAGAGTCAGCTCTAATACGGTTGGTATAATTTGTTAAGCAAGTCGTGGCGTTATAGTGGATGAAAGTATTCTTTGAATAAAATTAATCGAGACTGAGACCGTAATAAGATAATAGTTATTTACTACCTAGTAATTTGTCAACACCGTTCCAAAAATATTACTCAAATCTCACTAAATATATCTAACTAGCTAGATTTAAAATTTTCTTTCTGCTTCAATGCCATGCGCTACCTCTCGTTTGAGACTTAGACTGACTACGACTCCACAGACTTTTTTAATTGGCGATGGAACTCACCGACCAATGAGCGGGGTTATGCGACTGTTAAAATAACAGTCGCGTTATTTAAAATATTGATACTGGCGTTGAGATCGCGGTCATGTTTGGACTGACACTCAGGACACGTCCATTCGCGCATCTTTAGTGTTAATTCATCTTTGCCAAGGATGTGATTGCAGTTTGAGCAAGTCTTTGAGCTTGGGTAAAAACGACCGACTGACTTCACAACCTTGCCTTGCTCATTGGCTTTATAGATAAGCTGACGCTTAAATTCAAAGAAACCCAAATCACTAATGGCGCGTGACAGCTTTCTATTTTTAACCATGCCTTTGACATTAAGACTTTCAATCGCAATCACATCAAACTCTCTGACCAAGCTAGAGGTTATTTTGTGCAACGAATCCTGCCTGATACCTCTGATCTTATAATGCAAACGAGAGAGCTTGGTTTTCGCCTTTTCTCTGTTTTTACTGCCTTTTTTAGTGCGACTCAGGTTTTTATTGAGTGTTCTTAATTTGCTTAAATATTTAGCTAAGGGCTTAGGTGCTTTAATTTTGGTGCCGTCTGATAAAACTAATAAATCGGTAATACCAAGGTCGATACCAACGCTTTTACCTGTCTTGATAATCTTTTTAACCCTGTGGTCTAAATCAACTGCAACGCTGACAAACCATTTCCCGCCGCGCTTAGAGATGGTGGCCGCCATTATTTTACCGTCAAACCGTAAAGCCTCTTTCATGCGCACCCAGCCTAAATTAGGGATGCGAATGGATTTACCTTTAATGGCAAATTGGTCGTTAGAGAGACTGAATCTATCGTCTTTACCACGCTTGCGCGTGACGGGGTATTCAGCCAGCCCTTTAAAGAAGTTGTTATAAGCATCGCCCAGTTGCATGATTGCGGCTTGCGGGGCACATTTTGTCACTTCCGTCATCCACGGGAATAGCTCACGTTTAATGGCGTTCAATTCGCGTCTGAGCTTGGCTTGTGAGGGTCTGTTTAGATTTTTGGAATCAATCTCAATACCAGCCAATAAACAGGCGTCACGGTAGGCCTTGTCCTCTCTATATTGACGTTGCCACTCATGCAAGGCCCAGTTGTAAGCTTTCCGCGCCACACCGCAAGCACGGGCAAAATGGTTCGCCTGTACGTTGTTTGGTTTGAGTTCGATGATATGACCACGGATCATAATACTTGTTTAACCGCCTCTATTAGTTTTTGATTTTTCTTGCTGCGAGAACCGTAGAGCCTCGCTGAAAATACAGTGATAATCTCTAATACATCTTGGGCTAATTCTTGCTCAAAACTAAGTTCCTCGCCTTGATTGATAATGACCACCTTAACATCACGCGCCTCACATAGCATAAACACCAATTCAGCACCAAAGCGTAAAAGTCTGTCTTTGTGGGTGATTACCAGTCGCTCGACTTTGTTGTCAAGAATGTCGTCAAGCAGGGTTTTTAAGCCTTTCTTCTTATAGTTCATACCACTACCAAAATCGGTGATTGTCTCGAAACGCCAACCTTGTTTGGCACAATAAAGTTCCAAAACCTGCGCTTGGCGCTGCAAGTCATCTTTTTGGTCACGACTTGAAACACGAGCATAAGCAATGGTTTTTCGGTCTAATTTTGGTGGTGTATTTAAAGGGTGTGGTCTTACTTCATTTAAATCATAACGTCTGTGACCATTTTCGGTTCTTTTGGCGACTAACGTACCATCTTCATCCCAACGTCTTAATGTCGATTGAGCAACCCCAAAATGCTTGGCCGCCTCCCCAATACTAACCAGTTTTCCCATAACCCTATCTCTTTATTGTTTCTTAATTTACTTATTATAGATATAAATGATTAGAATTGGTTGTATTTTAGGTAACTGTTCGTAACCCTGCATATATCGTGCGCATTTTTGTTGCTTATCAATGCACATCTTGCTTTAATAGTAATAGCACTTACACGAATAGCGTTTATCGCTTATTTATAGGTAGTATTCAATTATAATAGCAATCGTTGCCGCTTCATTTCCATGTGAAAAATAGCAGCAACTGTTAAAAATAACGCTTACGAGTTTTAGGATATTGTCATGACGGTTACAGCCAACACCCAACGTACAGTCAAGCATAGGCTTCTTACGGCAATCGCCAGCGTAAGCTTAATTATGGTGAGCATGCAACCTGCATTAGCCGCTATAGAAATTGATGAAACTGACTTTGGCCCCTCTTATGAAACTATGGCAGTAGATACGATAGTTGGCAAGCCTCTACAGCTAGTAACTGCTGTTGCTGGTACGGCCGCTTATCTGGTCAGTCTGCCTTTCTCACTTATCGGTGGTAATGCGGATCAAGCACAACAAAAACTATTCGTTGAACCTTGGGATGCGATTGCCCGCTGCTTAGGCTGCACCGTTGCTGAAGACAACTATTATAAATCACAAGTAGTTAATGATAATGTAGTACGTATCGTCGTCGATCGCCCATCAGAGATTTTAATTAACACCAATGATTATGTGATTGTCACGCCTTAGCCTTTACTTATATAAGTAACTATTAAAGCAAGACCCTTAGGACGATTTCGTTAAACAGATAGCATCTATATAACAGCATTCAAATAACAGTATTTATATAAAAAAATTGCATAAAAAAAGGCTAACATCGCGTTAGCCTTTTTTGTTACCTAATTCATTGATTTAAATATAATTATATTATATTTATTATTTTTGGTACCCACTGTGGTACCCATCTATTTTATTTTTTGAGGTTTGACCGTTACAAAATTGTCTGTGTATAGGTAAAGCTATATGCCAGCTACAAGTGATTGTTCAGCATGATATGAGGCTTACTGCTACAAAACGGGAACCTCTATCAATCTATAATTAAAAGCTTAATTTTGGTTTGGCAGTTAACGTGCCAGCCACCTAGCTAGATTCAAAGTCAGGGCGAGTTCAAAGGCTAACTACTGGCTTTCGATTGAATGATTAACTACGACAGTCTACAAAAACTTTCAATCACTTGTGAAGTTCTTTTCCCGCCAGTAGATACTTAACTCCAGATTCTATCAAGGCAATTTTATCAGCAGTTAAATTAAACAGCTTATAAACTTCCTAATTTATCTATACTTTAAGTACCATTATTTGTGCCTGTAGTTTTTGGCACTTTTTCTGCTATGATTCAAAATAGTCCCTTTTTGGGCCTTTTTTTGTCTGTTAAACCATTTATAAATAAGGGTTTGACTTTTAGATATTATAAATTGGCTACCAACTTGACTATCATTTGCTCAAAATTTTCATCACATGACCACCACTATAATATTGTCATGCCAGCCAGCTATGGTTAAAGGTGAATTGACAGTGTGCTCTGTTTGGATTTATAAATGCTGTCAGTAAAAAGAATCAGCCCTCACCATAATATGGACATGCCAGTTATGGGCCGTACATTAATATCAGACATTCTCTAATAAGCATGGAGCTAAAATAGGCTCAAAGAAAAAAAGACCTTATGAATAGGATGTTAGTGTCTACAGACTATTTTTTCTACTTTAATCATTCGTGCTGATCTAGAGTATTCAAACATTTCATTCTTAGAATTAATATTAGATGATATAAGTTTATCTGTCTTATTGTCAAAATCAGACGTAGATATAACTCCACGAGCCTTATATTTGCAGTCATGCTTAAACTTAACCAAACTGTAACTATCATCCAAAGAGTTATATTTCATAGTGTAGTAGGCAAAATCACCTTCTTTTCTTATCGAATCCCTGTCAATATAATTTAGAGACCCTTTAGGCATGTCTAACTTAATCCATAACTGAGCATTAGCAATTGGTGTAAGTATAAGAATTAAAAGTATCAAGTATTTCACATCATTGTTCCTTCTAGACTGGTAGCTATCTTATTATACATAAAACATATGATAACTATCATTAGACTATAGTGAAACGCTTCGATATTATTTTAAAGTTGCTAAGCAGAAATACCTTTTTTGCCGATAAGAAAGACGTTAACCCGAAAGTTAGCGTCTCTTTACTTTATAAAAACCAGTAAAACAAAAACTAAATATCAATGTTTAGACAATCTTTGAACTACTTACTACAGTTTCCTTTGATTCCTAATTTTAAGTCGCTAATGTCTTGCTTTCCTTCTGCTTCAGTAACTAGTTTGAGACCTGCGCCACCGACAAATAAACCTGGCTTCATATATTGTTTGATAAAATAGTTTTGTCCCGCTTGAGTTTGAATCATTAAATCATTAGGTGAGAATTCAGATTCAGTTGAGACTTTATGCTCCATATTGCCTAAAACTTCTTCATAGAAAAAAGTTCCTCTTGCAGTCTCACCAACGCATTTGTCATCTACCCAAACATCTTTCTTTAATGCGGCACCAAGCACACTGGCAGTTCGATAGATGTATAAGCCTGCATTATCAGATGAAGGTGACTTAAACTGTTTCATAGCATTCGTTACTTGAACTTGCTCTGTCGGTACAGTTGCACAGCCAACGAATAACCCTGATAAAGTTATTATAAAAAAAAGTCTTTTTAACATATTCTATCTTCTATGATTTTTATTTATCGGATAAATAAAAAACGACATATAAGATAGCCGTTTTCTATTTTCTTACTAATTAAAATTTAATCTTAAATTAGAATTTAAAATTTGCACCAATAGTTAGTAAATCTAGGTCTTCTGCAACAAGAGCATATTCAGCTTCAATTGCAATATTAGGATTAACTAAATACCCAAGACCAATACCACCGGCTACACCAGAATCACTACCGCTTTCAGAGAAAGTATAACCAAAACTACTTGCCGTAGCATCAATTTCAGCTTTTGCAAAACCTATCTTGCCTTTAGCGTATAGGGCAGTGTTAGGGAATGCGTAGCGATACGTACCATAGATGCCGTATGTTTTTAAATCATAGTCAATATTAACACCACTAATATTGATACTTTCTTCAGATGAACCTACATATTCAACTTCCATACCGAATTCTGGTGTGAAGTTGTAACCTGCATAAGCACCAAATGCAGTAGGATCATCAAGATCGCCCTCATCAACCATAAATTGACCAATTTTAGCACCTACATAACCTGACTGAGCAGTAGGAGCAGCTTGTGCGGCAACGCTGAATAATGAACCAGCTAGTAACGTGATAAGTACCTTTTTTGAAATATTCATTACATCTATCCTAAATTTTGTTGGCAGAATAAAAGAATATATTGTAACAGAAAGTAATCAATAGACCTCTTGCAAAAGTACCATTTTATTGACTTCTACAAACAGAGCTTCAAAGGCTAGCGATGACTTATGCAAGAGGTCTAATCATTGCTACCCCCCCCCTATGGCAGGATAGTTGTCACCCCCGTTAATTCACTGTTCTAAAACGCAGGTATTAAACGTCTATCTTTTTTATGGCTGGCTGGTATGATCATCCTTGCCAGCCAGTCACGACAGCCCTAAAT